>Ga0307508_10006738_pt1 | contig 10769 bp, 11 predicted proteins | sample 9_EM_MG_FD_203089 | JGI IMG/M metagenome (GOLD analysis project Ga0307508, IMG submission 203089) | Populus trichocarpa ectomycorrhiza microbial communities from riparian zone in the Pacific Northwest, United States - 9_EM | ecosystem: Host-associated > Plants > Roots > Unclassified | place...
TGACTGCTTTACCTGATTCCAACGACTACCTTGAAATCATCTTCTAATGTTTTTTTGATGTACTTTTGAAAATTAAACTTGCTTCCAGGAGCTAGATGGACCTATAAGAAAAACTCAATTTACTTGCCTATCATACTAATTCAAAATGATGGTTAAAACTTTTGCACCTGTTAGAGACTCACAGAAATGAATCCATGTCGCATGGTCAAGTAATCAGACTTTCGAACGGATCTGAAGAATTGTCGATAAAAGCATAGCTGGAAGGATTAAAAATTCAAGCACAGTTGTCAATACAGAAGCTAAGAACATAGGACTGAAATTAAATTCAAACATTTCAATGTTAAAACACGACATTGATTCAAATTCTACTATGGATAGGTCAATGAAAATGCAAGCATGGAGTTCACAATTCAAAACTGATGCTAAAACACCAACAATTAATCTAAGCGGACATGAATCATAAGAGAATCTGAGGTGAAAACAGTGACTTCTTTCTTACCGAATAAAAGAGGATTGGAGTTTTTGTCCAGAAACTTGTGTGTCCTCTCACGAATGATGTCTCATGAGTGAGCCTGAATCTTGCAGGATCTGAACAATCAGCACTAACCTCACTAAATGCACAGCTTAAGATCACCAAATTCTTGAAAAATAAACAATGCATGCCTCAATATGAGGAATGTAGAACAGGTTATTAGCATCTAGAATACCATTCATGGCATCATGCTCCCTCCAACTCTCGCGTTCCCAATCCTTCCAATTGCGTATCTGCATACGAGGGACTATTATAGCTTAAGGTCATGGAATGGAAAAGAAACGAGGTTATCTCCAGCATGGAATGGAAAAGCATCAAAACCCAAACAAGTTGCTGTTCACTTTTCAGAGACCGGTCAGAATTTTCTGAAGATCTCATTCTCACCATGTCCCTTGCATCAGCTAATCAATGGCAAATCAAACTTCAAGGGACAAAAAAGAAAAGAAAAAAACCATTATAGAAACCCAAAATGTACTCCCTACCTTCAATTTTCCAAGCATCATTGTTATGGCACTGTATACCACATGAAATACTGCTAAAAAGAATATGAAGATGTGCAACTGATGCAGTCCATCGACAGATATGAGAGGCACTGACCCCTGAAAACACAAATTGGCAACCATGAGTTACAGAATAGGATAAGAAAAGGCCAGCATAAGGTCACTTCATGAGTTACAGTTTCTAAACAACTTTGTATTATTCAAAAGGACTAAGGTTGCCTTTAGTTAGTGTCTCACGACAGAAGTGACAAGAACATATTTAGTTATAGGTACGGAGACGGAGACAAAAACACTACCTAATTAACAAGGTTCAACTATTTGACGTTTCCTTGGAAACAAGGCATACTTACATCTTTGCACTCTTTACTTCCACTGTCACCAGCTAAAAATCTATGCTGAGACCATAAAAGCCTGCGATGATTCTCCCCTCTACTGCCAAGTTGTCCTTTTTGACCCTTCGCCGGGCATGGTAACATTGTATTTGCATACCTCAAAGGAATACAGATACCAGCAATATAGCTTTGGGAGAATGTCAGGGTTAGAGATATGAATCCTAAAACCATAAGCTCTGCAAAATTTACCAGAAAAAAACAGAAGAAAATATTAATGGTCCCTTGTAATTCCCTTTTTTTTTTTTTGTAATGATCAACTAGAGAAACAAAAAGATTATAAAAACAACTGATGAAAAAATATCAGCATACCCCCTTTAACTTTCTCAAGAGCATCAAATAAAGCAGTGTTGTGTTTTTTTTGGAACCACTGAAATAAATTAAAAAAAGAACCATTATTTTACCAATAAAAAAGGATCAATCATGGAGGAAGAAGAAATGAAATGCATATTTTCTATCACGGAAATCAGAAAATAAATGCAAAACACAAATTGATTTACATAATGTTATGGAATGCAATCGAAATGAATTTGGCAGGCATCAAAATTAAAAAAGAAAAAAGAAGTTAAACAAAAATAATTTATTTACCTGTCCAGTTCTATGAAGAACCTTGTCCAATATGATAGAGACAATAATCATGGCAGCACAAACTACAGAGACTGCCCATGTCGGTGTCTGCTCGAGGTCTCTTGCACCCGGGGCTTCTCCACCAGCCATTTTCGTAAATTCTAATCTTGAAAGAAACAAAACTCAGACACAGAAACAAAATGCACGAAAATAAAGGATCCCTCTTGATTAAAACCTGTGAACATTAACTTGTAAGAAAAATGCAATGGTTTTCTGAGAGTTTCCTAGATTAATAATAATAATAATAATAATAATAATAATAATAATTCATTGGCTATTTCTCTGTTTTCTTTTCTTTTATTGAATTGAGAATTTATGGTGGTTATTATTATTCAATATTTCTTTGCTTGCACTCCTCTTTTCTCTTTTTCGGCCTTAGGTTATCCCATAAATATCACAAGTGTGTAAATATAGTATAATATAAAAAGAAAATAGGAAAAACAAAGTGTATTTTCAGGCACTATATTGCTAATTTAAAAAGGGAAATTTTAGCACGAATAGGCCAAGAAAACGCTATTAATAAACATCCCTCCTATTGTTGCCATCATTGTTTCCCAAGCAGAGGTAGTGTTCGTTCTGTCTAAAAGTAGTGTTTGGTTAGAGACGCCAAGATCATCATGTAGAGGATCCGTGAGGATGTAGTGACTGAAATCCTTTCATGTTTTTCATACAAATCTGTTGTCCTTAGCAAGCACTAGAATCAACTTGTGTCAGATCCTAGGTTTGATACAAATCATTCTATTCTTTCCTGAGCTACATGGCTTTCTTGCTCTAAGTTCTGGATCCTTACAAGGTTTACTACTGTTCTGTTTCACGACCAAAAGTCCATAAGATAATCAAGCCTAAACAATCCCACAGGAAGTACAGGGCCATCTCCTGAAAAAGATTTTTTGAAACAAACATTTTGTTCGTATTCTCTCTGGTTTCCATCTTTCTACTCATGACCCAATTTTCATGTCTAGTTTTGGGACTGTACCAGAAAAGATTTCTGCTATCCCAGATGACAAGTGGAATCTGGGTGTGGCTTGTCCGAGTTTATATATAGAGCTCAAATCTTGGTTTCAGGATAAGAAACTTATCTTTTTCGGATACAAAATTAGGGTCCAAGTAAGTGGAGAAATCCCAGCTTCCAACTGACATGTGCGGCGGATCGATTTTGTAAAGCCAAAGCATCCAGTAGTGGGCTTGGATAAATGTTTGTATTGGGTAAGGCAATGCGGTGACATTATTTTGCATTTGATGTACCATTGTTATGCCTCCAGGATTGAAAGACCAAGATTATGAAGGAGAGTCTAAGCCAGATGAAGGAGAGTTGCATGTGTGCAATATGAAGCCAGAGAAATCGAAGAAAACTGGCATGCCACCAGGTATAATGATGGTGCCGATCAAGATTCAAAAGCTGATGCCATGGATTGTGCATTTGAAAACTTTGGCATCATCAAATACTTGTGTTCACATCCCTTTCATCCCTACCTTAGCTCCTCTCAGAAGCAGTAATCCTTCTATGTATCTGTGTGCACAATATGAGGAGGTTGTCTTGAGCAAGAACTTGGCTTCATTGACCAGGCATGCATGGAGTGCTTATCGCTTGTAAAGACTAATTTGCTACTTAGCTTATAAATTATTTTTAAGTTGAATAGTTAACTCATATTCTATAGTGATTTACATTCTATACAATGTAATTTGCAAGTTTGAGCTCCGATTGAAGAGCTGAGTCCCATTTTTTTTTGTTCTAAGATCCCTAGTCTTAGTGATCACTTTTTTTTCTTTTTTTTTTCAATTTTGTATAAGAAAAGGCAACGAATTTAAAATACTAGCTTGTTTTATGGCTGTAGTAATTGATAATTATTGTTTTAAATTCATTTTTTTCTTTTTTCTTGGAAATAAATAAATTAAAATCAAATTTTTATATTTAATATGATCCTCCATCCAATCAGATGAGGAATAGATATAAAAACGAAATATTTTCGTTTTTTTAAAAATAAGTTGTGCTAAGTTCTTGCCAATCAATGATCAAATCCAACATCTAGTTGGGATCACTGTTCCAAAGAATAATTAATAAATTGATAGAGATTTCATATCAATGGAAAGCCTCCCTAATCTCTATAAAAACAGTAAATACACAAGAATCACAAACAGATCCTGTGTAACAATAATTTTCTAAATATTCTTCATCAGCCAAGCAATTAAATATTCAAATTACCAAGGGATACTATACAAGAACAGTTTTCTAAATATTCTTCATCACCCAAGCAATTAGAGTTTCAAATATGAGGGAATTTAGAGTAAATCGGGATGCCAAATAAACCACATTCTTTTAATAAGTTTTTATGTTTTAATTGAGGAGAATGTATCGAACTGTGTCGTTGTAGTATAGTGGTGAGTATTCCCGCCTGTCACGCGGGTGACCCGGGTTCGATCCCCGGCAACGGCGATTTTAGCTTCCCATTCTCTTCCCTCCTACTTTTTTCATTTTGGAAAATGATGCCTAGAAGAGATTGACTTAGTTTACCTCCATTAGCCTTGGCCTTGCCCATTTACATCCAAAGCAGGAATGCTTGATCATTATCCACCCATTCGGTCAAGACAAAAACTTGTGAATGCCATTATAAATAATCATAGAGTAGACACAAGTTATCAGCAATCAATTTATGTTGCTGTAAACCCTATGTCCTTTGGCGATTGCATTAATTATGGAGGTTAGCAAGAGCAGAGTATCAAAAATACTGCACAGGAAAGGAAAGTGGGAAAGTTATTGTAAAGAACCTAATTCTATGCATCTGGAAAAACAAATCACTGTTCTCTCATTTTAGTGCTCTAAGGAGACCTAGATGAATACAGGTTTTGTTGGGAATCGCTTGGGACAAACACAGGAAGTTGGCCACCCCTCTGTGATCTGCCCTGCTGAAAATGACTTGAGGTAGATCCTCTATCCTGGCTCAGAGTCAGTGAACTACCAGTCCTCCCTCTGCTTAGCTGCTCATTGACAAGGGGACCACCAAAAAATATAGATTGATCTGTGTACAAAAGCTCTGTTCCCCGAACCTGGGATGAAGAACCAGCACCTCTTGTAGAAGAGACAAAGCGTCCAGCTTCTGGATCCCAGTAAACAGTTGTTCTCATATTCTCTGCTGCACCTAAGTTTCTTCTCATGGGAATTTGGGCCGCATTCTCATGAGAAGGATTCCCATTTACTTCACTTTGTCTTGCTGACCAAGGAGATTCATCTGCTGAGGTTTGATAAATGGGGTTGAAGTGGTCTCTGTTTGAAGTTTGCTGCTGTATTGGAGAAGTGGCAAGGTTGGAGACATTAGCACTGCTAAAATTGCCAAGACTCTGATGCCATGATCCAATGTCATCCCTGCTAGCATGACTAGCATTGCTGGCTGGATATGAGTTAGTCATGGAAGGAGATAGACCTGGCATCACTGCTCTAGCATTTTTATTTTGAAACCCTTGATCAGTACTGATCGGACTGCTTCTTCCACTAAAATTGCTACTGGACAAATGATCAGCATCATATGGGTTATATCGAGAACCTATGGGACGTAGCACGGATGATGATGCTCTAGCCTTTGCAGCTGCTTTAATAGCCTCACTGGAATCCAATTTAGCAAGTTTCCATGCACTGATTCGAATAGGACGCTGTGGTAACTTTTTGGCTTTGTCAGCTTCCTGTATTGCATCTGGATCAACTGTGGATGGTAAGCGTCCTCTCTCCAAATGTGGAATAATTTCATCCTGCTCATTGACAACCCAAAGCTAATCAAAACCCAACCTCATTGTTAAAGGTTATGAGAAGGGAACACAAAATACCAAAGGATATAATTACTACAAGCAGTGCACATAGCAAATTGTAACAAAAAAAAGAAGCAAATTCTACCCTTATTCTGTTTTAAGTTCTTCATTAATGGAATAAAATAATCAATACTAATTGTAGTTGAAATCTTCCTTTTCAAAGACAATTCTTGCAGTCATAATTTCACGCAGTTGTTACGAGAAAAGAGAAGAATCAAGCTATGCTTAAGTCTTAAGTCCAACATAGGCAACACCAACTTTTCACAGTAACTTCATTTGGATGGAAGTGGTACCTGGTGGTCCATGAAGATTCTTGGAGGGGTACACCAAGCACCTTTAAATTGCAAACTCATTCCTATAGAGCTTCTTCCGCTCACTGCAGTAACAGCTGAACTGGTTGGTGAAGATGGCAGACTTTGCTGCTCTCCTCCTTCTACAGATAGTCCAGGTGGTTCACTCTGAGTTCTCATGGCAACTACATACTCATATGTTGTGATACCCTGCAACAATAAAAAAATATCACCAATTGCATATTACAGCGGAGGCAAACATGGTAAGAGAGGAGGCAAGGCTATTTATGAACGCACCTTTCGAATCAGAATCAAGTGGAAAAAAAATAGTTCCCCCAGAGGCACAGTGGCAAGCAAAGATAGGAATGTGCACAGGGCCTGGATCCATTGTTAAGTTAACATTATAGAATACAATAGTATAGCATTAACAAAGAGAAAATTTATTGTGGTAAAAGCCACAGCATACTCCAGTCCCATCCAAATCATACATGTATCTACAGAAATGTGCAAAACAACAAGAAAACAACTCAATGTTACCAAAACAAAAATTCCACAATTAAGATCATTGTAAAGTTTTCATGCGTAATATACTAGAGTAGCAGTATGAACTTAGCATCTGTAAGGACCAATTTATCATTTCTTCAACAAAACCCACACCGATGATACTTTTCTGCATTTCTGAGTCCTGTTATAAATAATAACAATAAGAAATGCACATTTGTCTCTAACCTAATATGTTGATCACACAAGTAACAACAACCAGACAATGCTTGTTTATAAAATTTGAAGTACCTTTCCAATAAACATAATCAAAATACTATGTTTATGTAGACATCTTGTATAAATCAACAGAGAAATTGGGAAGCATACCACTACTGTTGCAAAAGGGGGGCGTGAGAATCCAATGCCAAGTTTCTCCACTATTTGATGATCCATGGCCTTTCTATCTACAAAGCATCGAACAAGGACAGCAACACCAACTCCGAATTCAACAACAAGCTGACAGACAGACACAAAGGTAAACAAAGATGAGAAAGCATATTTTGTTTGGATCTGGTGAAGGTATCTGATGCAAGAGAATTATGATGCAAGAAAACTAAGAAACAAATAACAAACTAAATCGGAAATTTTACCCAGACAAGGCTTGTTGCCATAAGGGAAACAAATGTGATGTAGTTTTTCCTCCCTACACAATTGTTCAACCACTGCATCATAGAACAGATATTTCATAAAGCCCAATATTGCGGAAGGGATAGGAAACAACAAGGATAAACATCTAAAACTCACACGACAGTGATGATCAAATCCATCAACACATTTGTCACAACTTCTGCAATGTTTGCTGAATTTGCGTACCTGGGAAAAAAAAAATCCAGCAACATGATATAATATGTGAGCTTTATTCAAAAAGAAAAGTGTGGAGGGAAAATGAACACACGCTCTCCTACAGAATGTAATTCTTCCCTGCCATTATGGTAATGATTGTTCAACTATGGGTAACTAACTCAATCGATAACCAAGATTTCCTTGATTGGTTGGCTTGCTGTTTCCCCTTTTTTTATCTTTCCTTCTACCTTTTACCCTTATTTTTCCCTTTCCTTCATTTTTGTGTGTGCATGGTTTGTGGGCAGGGGATTCCACATAAAAAGGAACTCTATCCCAGGCAATCAAAATAAAACCTTATGGAATAAACCTGCACCTCAGCATTGCACAGTGTACAGAACAAAGCATCCTCTCCAGATTCTTCCTGTAGAATATCTTCATCTTTACGGCAATCTTGTTTCACAAGAAAACAGCAAAAGAAACCTCCAAGTCTTGAACACCAACTTGAACCGTATTTATAGGATTTCCCTCCATTTTTTAACCTTATCTTGCTAGGTTCTTCAGCAGAGTTTCCTGATGAAAGACCATGAAGCTTTTATAATTTTGTTTTAAAAAAGGAAAAATATAACGAAAAAGCTTATATCCTCAGCAGAAGTTTCATAACTCCACAATAGACAATATGTTCATTTCAATAAAAAGGTTGAGCAATTGCCCACCTACATCTGTCATTCAACTGAGAAAAACTGATACAAACCAAAAACACTTAAGAAACTCAGTTTAGACTTTAGACACTACAATAGCATGATCATCATCATTTATAGACAAAGTTTCAGAATGCTTCAAGTTTCCTTTCTAAGGGTCCGAGAGGCACATGCTACTACTACAGTGTTTTCATTATCCATATTATACATCACCAATAAATGTTGACTCCAATCTAAATCTGCAATTCATCGATTTTCTAGTTAGAGAACTGCATGGAACGTAGACTAACCAGGCAGATCTGTGTCATTTTCTGATTTATGGCCTGCTGTCTCATCAGCTTCTAGTAGAATTCCAGGATCGGCCGGATCAATTGCAGTGCATCTTACATAAAGAATAAATACGGAGAGCGCCTGAGAAAATCAGAAAAGACGGAAAATGCAATAAGGCAACAAAAACACCCCAAAACAAGAAATCAATCTGTAAAAAAAAAGAAAAGAAATGGCAGGGAAGAGCATCATTGTGCTTACCAATACAGAATAAACACCAATAGCCACATATTCATAAATGACCTTCCCAAGAAAGGGAGCGAAAAAGGCATAGAATGCAACAGACAGCACGAAGAAAACTGTAATAGCCACAATCTGTGCACCAGAAACTTTCAACATCAGTACTTTAATTTAACAACAAACAACAACGCTTGTTCACAAACCTTCCCAATATACAGAACCAAAGACCTCAAAACTCATTTGACCACACACCATCATGCATAAACCATCTATACCATCAACATTTTGCAAAACACTACTAATCAATATCCACTCATATGATCTTCAACCATTAGCATTTAACTTTGTTTTCTTACCACAACAACACAGGTAGGTCCCTCCCTGGCTTGATTCACCTTGCTTTTCTTAGAAAATGGGCAACATGAGTAGAACAAGATTATGCAAATTACGGTAACGCGAGGTCACATCAAGCCATCTCAACCACACTTGGCTCAAAAATCCAAACTTCAACAACCCATTTATCTCATAAACCAAGCCATTACTAATAAAAAAATTACCTTCAAATTTGGACACTCCAAAATAGAAACAAACACAAATTTTTATCGGGTTTCTCTCGTAGTACAGCAAAATTATTCCACTACAGTAATTTAATGCAAAAAAGAAAAAATTTCCAAATAAAGCCTAAATTTTTACTCATAATCTGAAAAAAAAAAGCAAAAAGAAAGAAAGAAATGCACCTGAAAAGTATGAACAGGGAGTTGCCATCCATGTCGCCTAGCCATAATTTAGAAAATAAAAAATAAAAAAAGTTCAAAATTTTCAATTAAATCCAACTACCCTCTAAACCCTGTGACTAAACACCTTATGTAAATCTATGTGCGAGAAAAAATAATTGAAAACTGCTGCATTTCTTTGTATTCTACAGTGGTTCAGTGAAGTAAAAATGGGTTCAAAGCGGTCATCAATCAGAGAGAGCGAGAGACTTGGATGAGCAGGAGGAGGGGGAGAATTGGTTTTAAGGAAAAAGACTGGATTGGACTACACTTTGAGACTGAAAAATGCGTTTTTGTTTTTGTTATTTATTTATTTCAATACTGTTTTTCGGGCAACGGTTTGATTTTAATAAATACTGTATTTGCACTTTGGGTCATTAAAAAACCCTAATTTGCAGTAACAATTTACATTTTTTCCTTTTTTTTTTTACAAAATTTCGTTAATGTTTTCCATTTTTTTTGTTTATTTTACCAAAATTAGGAAGCTTCTGGTCTCTATCAATCCCATAGATATGTTAGTATTGTATCAATTGTTATGATAATCTATTTAATGAATAATTAAATCTATTCAGTGTTTTTTTAATATTCTATTTTTTTTATATAAACTCCTTTTATTTTGATAGTTTGTTAGACGATGATGATAAAAGAATAAGTATTTGAGAAGAACTATAAGAAAAAAAATGTTTGAGCACAATGTATAGGCTTTGGATTAAAAATGTATTGGAAGTGCAATTAATAAAAAAGATAGAAAATATATATCTACTATATTCAACATTAATAGCATATAATATAATTTTAATGAAAATATATGTATTATATGTGTATATTTGAGGCATATATAAAACGAATATATCAAAACATTATAGAACTTCAAAATGAAGATTTTTGCATCAAATATCAAGATTGGTAATATGGGATTTACATTAGCCATATACCTAATGTTTTCTTACTAAAAATAAGATACAATATATAGTTTTTAGAGATAAATTTGTCAGAATTGCTTAAAAGTCAAACACTTATATGTTAAATGTTATATACAACTAAAAATTTAATATTTTTTTTATAGTATTTGATTATTATTTTGAAATAAAAAATAAAGATAATAATAATAGATAAAAGATATGTTCCTTACACTTTCTATTTTAAGAATACATAAATTTATTCTAGGATTGTTTTAATTTATTTTATGTATTTGTTTTTATTCTCTAATTAACCAAACACGTCATTAAACAAAATCTTAATATACTTTTATAACAAAAAAACCATGAAATCTTAGAAATAATTAAAATTATATGATCATATGTTTTATTTTTACATGAAAAATGCTTG
>Ga0307508_10006740_pt1 | contig 10765 bp, 15 predicted proteins | sample 9_EM_MG_FD_203089 | JGI IMG/M metagenome (GOLD analysis project Ga0307508, IMG submission 203089) | Populus trichocarpa ectomycorrhiza microbial communities from riparian zone in the Pacific Northwest, United States - 9_EM | ecosystem: Host-associated > Plants > Roots > Unclassified | place...
TCGAGTGCGAAGGCAGAGCGATCTGTAACACCTTCTGCAGTGACATCGACGCAGTGGCTGCCGAAATGACTGGTTCCGTATGCTGGAGCGATGGACTTGACTCATGACCTTCCAGAATTCTCTCCATAGATGAGGCGAGGTGATGTACCAGCGCAGTATACTGGTCATGAGAAACTGCGGATCCCGAGAACGAAAGTCCATCTAGATCCTCCAGGGCAGTGATGATTGTAGTCCCAAGGAAAGACAGTTCGCCCACCTGCCGGGCGCACGTATCACGTATGACTTCAAGCTCCCTGCGATGTGCACTGCATTCCTGACGCGCAAGTTCATGGGGAACAAGTCGCGTCGAGAAGGATTGGTGTCTCGAAAATACGGGGAACAACGAACGAAAGGCGTGAAGATGAGGCGCGATGTGGACACGAAAGGTCTCGCGGTTGAAACTGGAGAACGATAGCTGCACTCGGTTACGTCGCGCAACTACCGTGATATCATGCGCCAACCGAACGATCCGAATGGGGAACGCTTGCAATTCCATCATTGATTACGGTCAAATGAGCTCCGTGCTAAGGGTACTTACTTTGCAACAGGTAGTACATTGTGTTCCATACACTGCTTTCCACCCTTCTCCACCAGTCTAGTTCTTGTTCTGCTTGAAGGGCTTCGTTCAGGACACGATCCAAGGTTATTGACAAAGTAGTGAGGCCAGATTTGACAAGTACAGCTGACAGAAGCTCATCATACTCATGACTTCGCTGCTCTCGTGATGCGTATAAGTCCGTTTGGAGAGTACTTCGCGACGCGTCGTCAAGTGCAGATGACACGGCTTCGAGGGTCGTTGACAAGCTTAGGAGCCTGGAGTACAAATCATTTCCGACCCCTGACTGCAACAGGCGACTCCTGTGCTCATCAGAAAGTCTGGGTTCGTATTTGAGAAGGGTCTTCGATTGTTCGGTGGCCATGCGTCCCTCGACGTCAGAATGGGCAAATACGCGTAAACAAGCGGAGGCCTTCGTTCCATGCTTATTCGGCGCAACGGCGGATATATTATCACAAGGACGAATCACCAATGCATAGTGAAACGAGGCTTTCTGGATTTGATTTTTGATTCGCTGCGCGGCCCGTTTTCTAGATACACTTCGCCCAGACAAACAACAACCAAAATCGCTTGACATATGGAACATGGTGTGCCAAATAAAATCACGAACGCTGGCTCCATTGTGTTTCGGTGTCGTGGATCAAGATCCCATCAATTCCAATGGAGACCATCGCCCGGCTTTGCAATCATGGTGTGCACGCCTTCAGCACCCTCTCGACCACACATATGCATGGGTTCAATATTCGGAGCGATTGAACATGGCCGGTCCGTTTCCGTCCTAGTGCCTGATACTGTACTTCACACCGCCGTCCGTTTCCGCAATTCTGTACGCTCGTCATTCTCTTCCAATGGTTCAACGCCCGCGGCTTCAGGTCCATGTACATGCGCTACCTCCATCCCTTCGCTTCATGATCTCCCTGCCCAGATCTGATTCACGAGCTTCCCTGAGATGCTTTACTATTTCCAATTGATGACTCAAAACATCCAAATTTGCTAGGGTTTGGGCCGACATGCAACACACCGCATATGAAGATTGTTATGTTCCTGGATCACGGCTATAAGTGACCTGTTGGTCTATGACACCCGGACACGAGGGATTTGTACCACTCTGTTCGACGCAAAGTCCTGACTTAGCGCGGCTATGGAAAGACCACAAGTAGGTGTCGGCCTTCCTAAAACTGATTGATATGCTCTACCCACTCTTGAATCGGCATGTTCGCTTTTTGGCGCATCGCCGGCTCCTACGGGCAGATCTTGCTCTCGATATCAAAACTGCAGAGGTGGACACGCGGTGCGATCCTGGTACCTGTTGCAGCTGCGTAAAAGGTTTCGACATGAGATCATGCTGTGAAATAGTATTAATCCCGGCTCCGGCTGACGAGGGTCACTGCTGCAAACCAATATTCCTCTTTTCCGGCTGTGGCCGAGGTGATGATCGTTATTCCAACATTGACGTGTAATGTGACATTGCCACGTTTTGCCATTTGAACTGCTAACCTTCTTGCTTGTAGCGCTTTGTGCAGACGCGGGGGAAGCGGCTCGGTGAGCTGACGCCGACATACCGTGCCTTTTCTTGCCACCCCCTGCCCCCTTGTATATTATTACCCGTGAGGGCGGATCTCGTTACTCTCACTTACTCCACTCCGTCACACCACGGCGTCTATCGCAGCCTCCCGCACCGGCTCTGACGATTGAGTGCACGGGTCATTTTACGCCCGCTAGCGCAGTTCGGCGTTGATTCTCCCGGTCTTGACCCCTGAAGCCCATGGGGACCAAAAGTCGCTTATTGGTAAATACGTTACACTTTGCCGTCGCAAGGAACAAATGCAAACGGAGGACCCTTTTTGCTGTCCACGCGCATTGTGGGCCGGGTATATATGCCCTGGATGGTCCCATATAGCCTCCTTTGTGAAATTGCGGTTGAATGGTGAGAGGTTTGAGCTTGTAGGGCGCTTGTCTCGCGGAAGTCTTTTCAATCTAATAACAGGACATTTACTTATAATTGATTGAGCATGGTATCTCCTGGAGCTGGGGCTGGTACCACCTAGCGATATGTCGCGCCCGGAAATTATTTAGGCTGTTGGGAGGACCTATCACTCAGCACACGGGCCAGTGTATCAAAAATTCAGGATTTCCTTTGAGTTGCGTCCGAGTAAATGCACCTATTTCGTGTGTTGTCTTGCGGTCTCATTAGTCAAGAAATATCTCCGCTCATTGGTAATTTTTCTTTGGCAAAATCTCAAACTAGTTTCCCCACATGATGCGGCACTTCGAGCTACCCGAAATTGGACGACGGAAAATCGCGCCACGCATGCATCTCAAGGCAAAAATCGGTGGGAATATAGGTAATTGATAGAGTCGGATGAGATCCTTCGAATTGTCGGCGGCCTGGTGATCCAGGAAATATCGTCATGTCGAGGCGTGGCGAGGTGGAGTGTTACTCAAGCGAAACTGCCAGATACACACGTCAGGAGAGATGAGATGCCATATAATTTCGGAGCGCGGCAATTAACAATCCCGACGAAAGTACTGGGTGTGGTGTCTTCACAGAAACCCAATATTCGGTGCGCACTGTGTGCATCTTATCGTCTCCCTTCAACCATGATGATATGGTACCCAAACTGGGTTTTCACCAATGGCGACGTGATCGGCTTGTCGACGGTAGATGGTGTGAGCGTAAATGCAGCATCTTGAAAAGCGCCCTATTGTACAAGAGTAATATGATGCTCAGCAACGTGCCACATAGAAAGGCGTGGATGATTTACCACCATAGACCCTCGGACCATCCACCCGAGGGATCCACCAGCTTTCGCCTTGTCCTCTGAATATTCCTGATTATCATCCAACAAATAGCATTTTCACATTTGCGAATCTGCGCAGCAGCCAGCATGAGTGTGCAATACGAACCTGTGCCACCTTATCAAAACGCTCGCCAGCCTGACACGTCGTGATCGTCTTACGTGTTTGATGGAAGATGAACTGTCTACACCTACCTTGATCTTGTCGAGAGCTTCGGTGGCCCGCCCCATTTTTTCACACAGTATGTGCCTCACGTTGATAGCCTTGACAAGAAATATATGTGGAACCAAGGAGCGGACAAGAATCCAGCAAGGGCGTGTTCCAGGAACGAAGGGTTTCCGCACGAGGATTCAGAGGGCGTCAGAAGAGCAGTGGTAAATATAGCCACAAAGAAAGTACCGTGGCGGCTTTAAGCTACGAGCCGAGCGTCGCAAGATTATTGGCGATCATGCAAAGGCCAAAATCAAGTGGTCTTGAGCGTCCAACAAACATGGGATGAAGAACAGAAAACCTTGCCTTTCCCTTCTCTTCGGGCTCTTCGGTGCTGGGCTTCTTTCCTTTCCCAGCAGTAGAACTAGCTTTCTTGTTGCCGCCTTGTTTCTTTGCCGCGGGTGCCGCCGACCCTTTCTTTGGTGGCATGATGATGGCACGGCGCTTAGCACAAGGCTTAGTTTGAATAGGGCCGAAGCTTCACCGCATCGGGCACGGTCGCATTTCCTTTTTTTGGCCATTTGCATATCTCTCCACCCCGCTGCGCCGGTTTATGAGAGCTGTTACCAGAACATCCCACCCAGAGCGAGATAGGTTCCCAAATATGCGTTGTACCAATTTCTTCCACTGGCATGATCCGAACAGGTTGCGCGGAGATGAACTTCGTCTCCATCAGGCTATGGCTATGTTGTAAGTCCGGCAGTGCTCGGGGTTCGTGTCCATCGCCGTAGGGTCGTCCCGCTGCCAAGATCATCTTATACACACGATGCCCCGTGAAGCAGGCAATAAATACAATGGATTATGCAAAACAGCCGCGAGGACCTCTCGGCATGAAGTTCAACGAATCTTTTAATGACTTCCTCTGGCGTGGTGACGTGGGTGTTGTCAGGACATTCGGTGAGCCCTAGATCCCTGGATTGTATATATTGTCCGCAGGCAGAAAGCAGCCGGGAACGTGTAAGGACAGGCATGATCAGAGCGTGCTGCCCAAATACCCGTGAGCTTGGGGGATGAGGCTCTCACCTGCGCGAGGTCGTCCCAGTGTTAGCCCGAGGCTGTTCCCACTGTCCCGGGTGCTAGCAGATCCACCGCCGTCCCCCTCGGGATTCCGCGGAGCCGGATAGATGAGGCGGCAACGTGCACAACCTAGAAATGCCCCTGCGGCGAAGTTCTGACCACCACCAATGGCGGAGTGTTGGGTGAGATGTCGCACATTGCAGTGAAGCTGGGGCAAAGCTCCTCGAAACCTCACCTCGCTTAGACGTCGACAATCGGTACAATCTTGTTCCATACCAAAAACAAGGAATGGCGGTGTGTTGCCAGTGCGTTGTCTGGTATCTGTTGACGCCGTGATAAGGACAGAAGTACTTGCACGAGAGTTGTCGGAAGAAGATTGGGTATCTGAAATCCAAGTTTACCGGAGTCAATGCGACGCCGACAAACGCAGATGCAAAGCTGGCGAACTCTGCTGCTGAGAGTCACTGGACACTTGTCCGAAAGAAACAACGCCTCCCGAGGCTCTGCTTTGCTGACTCATGAGGACGAAAAGAAAGTCGTCGCCGGTACCAGGCAGGAGGGTCAGATATACTTGACGGAAATCAATTGCGGAACCGAATGTTGTGAGGCGACGTTGCCAATTCAAAGCCTTAGCGGTTTTCACAAGCTGGACTCAGCGCACCGTGAGCAATACCATAGCTAAACTTACAAGCCACAGTGAAGATGTGGTTTCAACCGTCTCGTCGGACGTCCAAATTTAGGTGCATTCATGATCGGGGGCTTGCATCCGAGGTTGAGATTATTTTCAAAGGTAGTGGCGTCTCGTACGACATAGGAGAGTACGAGAAAAAAGAGGAGGACGACTGGTCAAGTTTCAAATCTGTTGCCACCACTTCTTCAAATTCTCGTGTCACATCATTATCCCAGGGTCGCCAGGATGTGACGTTCCTGTTCGATAAACGGCATAAAAATTCGTAATTCCACGAGTATAGGGAATGAAGCTCTCCAGGAGGAATCGGATAGTCTCAGTCTGGAGCCAAAGAAAACTCCGAGGGGTGTCTAGGCAGTTTCCTTGACGCCCGGCACAAATAAATCCAAACCTTGCCTGCCTTGACTCCCTGGACCAAGATTGGTACCTCTTACCACACCGATCGCCGCCCTGTCCTCTTTTTATACGTTCCTTGTTGCCCACACTCCCCTACCCAATCGAGATGTCCGATCAGAACACGCGCATTGCGATCGTCGACGCCAACAAATGTCGGCCAAAACGTTGCGCACTAGAATGCAAGAAGGTCAGCGCGTGTTATTATTTTATTTTGGCTTTCGCTGACGTCTTGGGAAAGTCTTGCCCGGTTGTTCGGATGGGTGTGTACCATCAACAGCGCCATGTGCACCGCCGACCTTACCCATTTCTCGTGTGACATTCAGGGCGTCTTTGTATCGAAGTAAAACCATCAGACAAAATAGCATTTATTTCAGAGGTGCTGTGTATCGGCTGTGGCATCTGTGTAAAAAAGTGTGTTCCCTTCACGCCAGAATCTCCGAACACCGATTGACCAATCATTAGATGTCCCTTTGAAGCCATCACAATTATTAATTTGCCCACAAACCTTGCCAACGAAGTCACCCATCGTTATCGAGCGAACGCATTTAAATTGCATCGCCTTCCCACTCCACGACCCGGTCAAGTGCTAGGTCTCGTTGGCACAAACGGGATCGGGAAGAGCACAGCCCTCAATATTCTTGCTGGGAAAGTCAAGCCAAATTTAGGAAAATATGAGGTCGGATTTAAGGCTTGCCCCCCTGACATGTGGCTGAAGGCTTTGGCTCGTCACTCATAGTCTCCGCCAGACTGGACCGATATTCTCAAACAATTCCGGGGGTCTGAGCTGCAAAACTATTTCACGAAAATTTTGGAAGACAATCTCAAGGCACTCATCAAACCCCAATATGTCGATCAGATACCACGAGCAATCAAAGGCACCCAAACTGTCAGTGAGATGCTCGACGGCAAACTACAGCGGGACAACAAACAGGAAATGTGCGATTTGCTTGAATTGAACGAAGTTCTGGAGCGACAGCCTGGTCAACTATCCGGCGGCGAGCTGCAACGATTTGCGATAGCAATCGCCTGCGTACAACAGGCAGACGTGTAAGTGGCGTGTATCCATCCTTGTGCTCGCCAAATGAAACCCGGTGTCAGGTATATGTTCGATGAACCGTCGAGCTACTTAGACATCAAGCAACGTTTGCAGGCCGCGCGCGTCATTCGCTCCCTACTTAATCCAGGTTGCTACGTCATTGCGGTGGAACATGATCTATCTGTTCTGGACTATCTTTCTGATTTCATCTGTTGTTTGTATGGGACCCCATCGGTGTACGGAGTGGTGACGATGCCCGCATCTGTGCGGGAAGGTATAGACGTTAATCATACCAAATCGCTTATTCTTTCTAACTCGGTTGTCAGGTATCAATATTTTCCTGGACGGCTTTATACCAACGGAGAATTTACGATTCCGGGACGAGAGTTTGAGCTTCAGGATGCAAGAAACCGCAGAAGAACTCATTCTCGAGAAAAACCGTCGGTACAGCTACCCCAGCATGACCAAAACAATTGGTACCTTCAAACTCACTGTGGAAGGGGGCGAGTTCACAGACTCGGAAATTATTGTCATGCTCGGGGAGAACGGCACAGGAAAAACTACTTTTGTTAAATTATTAGCCGGAGATACCCCTGATCTCGAGACAGACAAGCAAACCTTCAACGTCTCGCTCAAGCCGCAGAAAATTGCCCCCAAGTTCCCTGGAAGTGTCCGGGCACTGCTGCTCAAGCAAATTCGGACAGCCTTCATGCATCCTCAATTCCAAACTGATGTCGTGAAGCCGATGAGTATCGAGCCTTTACTAGACAACGACGTTCAGACACTCTCCGGCGGAGAGCTACAGCGTGTTGCCATCGTCCTTGCGTTGGGAAAACCCGTAGGCACCCTTGCCGCTCAGATGATTGATTTCGCTAATACCGGATGGCGTCCCCAAGGCGGACGTTTACCTTTTGGACGAACCGTCCAGGTCAGTCAGGAGAAGTCAAACGTTCATTACCGTCCGTAACAAATTCGGACTAGTTTTCTCGATTCCGAGCAACGAATAGTGGCCAGTAAAGTGATCAAGAGATTTATTCTGCATGCAAAGAAAACGGCGTTCGTCATCGAGCACGACTTCATTATGGCTACCTATCTCGCCGATCGAGTGATCGTGTTTGGAGGCAAGCCTGCCGTTGAGGCGAGAGCCACACCGTGAGTCTCGTGATCTGTTCAGACCGTTCGCTCATACTCATAGCCGATGCTGACGGTTCTCCATCAGGCCGCAGTCGCTTTTGACTGGTATGAATCAATTCCTGGCCTCGCTTGAGATTACATTCCGTCGTGATCCAACAAATTTCCGACCTCGCGTGAACAAGATGAACAGTGTAAAAGACAAAGAACAAAAAGGTGCGTCACGTCTCTTCGGTGTCATTATCGTAGCGCGTAACAAATTTCTGTGCAGCAAGCGGCAATTATTTCTTCCTCGAGTCTTAGTCGCTGGCATTAGTATGTTGCGCTTTCATTCATGTTGTGTAATGTAGGGTATAGACATGCTACATGATGCAATGGACCGACACTACGGTCTCGTGCTACAGTGGCAGTGATAGTTACTGGTTAACGCGACGGGCCCCAGGATTGAATCAATAAGATAGCGGTAATGTTACCAAATGGCGCAGAATCCTTCCGAACGCGACACAGCGTCACCAATAACTACGAATATGAGCTGGAATTTCATCGGATGCTGTCGAAGATTTCGGCGGCTCGGGAACGGCGGGAGGCATTTGATGCTGTTCGCGCCATGAATCACTGGCCAGATGACTCTGCACATTCCTCATGAATTCACCGATGGAAGGGAGGGTGGTGGCGTGGGAGTTCTCTGGTGCGGAGTGCTCTCTTTGCAAGCCAGGCAAGTTGGGGAACGTCGGGTTGGATTGAGCTACCCAGCTGTGTTCATTGGGCGCGGCATCCTCTCCCAGTGCGAGCACCTTACTCAGAGGCGAAGCCACTCCGGGGGTGTTTGAGCCAGCCTTTAGATGCTGCATTGTCCTGGTAAGTCGGAGCAAACGAAGTGATTGGATTAAATACCTTGTGAGGATTTCCAGCACCACGAGGTGGCTTCTCGGCTTTCGCCGCAATTGCGGGCAACCCGAGCTCCACAGAATGGTTCTGAAAATAATTTCGAACTTGTAGGGGGGTTTTGCCAGGTATATTCTCCGAAATTACCGCCCAGTTCTTGCCATGTACGGGCAACAGCCTCATGAACGCGCCTTTGTCCTGCGCATTCCAGTATGTAGCACCATTCCCTCGGCCCCTTCCTCTACCGCGGCCGCGTCCGCTAGGAGCGGAGTCCCCGCTTGTGGCCTGATCAACCCGGGGCTTCTTCTTGGGGTTACCTTCTTCGTGCTCGATGAAAACTAGCGGAGCAGGGGAGCCCCCGTCATTGTCTTCGCTATAGTTGTCGTCCTCCGATTCGGTAGCTTCTGGGCGCAATGACGCGACGCGGCCATTTTGGGGCTTTTTCCTGGTTGTGATTATGGTTGTCGCGGTGGCATTGTGGTCGCTCTCAGATGTGCCGCCAGTGTTCTCTGGCGTCGGAGAGGAATCCATTGTGGAGTCATCCTCATCAATGACATCACGAAGATCCTTCAGGAGTGCATTGCCCTTCGCCTTCGCACGCCGTCCACCTCTTCGACCTTTCCGAGGACCTTGTTTCGACATCAAACCCTTGAAGTTGATCTCTTTCTTGTGTATGTAATAGTAGAGCACGCATTGTTCAGCGGTCTTATGAGGGATCTGAGCGGCGATGCGTCCAAACTGCTTCGGCGAGCTGAGATAGGCCTGAACGAACAATTGCTCCTCCTCAGAGGTCCAGACTCCTGCATCGTGCAATTCCTGCGTAAATGTTTCGGGGTCAAGAAGCAATCCGTTCCGATCGTCATACTGAAACTCCAGAAACCGGGGATCGGTAACAGCGAGCATATCTGGAATGATTGCGATATTCTTTCTTGAGAGGATCTCCGGATTGGTAAGATCCTCATTGACGAGAGAGGCCATTATTTGGTCGAGTTCGAGATCCGAACGAGCTGCGTCACCAAGAGAAATTGCTCCTCTTCGGCCCAAACGATTCGAAGCTTCGTCACCACCAAGTAGGCCTTGCTTTCGAGCACGAACCGCCTCCAGCCGTTCGAGGCGTTGCCGGTGGAGAACCCAGCTTTCGTAGCACGATTTGTATTCCTCCATTAAGGCAGCATTTTTCTTTTCCAGGGTGGCCATGTCAAGAGCAAGGCGCTCGTGAAGCCGCGGCTGCATTTCCTGGAACAACCGTTCATCTTCTTGACTATGCAACTCTTCCTGTTCCGCAACAACATCACCCGTTTTGCGTCGCTCGATCTTGGGTACTTTGGCTCGGTTTTCAGCGATCACTTCTTCTATGACTTCTCGACCTGATACCGTTGAGTCAAGATATTGTGCAACAAGACCCATGGCTGCTTCAACGGAAGGTGTGAATTCCATCAACTGATTTTGGGGGACTGGGTCAATCTGTTGCTCCATAGTGGGGGTCGATGATGTTGGTGGCGCGATATCAGCCATGGAGGGAATAGGCGGGAGGGAAGAATCGGTCGCAGCGACCATTTTTTCCGAATCGTGTTTGACGAAGCTCTCCGGGGCCTCCAGAATTATTGACGGGTTCGGAGGCCGGGTTACAGAAACATCCTTTCGCCCATCGGAATCAAGACTTGCATCTTCGGTTTGCACCAATGCTCTAATCTCTGGGGCGTTGACTTCTGATGGCACAGCTGGCGGATTTGCGTGCACACTGCGATCTGTTTGGTCGATGGCGTCAGTGGCAATAGAGTGCGTTGCAGGGTGCAGGGGGATGTCCATGTCCATGGGAATGTTCTGCAAACTGGGCAGTGGGGCTCTCTCGGCCAATCGAAGATTCTGCTCCAATATAGCGTCAATGACACTGGAGCTGGGAGGCTCGCGACTGAATCGCGCCATAAGGGTAGCCAAGAAATGAGTGGAGGGTATCGCAATCGTAAGCGTCACGTCTTCTTCAGTTTTGGAAGCTTCTAATAATCAT
>Ga0307508_10006741_pt1 | contig 10764 bp, 12 predicted proteins | sample 9_EM_MG_FD_203089 | JGI IMG/M metagenome (GOLD analysis project Ga0307508, IMG submission 203089) | Populus trichocarpa ectomycorrhiza microbial communities from riparian zone in the Pacific Northwest, United States - 9_EM | ecosystem: Host-associated > Plants > Roots > Unclassified | place...
TCTCATTTTTATTTGTTCCTTCTATTGGGTGTTCGACATTCCCGGTGCGGTTTTGTTGAAATTCCCGGTGTGCTTTTGGTCACACTCACGGTGTGTTATGTTGTTTTCCCGCCCCGCCCCTGCCCCGAAAATATTTTGATGGTCCTATGCCATACATGCTTTCGTTTTGTATCGTCCACCCACGGGCTCGACCCCATCGGTCATCAGCGGCGTCGAAAGCGAAGTAAAGAGCGGCTACCCTTTGCTTGTCTGTGTATTCCACCCATAAAGTTTTTAAGTGTGCAGGCATCATTGAGCACGGAAAAAAGGGGTTTGATAGATTTTTGGAGCAGCACCAGGACGAGAACAAGGACGAGAGTAAGTAATATGTTTGATTTTTAAGTTTTAGTGATACTGTTGTATTAGATCAACAAGTTTGATGGCTCGGAGCACATATTTTGAGAGCTACCACAGGATGTCTGCAACCTGGAAGAAACATTTGGGATAAGTTTGTTTATCAATAGATATTGCAACTGTCTACAGGTTGGCATCATTCCGATTCGACTGTACTTGTCTCAATAGAGGAGTGGTACGAGAGTCGATAGCAGGAGCATTACATTACTTTTTTTTTGCGCTGCCCTCGCGATATGTTGATGTTTCCAATTCCACAGTACCACTCAGGGGAACGAGTTGCATTGAAGCAGTCAGAATCCACTACTACATATCGGTGCCAATGAACTACAGGCGGCCCTTCAAATTCGATTCAGAAAAGTCACTTCAAATTAATCATTGATCATTAAGTATCGATTTCGTCTTCGAAAATCAGTCATATCAGGGTTGAGCCATTGTATACAATAAGGAGTAGCCAGGTCTTTGAGAAGATGTCACCACTTTGTTCGTCAAAGTAGGAAGATACTTACCTACTCAACTCTCGGTATCACGACGAATACGCCTTTCTCCACATATGGTTTCAATCCAGCACAATGAGCGAGTGCAGAGGACACGTTGTGAGGACCTTGTCTGATTAATAGAGAGACAGAGACCGTGATGGAAAGGGATGAACATCTGGCTGCAAGAGGAACAAAAAAGGACCAGAAGACTGTTCCAGGGTCCCAGAACAAGTAGAGATCGAGGGATAATCGTCTAAGGGATGGTGGCGCAGTTGAGATGAGCTCTGTAATACCCGGTACAGGAGATAGGTGATCATACTCTGGTCCCGTCGTTGACGGCCGGGCGTAAATCGTAAGCCATTCAAGGTGGGAAAGGCCAGCAAGTGTGAACGGGAAGAGATAGGTATGTGAGTATTCTATCTCAGAGTTATTGGAGACCGAGGAAAAAGTTTGAACTGGTAAGATGATCAGCTTTCAGAATGGTGTTCAACGAATGAGAACGTACAATGGTCCGCAATGTCAAGCTCCAAATGTGTCAACGAGCTCGAACAAGCAGCAAGGAGTCGCGGGAAAGATTTCCAGAATTTCCCAACATCTCCGGCCGCGTTTAGGGTACGCAATTTGTGATTTCGTATCCAGGCCATGGTATTTTTCAGGGACGTTGCAGAGCAATTTCGGATGGAAAGATGTTCGAATGCCGGGAATGATACATCCTCGATAGGTTCCTCGTCGTATTGCATCTCTTCGCACTTATCCAAAGTTATCCTAATGTCCTTGCAGTTATTCAACAAAGACATAGGGAAGTAGGCCACACGGGAAAGAGTGACTGCTTTCATGCCTTGAATATGGAGGACGTGCAGAACAGCTTGACAGAATGCTTCAGGCAATGTACGCCATGAAAAATGATACCAGTTGTCAGGCGTTCCTGCAAGTGTGATCCTCGTCAGCCCTGATAGCAGGGGCAATATCCACGCAAGGTTATTGAGATGAAAAGCCATCGCTTGGCTTTGCTCAATATCTGCATCGTCATTCAAGTAGACCTTCAAGATGCGTACGTGATTAGCGATTTCGGGGCTCTTGGCAAGGAGCCGGCTGAATTTACTGGTCTTCAGACCTTCCAGGGAACCGAGGGTACTGACTCGGTGGCCTTCGTATAGGATAATGTTGGCATAAATGTAGCGTTCGGAAAGATTGGAGAGGTTTGGGTGGCTTTGGGCGCATGCTTTTAGGGCGGCAGGATCTGATTGAAGGAAGCTCAAGATGAGATCGACGACGTCTGTTGGAAGTGTCATTGAGAGTGCCGGCAATGTTGGTAACACTGGCGTCACATGTGTTGGTCACAAGCCTTTCTTTCCAATGTAATATGATATGACTCGCAATATTTTACCAGTATTATGGTTGGTTACAAGGGATTTCAAGCATCATAACCGATCGGATGTGCACACATTGTGGGATCTGCGATGAGTCGTTTTTTGCTACGATGGAATCATGGTATGACACGGCATGATTACACACCAGTCAAATAATCACCAATCTCCACTCCAGTATTGAAGCAAGAAATACAACTAGTGTTTTCAGGCCGCCATCGTGACGACTTTGACAGCTCCACGAACCCTGAACAAGATTACTTACTTCTAAGCAACAGAGAGCAAGGAGTCGATAACATACGGCTTCAGGTTCGCCCTGGCTCAGGTACGGGTCCATGTCAAGACATTCTGCAACAGTGACCAACTTGTATCCGCACATCTTGAGAAGATCGATGGCGTATGGGAGAACATCATGTCTAGGGAAATAGTTCCTAAATAAGCCCCGACAAGCAGCACTTGTCAATTCGAAAACAACGCGGTGGACTCTGTAAGTTGAGCATAATTGAATGGAAAGGCATTGAAAAGGTTTGTGAACTAACTGCCTTACCGATCTCGTGGTTGAGGGCAAGGGTGAAGTTGCCGAGTTGGTTTTTGTATAAATTCTTGCTCTCCTGAGCAGTAGCGCCGTCACCATCGAGTGCACTGGGAAGGTAGGTTTTTATCAACGTAGTTAGTACATGATAGAAAGAAACTTTACTCAAAGTCCCAGTTAACGATCGATTGTTGATTTGCCGCTGCCACCTGTAGAACCAGATCGTTATAATACCCGTAGGCTAAAATACAAATAAGGAACGATATGGCCAAGGAAGGTGTGTATATATACGGGGACGCATGAAAGCAGCTTTGATTCCTAAGATGCGTTCAAGTTTGAGTGCCTCTGCGTACGTGGTTGGTCAGCAGCCTCCACCACGAGTTTGGATAAAGTTATATAGCTTACGATCAAGCTTTAAAAATTGGGCTTCAACTAGAGTGAAACGAGGATCATTGAGATGTCATCAAACAAGAGCGAAAGTATGTACTGTCTTCATAGCTAGAGGTTGTGAAATTAGCGTGTCCCCAGGTATGCGAAGCAATTTGATGGCCAACTTTGTAGACATAGTTCATGTTTTCAATGTTCGTTGGTTCGTAGATACAGCCCCCTCCATAGGCTGTTTAAGATTAGTATATATGTGTGATTTTTTTAAAAAGTGTAAGCCAGCATACATATCTCGCCGTCTAACAGAAAAAAAAAGCCGAGGGCCATCATTTAGTAGTTTTCGAATAGGGACGCCGAGAAAATTAAACTGACTGAAGAAGAAGGTGCCTTTTGCGCCGGCGTTTGTCAAGATATCGCTGATGTCTTTTCTTCGGGTTGAGGGTGTTAGCCTACATGGCATTTTGGGAAGATAGAACAATCAGGAACATACAAATAACTATATGGTCCATCATCCTGTAGGTAAGAAATGAATGATAAATTGTATAATTGGTTTGAAAGGCACGATTATACTCACGAAGGTCAAAGCAACATAGTTGGGCACTTTGCATGAGGAATATACCTTGGCGAGCCCCTGCCGTTTGGGAGGAAGTGCAATCACAGTGCAAGCAAGCATAAGAGCAACTAAGGACGACGCGAGCATTGTTGAGCGGAGTGACGAGTCGGAGGGGGCGCAGGGCCTGAGGAAGTGTACTATCAGTGGTGTTGATAGCCCATCAGTAAATTGTGGAAAAGCTGATATGTGGTTGTAGCTCCGACAACGATATACCTGATGCTCGTTCTTTCACCTGTCCTCGTTAGTGAGGCTTGTAGCATCCTTCAACCACTTTGCTAAAATTCAGCCACTCTCCATCTTCAAGAAAACTTTCCTTACTTTCTCAGTGAATGCAGGGGAGACATTTGCTCGTGCGCCAAGAGCTAGTGGCTTCATTACTGAATTAGTGGGAATCACCCAGCATCGGCCTTTCTCTATTGTGGTTGCACGTAACAGATACATCTGAAAACCAAGGCCTGGAAATGCGGCTCTCCATCCTACAGAAAACACAAGATGCCCTCAACAAAGACCATTCGTCATTTGCGGCAGTATTTTTCATATATAGCTGGATAGTACTTCTTCCCGATTTCAGGATATACCCTACTCATCCGAGTCAGTGGCAATGAACTTTACCTCAACAGGTGGGCGGTGAGGATAACTTACGTTACCTTCGAGATAAGCCTTACCAACCCGGCAGGTTCCGTGGTATATTTTGTCGCTGGGAAATGGATATCAGGAAGCTGGGATACGGGGGGTTCCAGAACGGTGGCAGAAAAAGTATTCCTTACCGGACAGACCAGTAGGCTTCACTCTTTCTTCCTTTAACGCAAGAATTTCAGGTGCGACTGCACAAAGCTGGTGAGCAGGTGATAACAGAACAATGACTGCGAGTGTCACCATACATTGCAGGACAGCATCAGCTAGTTTGACATCCAACCCAATGTTCTGGAAGAACGCGACGGAGTACCTGGGCGTTGATGGATGCCCGTGGCCAGGTCGGGGCGATAAGACACGATGCGTGGTCGCACGCAGGAGATTTTGAGTGACATATTCCAGGGCTGTTCGATCCACCTCAGAATGGCTTATAAAACAAGAAGCAAAAATCTATTATCTCACCTCTGCCGATGTTGATGACGAAAGTCCCGGGGATCGGTGGTACGTCTATCCAAGTGTTGAGGGAGGGACTTTCTACTTGGAGGACGGAGTGAGGAGAAGCTTGGAGGAGCTTTGTGAGAATCAGAGACAAGAAGGGGGAAAGGTTAGGAGGCAGAGAAGCCACATACGAAGGTCACGAATCCAACATCTTGATGAGGAACAGTTCCAAGGTCATCTGGATCAAGGTCAGTGAGGACGGGATACTTGAGCGTCCTGACACGATGCTGCATCTCTTCAGGCTTGTCAAAGAAGTTAGCAAACCCATTGGGCGGCAGACCGAGTGCTTCCGCGATGAGGGAAACAAAGGCGTATGATAATTCAGTCACTTGATCAAAATATTGCTCTGCGGCCTCCCGAAGCCCTGGGATGAGACTTTCATCTGGCCACTTATCGGAACACCTTATATTAGTTACACAACTCCAAGCAAAGTTCAGGATTTCACGAACCTGAGCAGGCCCAAAAGTCCTCCAATAGTCTTTTATCCCTTCTTCCTCTCCTCCTTCCCGCCACTTCGTCTCACACCGGGTCGCGAAGTTGAACGATTCTCTGTAATTTGGCTTAGACAATCCAGGCTCGAATTCCACAGCTAACCCAACGTATCCATGGAAATGGGGCGAATTCATCATCGTTATTTTGTCCTTCTCCTCTTGGGGGAGTGCAAAGAGCTTGGGGATGTATGAAACGTAAGAGTCGATAATAGAGGTCGGGACTGGGTGGTTGGAGAGGTAGAGGAACCCAACATGGACTAAGGCATGGCGGAGCTGTGACAGGAAGAGGGGTTTGGTTGAAGGAGATGAAACGAGGGAGAAATCGATGACGGGAAGGCAAGAGAAGTCGGGCGACGACATTGTGTGATTGGATTGTGGGTTGGAGAAGCGAGGGGACACGATACATGTTCGGCGTACTGCTCATCTGTTTGGTTTCAATTAGGGTTCTTCAGAAGTGCGTCATTTGAAAGTTCCGATTTATTCATGATGAACGTGCTCCGGCTTTGACCGTAACCTGATTTCGACGGCCGTGCGTCATCGACTTTAGATTCTCTTGGTAGTTGGACTCGTTGCCGATTGCATAATTTAGTGCGAGATAGGGTAATCGCCTGTCAATAAGTAATATTCCGGATCCTCTTCAATGGTACCCCAGCATCACGTCTCCCAGTGATGAGTGCCTTCGCACTTTCGTCATCCAAGCGCATCGTAATCTCCTCGAGCTTTGGGCAAAAAAATTCCGGAATGTCAACAACGGACGCTGGTCCAATCGGTAGTACCCAAGGGTTAACGAGCGCGTCGCAGATGGCCTCATCTGTTCTCCCGGAAGGTTGGAGGTTCAGACTCTTCAGAGATATTAACTGCGTCAGAAGAACCTCCACGCATTCTAAGTGGAATGTCAAGCCTGACATCTCGAGATGGCTTATTTGTCGAAGCAAGCTCTGGTCTCGTCCCTTGACAGGCTTAGCTAATGTTTGTACAAAATCCGAGTAATCTCCTTCGTTGAACTCGAGGACGAGGTGCGTGACGTTTGGTATGTCCAGATGCTGCACAAGATCTGTGGCGTATTCTTGGTCATGGAGCCGCAGCACGAGCTCTGTCAATGAAGGAATGGCGAGTGGAACGGAATCAAAGGCGACATCGTTGGCTACTATAGGTCCAGCAATCGATAAGGTGAGAGTGCGCAATTCGGGAGAATTCTTGATAATTTCAGCGAAAGCTGCATAAGTCGGCCGGACGTCCTTCTTCAGGTAGGACAACTCCAAACATCGCAGGCCTCGAAGAAAGTTTGGCAATGCACCCTCCCAGTCAATGTGTATTCCCCAGAAAACTGCCTCCTTTAAATTCGGAGCCCGTCCATTGAAAGGCAAATAACGCGTCTTGTATCCGGGCAGCACAAAAACAGTGTTGTCCCATCTCTTGAATCTGTGAACCCGGAATGATTCGAGACATGGAGCGGCTGGAAATTTGGCCAGCCTGGACATTAGACGGAGAACATAAGTATAGCGGCTAGCGCAGAAAGTGAATTTTCCCCATTGTGAGATTGCTGGTTCCAGAAGGTCAAGGATCTGATCGAGTTCTTCTAAAGAGATGACGAATTCCTCATCTTCAGACATATCCCCCAGTTCCTCAAGATCGTCTTCGTCTGTGTAACAGTCGAGTTCAATGGTCAATGGAAGACCATTGGAACGGGAAATGTACTCCTTCGCCTGCGCTAATCCCGGGTGCATCCAGAACGTAAGCGTTGTCCAGAGCCGACGCGTATTGAGGGCTACAGAGCGCCAATGTCGACATACGTGGGACACGAGAACTTGGAAGGGCAATTGGTCATCTTCCAAGTTAGAGATTACTGGGAGGACCCTGCTGGACATTGAATTGCTGCTATTAACACTGGCCCCGTCACTGTCCTCGTCAACATCTTTCCACTGATTCTCCGAGTCTTCACCCCCCTCCTCCTGCTCTACTTCGACACCAAGTTGAAAGACATAGGAAAGGAGCTCATTCGGAAGGTTGTCGATTGGACGTCTCCCCTCTCGTGGTGGATTGAGTGGATCGCCATCTCGCAGCGTTATTTGGAACTCGTCGGTCGTCGAGGGCATATTATTATGTGACAAGGCACGGCCCAATGAATTGTAGTTCCACACTGCACATGACGTGGCACGTGTCCTCGACCCGTTGACCACACAGCGGAGTGGCGTGAAAGCCCCTGCGGCTTTGTAGGTTGTTGTTCGTAAAGCTTTGCAGCCTTGTTCCACTTCTCCGTCGCCGGGGTTGGGTTTTGTCCGAGTGTATATGGAATAGGCTTCCATTGTCCCGTTATAGTAAATTTGCAACTAAAATGAGACGCAATCATCATGATGGCAATCTGATTCACGTTCTCAACAAAAAACATGAAGACAGCAATGTATAGTATAAGCGCCCAGAATGTTCGCTACAGTTCTTCGCTTGTCGATAATCATACACTGGCACAACTGTATGGTGGTTGGCACTCAATTTAAAGGGCAGATCTGATCAAGTTTGGTGATTTTATTCTTCAAGGTGCGGAAAAGAACAAACAGGACTGAGTGCGTGAGAATTATTGATCGAAACGAGTCCGACGTTACATATAAAGGCTGTATTCTAGCTGAAAGGTGTAGTGGCAGCAGCACGAAGCCACGGTATGCAAGACGATCTGTCAATGAAAATGCCCACGAAGTTCAAGGAAGCGCCTGCCCATTCATGGCCAAAGCCGAATTAGGGTGGAGACGCGTCACAAAGTGAACTCTGGAGCTCATGCTTGCCCACAGTGGGGTAGAGGCGCTCCACGGAAGGTGCATGCCCAATCATGGCCCGAATAAGGGCAGCGGCACTTCATGCATGATATAATCAAGAAGATGCGCCTTAACGACCATTGCCCCACACAGACTACCCACGACAGCCCTTTCGACAGATGGAGAGTATGGGAGTGCTGAAGGACGAGTTGTTAGCGGCGGAGGAAAAAGAAATAGGAGGTCGACAGATACCATATATTCCACAAGGCGAGAGGTTGATGAGCACTGGTCTAGTTGTTGGAGGCCGAATGGGCGGTCACATGCGGCATGCCTACAAATATATGAGTATTGAATTGGCAGGAAGAAAATGAAGTCAACAACGTAGCAAATCGGAGGCTGACCATTAAATGAACCTTCGATGGTAATTTCTAAAAGGACTGTATCAATTTCAATTCAATTCGAGAGGGCAGCACTGACGTACTACTAGATCCCGTCATTCCATGTACGGCGAGTTGAAAATGCCCACGAAGTTCACAGAGGCGTCTGCCCGCTCATGGCAAAAACCGAATTAGGGTGGAGACGCCTCGCAAAGTGAACTCTGGAGCTCATGCTTGCCCACAATGGGGTAGAGGCGCTCCACGGAAGGTGCATGCCCAATCATGGCCGAGGCCGAATAAGGGCAGCGGCACTTCATGCGTGGCATAATCAAGACGCTGACTACCCATGACAGCCCTTTCGACAGATGGAGAGTATGGGAGTGCTGAAGGACGAAATGTTAGTGGTGGAAGAAAAGGAAATAGGAGGCTGACAGATACCTAAAGGCGAGATGTCGATGAGCAACTGTTCATCTGGTCCCTCGTTGGTTAATGTTGATAGTTGTTGAGGAGGCCGAATGGGGGTTATATGCCGACAAATATATGAATATTGAATTGTGTAATTGGCGGGAAGAAGACGAAGTCGACAGTGTAGGAAACTGGAGGCTGACCGTTTGGCGACCATTAATTGGACCATCGGATTACTGTGTAGGCGGCCAGATCAATTTCAATTCAAGAGAAAGGGCAACGTTAACGTATATGTACCGGATCTGATAGGCCAATCAGCATTCTGTGTACGGTGAGTTGAAGAGCCCGCAGGTCGTGAATATCGCTGAAGACGAAAAACGCTTTCGTGGAAAACCTCCTCTAGATGAGATATCAAAGGCATGAACGAGATGGCATCCGTCATGCAGGAGGAGTTGAGCGACGGTGTCGAAAACTATGGCGAGTTGAAGAGGAGAGGGGTTGTTGATCGTCTTTTAGTCGGAAGAAAGTAAGCGGTGGTGGTGGTCTGGGGGAAAGAGGGAAGGGACGAGGGGAAGTGTTTAAATAGGGTGGGCAAATATGCTGGTGTTTGTCTGCGGCTAACTGTCAGTCCTGATTTGGAAATGATCGACGCGCTTACTCTCGTCATGACGTCGTATGCAGTTAAGACCATTCACCTCGACGCACCTGGGCACCAACGCAATAGAGCCGATATCTAGCTGACCAGACCATGATTAACGGTAGTGTATGACTTGGTTGCTGCAGTATTCGCCTTCCCGTCGGTCGCTCACAAGCCAAACTGTAGAAGAGCCCCTGAACCCAAGTTTATGAAGGACTTTGAATCAAATTGTCCTTGATCATAAGCGTCGCCAATGGATATTGGATGGTATCCGCCGGGTAGTCTTCGACGTCCTCGGTGCCATCAAGCCGCAAAGGAATGAAACAAGGGGCTGTCATTGTGGCAGCACTGCAGTCAAGAAATTGTGTGCCTGAATTTGAGTGACATTGTAAAGCAAGAGGGTAGGTTTTCTACATTATCAGCACTTCACATCATTCGTTTGCAATAGAATCTCTACTTGAATGTCTTTTGAAGCCAAGTCACCTTGTGGAGTTACCAGTGTTCAATACAACCAGCACCTTCGTCCCTGATCTGGTGAACAACCCTGTGTCTTCTTTTGACCCACATACAACACCTAGCACCTTCTCAGGAGATGTAAAGCGGTCCAACCTGATCACAGATGAATGAAAAATTAATTGCCCTCGTTCACAGACCTGTTGCTGCAGGTCAAGTTAGAAAATACCCCCTAAATTGTCAGGACATGCCAACATTGGCATCTGTCCAAGCCTGCAACACTCGTGAGCCAATCAACAAATTTACTTGTGGATTTAGTACATATTCCATTTCGACGAGCGCCTAAAATTTATCCAGCCATTTTGGCCCCCTTTGTCCGGATTTTCACCTGTACAGTCTGATGGTTTATTTTTCAAATTCCGCATCTGGATGTGGAATGCTTGCAGTCCTTCAATGAAACGAAAGCCTTTCAGACTCCACTTTTGAAGATATCTCGAAACTGACTTGGACAGCAACTGTTGACATGAGATCGACACGAAGAAGTAGGTGCTTCAACCCATCATGGAGTTCAACCTATTGATGAAGGACTGTGAATTCCTGGCACGAAAGTAGATTTTTGGATTGTTCCTCATTGTAAGTGGTAAGAAATAATGTAGGCAAGCTTTAGGCTATTATCAATATATGCATACGAATGGAGTAGAAAACCAAAAAGAAAATGAAGGGAAAGGACAACATTAATAAGAAAAGAGGTGGGGGAC
>Ga0307508_10006742_pt1 | contig 10764 bp, 7 predicted proteins | sample 9_EM_MG_FD_203089 | JGI IMG/M metagenome (GOLD analysis project Ga0307508, IMG submission 203089) | Populus trichocarpa ectomycorrhiza microbial communities from riparian zone in the Pacific Northwest, United States - 9_EM | ecosystem: Host-associated > Plants > Roots > Unclassified | place...
TACGTGAGCATCGGAGCGCAGCGAAAACGAAGCCAAAACCCAAGATCGCGGGGCCTGGTCCCAGATGACGAATCCTTAGCGGCTCCGCTAGCTCCGAGGCGGGTGATGCTCGACGCTGCGACGGAGACGCCAGCGCTGCTGCGCGCGCATGCGCGATCCGCGGCTCACGCCGGTCCCAAGCGAAGCGGAACACGCCGCCGCGTGTGCGGAGGTGCTGCTGCGCGAATGATTTTCGGGCGACGCTGCCGTGCGTGCGGCCTGTCTCGCGGAAGCCAAGCAAGCCGCGGGCAGGGAGCGCCTGCATACCCGACTTCTGGCCGCCGAACGGCGCTCCCGCCTGATACGCCTCCGTGTTAGAAGGAGCCATGGCAAATGCAAACAATTCGGTGTCCGCCATCGAGCTCGTTCCGCGTCGCGTCTTCTGCCGCGGCTTGGGCGCTGTCGGCGCCACATTCGTAGTCGCCGGGTGCGGCAACAGCACGGCTGCGAAGGCGCCGTCGAGCGACGCTGCGGCGCCCCAGCCAGCGCCCGAGGTGGCGCCTAGCGCGGCGAGCATTGCTGAAAATCCCGCCTGGGAGGCGGAGGCCAAGCAGCTCGAAAGCAAGGGTCAGGGCCGTTACACCGCCAAAGACACCAAAGATCAAGCCGGCAAAGAAGGCTCGCACGTGCCGAAGGTGATGCTCGCCGGCGACAAGGTTTCGCTCAGCACGACTCACCCCACTGAGGCGCCCAGCGAAAAGAAGCCCAACGGGCACCACATTACTCACCACTACTTGCGAGACGGCGCGAGCGGCTTGATCTTCGCTTGGAAGGTCTTCGAGCTGAAACCCGGCGAAACGGCAGCGAGCGAGTTCGCTTTACCCATCGGGGTGAGCTCTTTCACCGCCTTTCAGGTGTGTAATTTGCACTGGACCTGGGCCACGGAGCCGCAAGCGAAAGCTTAAGGCACTCCATATGATGCTTCGAGCTGGCTGGCTGAAGGCGCTCGTTCCGGTGGTGCTGGTGAGCGCGTTGGGGCTTTGGGGTTGTTTGGGCTCGCCTCGTCCGGCTTCATCGGCGGAGGCGACGAGCCAGCGCTTGGTGATGACTTGGATTGCGCCGTACGCGGTTGCGGCATCGAAGGGGCGGCTGAACGAGTCGTTCGATGGCATTGGCATGAAAGACGGCCTGACCGATCTGGCCCTGCAATTCTGGGAGCCGGCTCCCGACGGCAGTGGTGTGCACCGCGTCCAACGCGGCGGCGACACGAGTGACGCGAGCGTCTTCGAGCTGCGTGATTGGGGTCGTGCGCACGGCGTGCGGGTCTTGCTTTGCGTGTACAACTTCAACGCCACGACGGACGCCTGGGATTGGCCCTGGGCGCGCTCGGCGTTCGCCGCGCATCCCGAGCAGTTTGCCAGCAGCCTCGTCAGCGAGCTGGAGCGGCTCGAGCTCGACGGCATCGACCTGGACCTCGAGGGCACGGGCTCGCTCGACGGCGACAAAGCAGCGTACGTGCTGTTCGTGAAGGACCTGTCCGCGCGTCTGCGCGCGCGCGGTAAGCGCCTTTCGCTCGACACCTTCGCCTACGTCTGGAATGCGCCGAATCAAAGCTGGTGGGCGACCCTATTTCCGCTCGTCGACGGCATCAATTCCATGGGCTATGAAGAAATCGGCGCGGGGGCTGGCGCCGGGACCGAGGCGTGGCGCGCCTTTGCGGCTCAAGAAGACGCGAGCGGAAGCGACGTCCGCAAGCTGATGCTCGGTATGCCCGCCAACAAGGACGAATGGCGAGGCAAACCCGCTCTCGAGCACCTGCGCTGGCTGCGCGATCGCGGTCGCGCCGGCATGTCGCTGTGGGACTCGCAACTCGACGCCCCCGCCTGGCGCACGCACGAAGCTTGGTCGATGGTGAGCGAAATCCGCAAAGGCGGTGCTCGCTAGACCCGAGCACGCTTTCAATCGGATTGAAGAACGCCGCCCGGGAGCTGGTCTAGAGAGGCCGCATCTCGTGCGGGGCGACGCCGCCCAGCTGGGCGGCGAGTGACAAGGCCTCCCCCAACCAAGCGCCGCCGACGCCATGACCCCGGTCTATCAGCGCTACACGGATGGACATTGGGGCGCGATCACGCAGCTTCCGGGGGCGGCGCCGACCAATAGCGTTTTCGTGCTCACGATGAACGCAACGGCATGGCGGCTGTGGCCTGGGTCAACCGAGACGCCAACGGAGTCGCTACCGGCATCCGCTTGGCCAGCTTCTTCTGAGCAGGGCGCTTGACTACCAGCAGCGCTGGCGTGCTAGCAGGCAAGACGCCGAAAGGTACGCAGCGCCGCACGGGCCGCATTCGCGGACATTTGGAAGGGGCGAAGTTTCGACCCTGTCCCTCCACCGCCTCGATCGCAGGGTGGGTAGCATCTCCCATCTCCTCAGCTCCGCTCGATCGTCGCGGCGTGGATAGCGCAACCTACTTCCCGCAGCTCCCGCCTACGATCATCCACGGCGTCGGCTGGATGCAATTCGCTTCACAGCAATTTTCGTAGGGTCCACCCACCTCGTAGACGTGCGTTTCCGGGGCGCAACCGTCGCTGAAGGCGACGGTCACCGTACAAGTGCCTCGGGCGGTGGGTGAAACGACGACCTCAGCCGACTGTTGACCTAGGGCGTCGATACACCTCGGTGCGGCGCTGCAGCTGGTCGGCAGCGGCCCCACACGACACGCGCCGGCTGCGCTCACCGCGCTCACGCTGGCGAGGCGCGTCACCGGGATCATCAGCGCGTTGGAGCCGTCCTTCGTGCAGGCAGGGTCGCCCATGCACCCGCACATGATGACGGCCAACGGAAAAACGACGACGAAGGCTCGCATCCCTAGGGACCACCCACGCACGCGTAGTACGCCATGAGCTCGGCCTTGCAGCCCGCGTAGTCGGGGCCAGACGCCGTGCAGGTAATGTCGCTCGCCGTCTGTGTGCTGGTGGCGCACTTGAGGGCGCCGTAGAGTTCGGGTCCGCACTGGCCGGTCGAGGCGGCGTTGTCGGCCTGGTCGTGACAGCTGCCTATGCACGTCGTGAGAACGTTGCTGTGACACGCCTCTTGCACGAGCTCACAGTTCCCCTCGCACTCCGTGTAGGTCGCCTGCTTCAGCTCTTCCGTGGTGAGCCCTCCGGCACTGCCGCCCGCCGCGCTGCCGCCGCCGCCCGCCGCGGCGTTCTTGCCAGCCATGCCGGCTGACGTGCCGCCCGCGGAGCTCGCGCTGGACCCCGAAGCTCCGGAGCTGCCGGCGGCGGCCCCGCCAGCTCCGCCAGGAGGAGAGCCAGCGCTGCCGCCGAGGCCGCCGTCATCGTCGCCGCAAGCGGTAACTAGACATAGGAGCGTGACGATGAGCGCGAAGGTGCGTGACACGACGTGAGTCCTACCGAGGTTGACAAAACCTGTGGACAATACCTACCACACTATCGTTGGCAACCTGGCCCAATTTGTTGATCGCAGTCACGGTGATGTTGATCGGCGTGAACCCGCAAGCGAACCCAGTGGGCGTGAACGTGGTGGATTGCCCCGACGGGCTCGCGATTGTCGTCGTCAAGCCTGCCATTGTTGTGCGCGTCAGGCTCCAGTTGTAGGTCACGCCGCCGTCGACGTCGCTGGTGCTGGCCGCACCGAGCGTAGCCAGCGCGTCCATCTCGACGGTTACCCTGAGCTTACCGGCTTCCGTGAGCTCGTTGTCCTTGGCGGGGCTCGTGATCTTCACGTGCAGATTGCCGTCGGACACGACATTGAACGAGCGACTGGTTGAGCCTTGCTGCCCGTCGACGGTCATGCTCCAGGTCACGTGGCCACCGCCGACCTGGTTGAAGGTCGCCTGCACCGAGGCGCCCATCAGGTGGTCGAACACGATCGAGTTGTCCTGAAAGCCCACCCAAGTGGCCGTCTCGTAGGGCGGCTGAGAGCCGATGCGAGTGAAGTTGGTCATTTTTCCGACCAGATCCACCGGCAAGCCCAAAAACACGGTCTCTCCATCCGTGGCCGGCGCCAGGATCTTCAGATTCGGGATCGCCGGAGTGAACGAGAGTGTAGCCGTGTCGCTGCCCTCCTTTCCAGCGGAGTCGAACACCTTGGCCGTAATCGTACGGAGGCCCTCCGTGGGCGGCTGCCAGAACAGCGGCTGCCCAAAGCTGCTCGTACCAATCAGACCATCCTTGTCGCTAGTCCAAAGGATGGTCGTGAGCGGCCCGTCCTCGAAGTCACCGGCCTTGGCCTGCAGTTGAATCAGCCCCAGGCTGTCGAAGGTGTTGTCCTCTTGCCCCGGGTTGACGATGTCGACGGTGGGGGCGAGGTTCGGGGGATTGCCAAGGGCGCAAGCCGTCGCAAAAAAGGTATTCACCCAGCGACCGTTCGGCCCGTCGCTGCGCGCTGCGTCCAGGCAATCTTCGACGTCACCCGCGCTCTGCGTGAGGTCGGCAGCCCACGTGAGCGCGGCGGTGCCGGCCATAAAGGGCGAGGAGAAACTTGTGCCTTGCTCGGAGTGGTAGCCGGAACCTTCAGCCCGACGGTCGGGGTTCGCGGGCGAGAGCACGGTGCCAGTGGCCCAATATTTCACATCGTCGCCGAAGTTCGAGTAGTCGGCCTGGGCTTTCCCGAAGTAGTCAGTGGCGCCAACACAATCGACGCCGCTGCCCTCGCATGGAAACCAGGTTTCCTTTCCCACGGGCACACCGTAGCGAACCAGAGATCGTAGCACCGCTTGGCATCGACGTTGGTGCTCGAATTTCCGGCCGCTGCGAAGATCAGCATGCCGCCGACGTGACGGGCAACCCACATCACTTGCTCGGCTGGTTGAGTCGACAGCGTCGCCCAGTCCGGTACCGGAATGGCATTGCTGAAGTTGAGGATTTCTTCGCCGCCCGCCAGCAAGCTCGGCACAGTAACGAGCGTCGTAGCCATGTCACCGAAGCCGAGCAGGAGCGTGAGATCGGACACGCCAGCGCCCGGGCCCGCGCCGCCGAACTTGTTGTTCGCGGTGCCAAAACCTGCGCTCGCGGTAGTCACACCGTGCCAAGGGCACGGGAACTTGCCACCGCAATCGAACGGGTTACGGCAGTCACCGCTGGCGCAGCCGAGCATCTGGAAGTTTTCCTCGTCTTGAAAATCGAGCGAGAACCCCGCATCGATCATTGCAACGTGGATCCTAGGCTTCAGTCTCCGTGTAAAAAACAGCATCTTCCAGGCGTCGTTGACGCCGTGTGAAACGAAATTGGGCCACGCAAAACTGTTCGAGCTCGTCTCGACGTCGATGCCAGCGGGCAAGCCGTCAGTGAAGGTCGAATGGTTGAACCCGTCGATGTCGACCTGAGCACTTGGCGCCAACCAATTGACGCCGACCAGCGTGCCGCGCGCCTGCTCATCGGCCATGGCTGCAAGCACGCCAAGCGCCGCGTTCGACGATACCTTCTGCAACCCGGTGGGACGGTTGATCGTCTCACGCAAGTTGGGTACGAGTGTCGCCGGATTGGGGCGACTCGTATCGATGCGCAGGACGTGACCTTTGGTGACGCCCGGAATCGTGACCTGAGGCGCGGCAATCTCGCTCGCGCCCCAGCGTGCTTTGATGTCGGCGAGCTCGGTCGCGCTGTCGGTCATCACCAGCAACTCGTCTTGCACGAAGTTGAGATCATCGCCCTCCGAGGTCCGCAGCACCGCGAGTTGGCGAGTCTGCCCGTCCGCAAAAGCCGGCAGCGCGGCTGTGGTCGCGAGGCTGGTGTCGACATCGAAGCTGAACGGGGTTTGGCCGACGAAGTCAGTGTCCGCAAAGGGCACCGTGGCGATGATCAGCTTGGCCGGCTTGTTCGACTCGCGTGAAAACAAGGTCGAGCTCGCGCCGCTCTGCGACTGAATCATCCAGCTCACGCTAGTCCCGGACGCCAACAGCTGCTGTAGATCCGTAGTGACGTCGAACGTGACCTTGCCCGTCGACGAAACACCCGGGGTCTGCGCGTCAGGCTTGTACGGGTTGTCGTACGTGTGCGGCCGTCGCGGGATGGCCCAGCGGTCGTTCGTGAAACACTGCGAGCCGGCGGCGGAAGCGTCCTGATCTTTGGCGCAAGACCAGGTAGCGCTCGTTTCGTCCCACTCCTGACGCATCGGGTAGGCGTCGAGCGCACTCGACCCGTTCGACAAGTTGAGCTCGAGCTTGGCGGACATGATGAGTCGACCGGCGCCGCGCGCCGTCAAGATGGCTTTGCGATCGAACTTGACGACGCTCGCCTTTGCACTCGAAACCTCGAGCGTACTGGCCGTACCAAAGTTGGCGCTCGGCGATGCGGAGTTCAGCGTGGCGTCCTTGACGGCAGCGATCTCGAAGGCGTTGTTGCACGCCTTGCTGGTATCGACGTTTGCTGTGGCGCCGCTCAACTGCCAGCTCGGCGCGGGGCCGGTGTAGCCGATCGAGAAATAATTGGTACGAGTGCCTGCCAAGAACGTCGTCGGTTGCCGGCGATCACCCGGCGAGGGACTGAACCGGTTGTCACTCCCGAGCTGCACGCTGACTGCTCGACTGTTGGGGTTGAAGTAACCGAAGGTCGCGATCTTTAAGCCGGACAGGGCCGTCTGCACACATTCGAAACGCGGCACGACATCGAACTGAATGTCGTCCCAACCCCCGAAGGGCTTGTATGTGAACTGCGTATCTGGGTCGATATCCACCGACTTAGCGAAGACAGAGCCGATGTGCTGCGTGCTTGGCCTGGCGAAACGGACGGGCGCAGTTGGGGCGACGATCGTGCCGCGAAAGTTGGCGTCCAACACTACCGGTAAGGAACCGAAGTAACCGAGGAGAAAACGGTCCGGCGTGCCGCCGATGATGGTCGCGCGGAACACTAGGCTGGCGCGAACGTAGAGCTTGATCGGACCGGCGGTCGTATCGAGCTCGACGTTGCTGAGCTGTGTCAGGTTCAACTGATCGACGTAGTAGGTGCCGCTGCGCAGCTTGACCCTGGCGGTGTTGAAGACAACGATCTGCGAGTAGGCACCAGGCGCGAGGGTGATGGTCTGGCCTGGGTTGGCGGTCTGAACCTGCGACGACGTTTCGAACGGGACGGTCCAGGTCACAGTCGTAGGCGGCAAGGAAGCACCCTGCTCGCTCGCGCCGGTAACGCTGGCGCCCGCCCATTTCGTGATGGTTCCGGAGGTCGTGGCGGAGCCATTCACGCGCGAATTTTCATGCAGATTGATGCTGGCGGCACTGGTGGCTGTTCCCGACTGGGCACCTACGTAATACTCAGTCGTCACCGTACCGGCGTTGGCCACCGAGGCGAAACCGCCGGCTTCGGTCTTGATCTGGGAGCGATCGTAGAGGCGCAGCTGTTCATTTGTAGACACGGCGGTGGTTCGAAAGTCGGTCGCGCCGGGCAGCGTCAAGCCCAGCCTCAGCGCGATCGTGAGCGCAGCTTGGGAAGACCCGACGCGCTCGACCTTCTCCTCGTGCGCCTGCCGCTCGCCCGCCCCGCAACCCATGAGGAGCGCGGGCGCCACCGTCCCAACGATCGACAAACATCCCCAAACAGCCCGACAAACTCTGTGCACGTACATATCATCGTCCTCCCGGGCGAGCCGGCGCGGCCCGCCCTCTTGCCCAACCGCTCTGTCGCGAACCCGATGCTTTGACAAGTGGAACGTCGGTCGATCCGGACGCAGCGATGACAGAGACGCGCACGTGAGCGGCGACTCAACAAGGGTGCTTACGCGACCGATAGCGGTGATCCCAGGATCGAGCACCGCCATTCGTGGCGACGGCCATCTCGGCCCACCCCGCTCAAATTACCTACGCGCCGACTTGAACGCGCTGATGACGCAAACAGGCTGATACCGCTTGCGCTTGACGTTGGCGAGATGGAACATGCCGGCATGAGCGTCCGATGCGTCCTCGGTACGTCGGCCTTCGCCGCGTTGGTTGGGGCAGGGTTGACCGGCGCATGCGCGAGCACGCCGGGCCCGACGCTAAAGGCCGCGGGGACTGGCGGGGCCGCGCAAGGAAATGCCGGCTACGGATCCGGCTTGGGCGGCTTGGGCGGCTTGGGCGGCTTGGGCGGCGCGGGCGGCGGAAGCGACACAGCTGGCACCGCAGCCGCGGGCCTCGCGGGAAAGGCGGGTGGAGCCGGCGGCGGCGGCGCTGCAGGTCACGACGGCGGCGCGTCGTCCACCGACGGTGGCGCCGGTGGGCGCGCCGCGGGCTGCGGAATGGCAGCGCCCCTGTTGCCGACCCCGGCGCCGTTGAACAACTACGTCGAATTTCACGTAACGACGACGGGCGCGACGCCAGCGGGCCCACAGCCGGCGAATGCTGGCTCGCGCTCGTATTGGGTGCGCGTGCCCGCGGACTACGATCCGAGCCGCTCGTATCGCACCGTCTTCCAGACCGGTCTCTGCATTCAGAGCGCCGGGCAGCCAACGGTGCTGCCGCTCTTCAACGCGATGGCCGGAGGGAGCGACGAAGCCATCTACGTCGTCATCGACGCCCCGGCGAGCGGCTCCGCGCTTCGCTGCTATGACACCAGCGGGGGCCCGCAGTCTAGTGACTTCGAAGCGTTCGCGCTCGTGCACGACGCCGTCGCTGCGCGCTACTGCATCGATGAGGAGCGTGTCTTCGTCGTCTCGCGAGGCCAGTCCGTGTCGGACCAGCTCGGCTGCTACTTTGGTGGTCGAGCGAACCCCGCGCGCCCGTTCGGCAGCTCGCTGCACGTGCGCGGGCAGCTGCTCCTCGATGGCGAGGGCGAGCCGGCGATGCAGCCGCAGTGCGACGGCCCCGTCGCCGCCCTGTGGCTCGACGATATGGGAGCGCTGCCACCGCACGCGTCGAGCGGCGGCTCGCTGACGCGCGTGCGCGCGCAAGACGCCTGCACGGGCACGACGATGTCGCCCTGGGGCATGGGTCTCTACCCAGGCTGCCAGCAGGCTGACGGATGCCGAGCGGGCTACCCCGTCGTGCTCTGCTCCATCGTGTTCGGCAGGACGGATCAGGCGTCGCTCGCGGTCAAGATGTTCGAGACCTTCATGGAGCAAGCGTCGCCGTCTTCCGCGCCGTAGAGCAGCCGTCACCTCGCCGTCAGCTGCCCGGCGACGCGAAACTTCGCCGTCCGTTCGTTCGCGAGCTGCGCGATGCCGCAAGACAACGTGCACAGAATGTCGCTTTGCAAACGTGCATGGCGTGCTAGCGTCGCCGACAACGAAGGGTGGCAACTATGAGGGTATCTGGGTCTGTTCGAGGTGCGGTTGGGGCGGCGGTCACGGTCGCCTTAGCATTGTTTCTGGCGTTTAGCGGCCAGGGCTGCGGTGCTTCCGTTGACGTCAACGCAAACGATGAACGAGTCGGAACTATCGAAGAAGCGCTCACAAGCGCCGCGACGAAGATCGACTGCGGCGGCCCCGCAGCGTCGCCGTACGTGGCGGACGACGACTTCTCAGGCGGCTCGACGGTCACCCGTGCCAATACGATCGACCTCAGCGCTGCCTATAACCCAGAGCCAGCGCTTCGGCAACTTCACCTACACGCTGCCAGGCTTCGGCGCCAAGACGTGGAATCGCGTCCGCTTGCACTTCGCGGACACGCACTGGACCGCTGCCGGTCAGCGCGTTTTCAACGTCACGATCAACGGCAGCATGGTGCTCAAGAACTTCGACATCATCGCGAGAGTCGGCGCCGGCAACAAGGCGCTCGTCGAGTCCTTCACGATGCAGGCCAACGCGTCGGGGCAGTACGTGATCCAGTTCGCGACGGTGACCGACGCAGCCACCGTCTCGGGCATCGAGGTCTTCCCGACGGCGCAGTCGGGCACGCCCACGACCCTGAGCGGCACCGCGTACGCGCAGCAGTGCGCGCAGCAGCTGGTGCCGCTCCCGCCCAACTTCGGCGGCGGCGGAACCGGCGCTGGCACGTGCGCCGCGTGCTTCCAAACCAACGCGTCGTGTATCGGCTGCAAGGTCGGCTCGTGGACGTACGCGGGCCAGGTCAGCCCGGCCGAGACGGAGCAGTCCTTCAACGGACCGGACGCGGTCGAGATCTTCTACTGGGAGAGCGGCGGCAACACGCCGGGCCTCTGTATGATGGCCGCGCGGAACGCAAACGGTGGTGTGCGCGTCGACTTCCACGGCGTCATGTGTCAGGCCGCGAGCGGTCCGGTCTGCTATTGGGATCTCGCGCAGCCCGAGCAATTCAGCTGGGCCTTCACGGGTAACGACGGCCCCAACGAAGATGGTCACCTCGTGATCCCGACCACAGCAAAGGTCATCACATCGACGACCTCGATTCCGAGCCCTCCGGCGTTCGTCGGCGGCTCCGACCTCGCCTACAGCGCGACTTCGTCGATCCACTCCTACCAGAACGCATGCACCGACTGTCACGCTGGCCGTAACACCTTCAACAACCACCCAGGAACCGCCACCGATCTCAAGGGCCGCGGCCTCGTGACCTCGGCAACCGACTGGTTCCCGATGGCTTGGCCCTCGCCGATCGCTCCGGCATGGGATCCCCTCGAAGCGCCCCTCGGCGCTCCGTGGCCGCTGAACCCAGGCCCGCTGGACACGACCAAAGTCTCGGGCAGCACGAGCTGCCCCTCGTGCCACAGCGAGGGTCAGATCGGCGGCCCGTTCCCGCAGCCGTCGCTGAGGACCCCGTTCTTTTGCGCCACGCTGATCGGCGAGGCGATGAACCGCAGTCAAAACAACTGCCCTGGCACGTTCCCGTGGGACGCCACCCAAAACCCGGATATCAACTGCCCGACGGGCGCGATGCCACC
>Ga0307508_10006743_pt1 | contig 10762 bp, 10 predicted proteins | sample 9_EM_MG_FD_203089 | JGI IMG/M metagenome (GOLD analysis project Ga0307508, IMG submission 203089) | Populus trichocarpa ectomycorrhiza microbial communities from riparian zone in the Pacific Northwest, United States - 9_EM | ecosystem: Host-associated > Plants > Roots > Unclassified | place...
AAACCTCGAGCCTTTGGTCACCACTGGCACTGACGTTGCGCGATCGCCGCCGGAGATGGCCTTCCATACATGAGCAGCTGCCTCGGTGAGTTCGACCTTTTCGCAGGAGACCTCGACCCACGGTCGGCGGTTGTCCAGCACGACGTTCTTGCCGCCTCGGGTCGTGGTGATGGCTACCCTCTTGGCGCCGCTGGGTGTGGCGACGAAGTCGACCCTGTCACAAGGCTGCAGCGACGACTCCTTGCCGATTTCATGCCCTCCCCGCGTGATCTTGAAGGCGGAGGTCGGCAGCTGTTTCGTTGTCGGGTCGGGTTGGATGAACGCTGCAGGCGCTTGGGCGGCTGCGGCCGTGACGCCGAGCACGAAGATCGGCAGGAGCGCGAATGCCGGCGACGGCACGGACCGTCCGTCGAGTGCTCCAGGGATCGAATCGACTTTCATGGCCTTGCCCCGATCAGACGCGACACGGCAGACATGGTATGCAAAGCTGCGGTCATCAATGCTCGACCACGTCTGACGGGGACTGGCGTCTCTTCTCGAGCTCCACGCGCTCCTTGTGCGCGTCCCACTGGCTATGGATCAGGATGCCGATGATCGGCGCGGAGAAATCGAGCCAGACGCCATGTCCGAAGAGAAGAACGCTGGCGACACCGGAGGTGAACAAGACGATCAGCGTCGCCATGACGCCAGCGATGGCCGATGTGCGGAGCGCGAAGAGGCACCCGATCACGACGATCAACGTCAACGAGACCGAGAGGGTGAACAGCGTGGTCGGAGCCCGCATCAACCCGTGTCTGGACATCGAATCGACGGCGTTGATCAGCACCACGGCGCCCGGCATCCGGCCAAGCGGCGTGAAGTGTGCATCGCCCGCCTCTTGAAATGTCTGGCCGATGACCACGACGCGGCCGCGGAGCAAGGGGCCAAGCTGCACAAGCTGCCATTCGTTGGCGGCGAGCAGCTGTCCCGCCTTGACCGTTGCGACCATGTCCGGCGTATAGCGAAACACGATTCGGTTGCCCAAGCCGCCCTCGTGCGGCATGGCGGGCAGTCGCGGGTCGAACGCCGATTGCACGGCCGACCAGTAGCCCTCCTGCAGACCCGCATCGATGCCTTCGCCGGACTGTCCCGTCGAAAGTCGAGTCCAGACCTTTCGCACGGTGCCGGGACCGGCGGCCTCGATGCGGTCGATTCGCGTCATCACCGCGGCGCAGCCCGAATCCGTCGCCGAGTTCGTGCCTCCACCAGGTCGACAGACCCTTCGGGCTTGCACACACGAGTGGCTGTCGCGAGCGGCTCGGACACCCTCCATCTGCAGTGACAGCATGCATGCGCGCGCCGTTGATTCCACGTCCGACAGGTTGGCCGCACCCACGGCAGGGAAGGGCGTGCAGGCCGTGGCGCTGGCCCAGGACGCCTCGGACCCTTCCCTGGAACGTTCTGCACCGGAGCCATCTTCGCAGCGCGTGAACGGCTGGCCCGCCACGTGCACCAGCGCCTGCCGGCACTTGGCGGCCTGAAACGCCGCAGTCATGAATTGAACTGAAGGCACTACGCGTAGAAAGCCGCTGTCCGGCTTGTCGGCTCGCCTTTCGCAAACCACCTTGAACAGCTCCCAGTCGCGCAGGCGCCGATCCGCCCCGACCTCGAAATAGGGCGCAGCAATCACGATGCGCCCGTTGGAGTCTTTCACCACTTCGTCCACGGCCTTCGAGTGCCTGAGCTCGCTGCGAAAGGCTGATTCGTCCGGAGGCTGCGGACGACGTTCCGTGCGCACCAGTACCAGCTGGCGGCCCGAGCCGAAGGCGGGCTTGCTCAGCAACGCGCGCAGTCTGTCCGCGAATCGCCGGTCCGTTTCCTGCACCACGGCCGCCGGGCTGCCGGGTGGTGGTGCAGGCGCGCCCAACGGAGCATGGTCCTCCACGAGAATGTCCAACACCACCTGCGTCGCACCGAGTCCGAAGGCGCGCTCGATCAGCGTGGCAATCGCATCGCGCGGAGCGCTGTCGGGTTCACCAAGGCCCCAAGCCGGACTGCGCCAGGTTTCGGCATCGACTTCGACCAACACCGGCGACGACCTTGCCCCGTTCTCCTCCTCGCACCGCAACATGCGGCCCAGGGTGTCCGGGTCGGGATTGCCGGGACCCAGCATCGAGCAAGTGGTCTGGTTCAGACGTGTCACCACGTCGAGCCCCCAATTCTCGAAGGCCACCAGCGGGCCGAGCTGGAATGTGTGTCCCGCGACATGGAGGCACAGCTCGATCAGCACACCGAGTGCGATGTTCTTGTACCAATGCTTGCGAAACGTGCTCAGCGCGTCCCATCGGTTCTTGACCCTGTGCCGCCAATCGTTCGTGACCGGCTCGCTTTCCTGCGCGTGCACGGTGGGGCTCGGAGCCGTCACGGGCTTGCGCTTGCGGGTCTTCTTCGTCGTCATTTCGTCGCGAGCGGAAAGTCGTCGAGCCCACCGGGCGGCGTCATCAGCCGCGGCGTCTGCCTGTTCTGTGTGAGGATCGGTACCCTGGCCGAGACCCAGGTATCGAGTCCTTTGTAGGTAACGCGATTCTGGCCCGTCAAGTCTGCCCTGAACTCTTCCCCGAGCCCTTCGATCAAGGCCTTCGTGAACGCCCCGTGACCGTACCTAGGGTCTTCCCAGGACACCTGGTCACCCCGGCTGCTGGCGAACACCAGGACCTGGTTCTCCTGCCGACTGAGCTCCGTGGCCATGGCGTCACCGTTGCTGGCCTTGACTGCGCCCGTGATGCCGGCCCCCGTGGCGTCTCCGGCGTGGCAGGTGTCGATGAAGAGCACGGCTCGCGTACCGCCCCCGCGAAGGTTGAATTCCACCAGCGCATCCTGAATGTCCTTGTAGGCCACGCCGGTGTCGACCAGGCGCCGCAGGTCCACGTCCGACGCACCGTAGTAGTAGCGCTTGTCAGTGGCCATCGTGAAGCCATGGCCGGACAAGAAGACCACCCCCACATCGCCCACCGCCAGATTCGCCTTGAGCCAATCGAGCCCTGCGAGCACGCTGGCGCGGGTGGCTGCGGCCTGCGTGAGCAGGCGGACTGCGACTTCTCGGTAGGCCTTGCCTTGTTGCACCTGCAGCGTCTTTGCGAAATCCTCGGCGTCCAGGTGTGCGTAGCTCAGGGACGGTACGCCGGCGTCGCGGTAGGCCGACACGCCCACGGCGAGCAGCCACAGCTTTGGCTTGGCCGTCTTGCGATCGCCCTGCTCGCCGGCTGCGAACAATTTCCGGTCCCCGACCCATTGAAGGGAAAAGGTCAAGGGCAGGCTGGTGCCGTGACGGTTGTCGGCATAGATCTCCACCTCGCTGTCCTTCGGCGGCAATATCAGCGTCAGCGCTTCGATGCCATCGGTGCCCACCGCGCGTGCGGCCTTGGCAGTGGGCATGATCGCGCCGTCGACCAGCACGCGCAGCCGAATGCTGGGCGCGTCCGCGGGCGCTCGAACGCGGATCCGCACGGTCAATGACGTGTCCGCGAAGCGCTCGGGAATCGAAACGGCGTCCACGACGGGCGGCAGGACTTGCGTCACCGACACCGCCGCCTCGCGCCGGCTGGCGGCCGCATTGGCCTGCGCCAGGGCGACACCCTCGTCCAGCGTGTCCAGGACGAGATCGATGACGTCGGGCCGGTTAAAGCGCTCGCGGAACTGGCTGACGGGGAAGAAGTCAGCCGCCTGGTTCACCCCGCGGTTCACGTGCCAGCCGATCAGGTCTTCGGCGCCGGGTGATGCGTCGTAGTAGCCGGACGGCGTCCAGAGCACCCAGCGCTTGCGGTCGGCATGCGGGAACAGGGCAAGCAGTTCCGCGCCATCGCTCAATCGATGCCAGTGTATCGTGCCGTCGCCGTGTGCTGCCACGACGATGTTGCCCTTGGGCGGGATGTTGACCGCCCAGACTTCAGCCGAGGCCGGCAGCTTCCAAATCCGTTTCCCGTTAGCATCCAGGTAGTGAAGCGACTCACTGATGCCCAGTGCAATGCCCGCCATGTGGGGTGCCAGGGCAAGGCCATGCAGATTGCCGCGTCGTATCTGCCCTGCGAATGAGCCAATGACGATAGACGACTCGATGCCCTTGAGCATGTCTCGGTCTGCCGGCCCGGTCGTCCTCGGCAACGTGAACTGGTCCGACTTGGCGGGCACGACGGAACGCCCGGTCAGCGCGAAGCTGAATCGCGATCCGAAAGGATCGAATGTGAACTGAACGTCCGACCCACTTTGATTGAGCCCGAACCAGGTATGGGCGTTTCGAAAGTCGGCGTTGGCTCTTGGCCGAAATGGACGCCAGACACCTGTTGCGCTCAGTACGCCCAGCGACGCGCCGGAAGCGACGAGCAACGAGCCATCCGGCAGCGATCTCAAGCCCTGGAGCGTATCGCCCTCGATGGTGAAATCAGCGGCAGCTCCGCGACCGGCGTTCGACCAATGTCGGATCAACTTGATCTTCTGGCCACCGAGGTTGCCGCCGGCCAAGAGCGTTTTGCCGTCGGCACTCCATGCCACGGATGAAATGGCGATTCCTTCTTTTGTCGGTCCCTGGATCGGCGTATGGCGAAGCGAGAGATCGTCTCCACTCAGAATGTCGACGCGCATGGTGCTCAAGTAGCCCACGGCGATTTCTTTTCCGTCCGGCGAGAAGGACACCTCGGGCGCGAGGGGCCCGCCCGGCGTCGAAGCTTGCGCCACTTTGACGAGGCGTTCCGCGTCGATTCGATAGAGGCGCATCTGCCCGTCGAGGCTCGATGCGGCCAACCGGCCATCCGCGCTCCAACCGATTCCGAGCGCGCCTTCCTTGAGGCCCTCCGAGGCCAGGACGGCAGGGGTCGCTCCTTGCTTGCGCCAATCCCATACGCGCAGGCCACCCGTTGAACCGCCGCCCAGCAGCGACATGGCAAGCCAGTGGCCGCCTGGATCGAAGGCCAGCTTGCCAAGGGTGCTTGGCAGACCCGCCAGACGGCGCACGACCCGACCACTGCTTCTGTCGAAGATGTACACGCTCGGAGCCACGGTCGAGACTTCCATGTTTGCAGCCACGGCGATCGTTTCGCCGTCGGGTGTCATGGCGACCGCGTTCAGTCGTCCCACCCGGCCTGAGCTCGATGGCACGCGCAGCACGGTCAACAGCCGACCGCTGCGAACATCCCAGACTCGAGCTGTCTTGTCTTCGCTGGCACTCACCGCGTATCGACCGGTGCTGTCCGCGGCGACGCCTTGAATCTGTCCCAAATGCGTGCCGGCTTCGATACGCAGCACGGGGGTTTGAGAAACCTCGGCGGCGCAAGTGAAGTCGTGTTGCAGCAATGCAAGCGTCACGACCCCCAGCAGCCGCAATCCGGCATGGCGGTGGAAGGTCGTCGATGTCGAGCTCCGGCGAAAGGTCGGCATTCCACGGCATGACGAACTGGAGATATGTGCGTTCGCGGCCAGCTCGCACGGCAGGTCGATCACATCGCCCTCCCGCCGTCGCTGACGAAGTCCTTCCGCATGGCAACCCCCTTACCGACACGTCGCAAGGCAAGTGAGACAGCTTGGGCTTCGCATCGCGTGCACAGACAGCGGCATCGAAGTGACGATTCGCCATGCTGCCGCAACACCAACCTGCCCGGGATGCTGGGTTAGCGCACAACATGTGCAAGCAGTCTGCACCACCTTTTTGCCGATGGCAAACGACGATGAAACGGTGCCTCGTACTCCGGCCTGCGTTGCGTTTCTTGATCTTGCTTGCCAGCTCATCCCAAATAGCGAGTGTTCACGGCACGCGTTGAACTCAAACGTTGTATGTCAGCTTCGACTGAGCACGACAGGCGGCTCAGGGTCGAGGGCTGCCCGCGAGGTGACGTCGCCCAGTGGGGGCTACTCCTCACATAGCTGCCGTCGACCTTCAGAGTTCCAACACCCCCGCGAGGGGATCGCCTTGCAGGGGACGTGGGTCGAACGTAGAGTCCGATTTCAGACCAGCGGATGGGATGAAGCAAGATGTCTCGCTATTGGGCGCTCGGGTTGCTCATTGCCGCAGCGGCAGTGGTCTATCTCGTTCACCGGCTGCTGAAGCGCCAGAGGCCATCCGTGTCAGTAAACATTGCACTGGACGAGCCGGTGCGAAGCAGACCGGAAGTCCTGCGGGTTGAGGAAGTCGATGACACCGCGCCTGCGGTTCTCTCTCCACCCGAGTGGAAACCACCCAGAAAGGCGGCTTAAGTCGGTCCGCATCTGGGCGTGCGTCACCGCCGGCGGCCTCGACTGCATTGCCCGGGCTGCGGACTCCTTGATCGCACTGGAGTTTGCGTCGTCGGAGTTATACGCGGTCGGATCAGGCTACATTCTTTGCTGCTCTGTACCACTGCTGCAGGGGCCGCTCGTGACGCAGCCTGTCGTTCCGCTCGAATTCCCGACACGACAAGACCAAGGCATCAGGCCGTCCCAACCAGACACTATTGGGGCCCGCTCCGCCAACCAACCAAGTTCGGACAGCAGCCAATTCCCCTTGGCAGCATTCCGGAGCATTGAGGTCGTGACGATGTTCGACTCGTCATCTTGGCCGCCCCGGGCGACAGGGATGACATGATCGATGCTTGGGTAATGCAACCAGTAGGCGGGATGAGTGAGAGACTGCTTCCAGTTCGGGTGGTATGGGAAGGCAGACGGCGCGAGAACCGAAAGTGCTCTGAGGGTTCCAGGGAAGATGAGCGGCTCGCCAAAGTAGCGATCGGTGAATCCGTCTCGAACGAAGACCTTGACCAGTCGAGGCAGCGCCCATTTGCCGCGCGGCGTCTGCGCGGACGCGGCCGGGAACGCCGAAGCGAGTGTCTCGGATGCAGACGCAAGATCGCCAAGGGTGATCAGCTCGCACGCTTGGCGCAGGGCTTCGGCAGGGCTCATTTTTTGCGTCCCAACGGATGAAGAGGGCTTCGAGGTCGATGCTGTGCTGACCGGCGCCGCATCGCTCGACCGCACCTACGCCATCGCAAAGCGAAAGGCCAATCTGGCCTTCGTCCTTACTGCCTTAGATCGGCCGAGCTAGCCGGCATCCAGTAGGCCACGCGTGGCGCGTTCTTGCTCGTGACAAAGATGCTGCGGCCAGCCTTTGCCTTGACGACGAGCGGTTGGCTGTGTCGACCCTTACGGCACTGTGAAACGGCCTCGTCAAGTGTTCGTACACCGGCTTCCTGGCGTAAGTGTCGAGCAAAGCTCTTGTCTCGCCGGTGTAGCTCGGCTCGCCAGTGATGGGCGACGGTCCGGGAACCGGTGACCCCAAACTGTGCGCGAGCGACACGAGCCCCAAAACGGAATTCACGTATTCCGATAGCTCGGCGGTTGGGCAGACGAAGTAGGCGCCGCCAGAGGCCGGTGCTGACCAAACGGTCCTACCCACTTGGCAGTCCGCAATCGTGCATTCCACTGGTTCGGCTGACGCGGCTCCGACCGCCAATGCGGCCGCGACGACCGTAACGACTACTCGATAAGTCATTGATCCCCCTGTTTGCGCGTGCAAGCGACGCTTCATGGCGCTTTGCAGGCTACCGAGACCGAGACCCACTGCCGTCTGATCTTGCTCCCCTCAGGCAGGTGTTACTTATGGGACGAACCACCTAGCACCGCCGGGCCGGCCCGAACGCAAGACGAGCGATGTGCGCCTGCGCGCCGAGCGCCGCATCCGTGAACCTCGACTCGAGGCCTGCCAAAATCACCGAATGATCGGCGGCAAGCACATCCAGCGCGGCACGAATCGCGTGCTCACGTATCAAGGCTTCTTCATCGAGGCTGGCTCGCGACTCCTCATCGCCGCGATCGTTCACGAAGGTGACCGGCTGCTTGCGAAACCCGACCTCGAGGTGCTCTATCAACCAGGTGTCGGCTCGGTCGAGGATGTCGTGATCGCACGGATGGTGCGCTACCTGAACGACACGACATTCGGCGAAGGTAGGCCGCTTGAGAAGCGTCACGATTGGACCGACTTCGGCCCTTGGAAGTGAGGCGCGAACCACTGTCAGCGTATTTGAACCTTTCGTGCGTGGCCGGCAACTCATTGACGGAGGCACACGAAATGACCACTGTCTTGATGTTTTGCGCACTCGTCGGGATCGCACTGGGCGGGCTGTTGCGCGACAGGAATCGTCATGCCGATTGAAGCCCACGACCTGGTCACTCTGGTGCCGCTCGCGATCATCGGGATCACCGGCATCGTTCGGTGGGCGCTCCAGCTTCCAAGGAAAAATCACGCGGAGTGTCCGAGGCTGGTGACCTCGGTCCTTGGCGTCAAGGTCCGCTTGTTGTTGGCGGCTTCGTGTTCGTGTGGCGCCAACGCTCTTCATCGGTTTCGCAAACCTCGCGTAGCACCATCGTCCCGGGGACTTTGACAGCCTCGGGATGGCGCTCAAGAGCCGTCGCCTCGTCCATGAGATAGCGGGTCTTTGTCATCTTGGTGCCTTGAAGATTCCAGATCAGCCACCGCCAGTATTCGACCTTCTTCATTGCTTGGCCACCACGCGCAGCAGCCCATGCACGCGCTGCCATTCATCGGCGGCAGTCTCCGGCGTGCGGCGCGGGTCCGCGGCCCACATGTCGCCCGCGATGTCATCCCAATCCGTTCCGTCGAGCGGGCTGTTCGGATCGAGATTCATCAATCGCTTGGTGCACCGAGAAATCCAAGATTCGATGTCGAGTTCGGGGGGGCGTCACGATAGGTTCCTCCTATGCAATTGAGGCGACGAATCGCCTCGGTAGCTCGTGCGTGGCAAGATAGTGCTTGCGTGAGAATACTGGATAAATTTACAGTATTCCGTCTTCCCATTCAAGGACGACGAACATGCAAACCGCAACCCGAGAGAGCGACTGGATCAGCGTGGTAGCTGCCCGGCTGAGACGGCAATGGCCGACGATCGATGCCGAGCCACTCGACGAGATGGCGGGGGTTCTGTGGGGCTACGAGAGCCTGCGCCAGATGGACCCCGAGCAGGCCGCAGATGCATGGCTGGCACCTTTGCGCCCTGAGCGATGAACCGGCTACCGGCGACAAAGTGCGGGCATGTGCACCTGTCGCAGAAGCTCGCCGCATCGCCGACCCGAACCTGAGCAGGCGGAAGTCGGGTCCGTCCGACTCGATCACGACTCTCGGAGTGGCCGTTAGACTGCGTGCCTAACTCGCCGCGGACCTCCTATGCCGTCTTTGCTCGAACAGTACCGAATCGCCGATTTCATTGAATGGCAGAGAAGGAAGAGCCTCGAACTCAATCCGAACTTCCAGCGCGGTAGCGTGTGGACGCCTGCGGCTCGCTCGTATCTGATCGACAGCCTATTGCGGAAGTTGCCGATTCCCAAGGTCTACCTGCGCACCAAAATCGACGTGGTGACAAAGCAGACGATTCGCGAAGTTGTCGATGGTCAGCAGCGTCTTCGCGCCATCCTCGACTTTGCCGATGACAAACTGACACTGACGAAGCGTGCAGGCGAGTTCGCCGGGTCTAAGTATTCGACCCTCGATTCCGATCTGCAGGAGACGTTCCTTAGCTACCCCATTGCCGTTGATCAGCTGCTCAATTCGAGCGACACCGACGTCCTCGAAGTTTTCTCGCGCCTGAACTCGTATAGCGTCGCCCTCAATCCTGCGGAGAAACGTCACGCCAAGTACCAAGGCGAGTTCAAGTGGCAGGTACGCGGCGCATCTCGCAATTGGGCGGATCTCTGGGAGAAGTTCGCGATTCTCAGTACACGCGATCGTGTTCGCATGCAGGACGATTCATTGATCGCCGAGATGCTTGGCTTTCTACTCGAAGGCGTGGGTGACGGCGCACAGACCGACATCGACAACTTGTACAAGAAGTACGACGAGGTCTTCAGCGGCGACGACGAGTCCATGAAGAAGCTCAACGACATCCTGACCTACATTGGCAACGCGCTGGCACCCACCCTTGTCGGCACTTCGGTACTACGGCCCCCGCATCTACTTATGCTGTTCGCCGCGATGGCGGCGACGATGAGGGGCATTCCACCGGGAAAGATCGACCTCGCCACTCAAGTGGGACGGCTTGCTCCGGACGATACGATCGTCGACAACCTGCGCTACCTGGCCTCGATCATCGACCTCGACGAAGCCCCAGCCGAGCAAAGCATGCTCGCCTTCTGGCAGACGTCGAAGGCCAACGCACACCGCGTCGCAAGCAGGAAGGTGCGATTTCCTGTCTACATCCAAGCCGTGACGGGACAACTGGCGAAGTAGGCGATGTCGCGGTTGGAACGGCCGCTCCGCCGGTTTGCGCGGGAAAGTGCTTGGCTATCCCGCGAGTTCGCGGGAGGTGTCAACCTGCGGACCGACAGTGCGAGGCTCACTTGCGAGATGGCTGTGGTTCGCCTGCATGACAGCTGGGCGCGTTGTTGCCGCGACCTCGTCATCTGTTCGGCCTGCGGCAATACGCCAACGCTTACCGGCATTCTGCTTGCACGATCGCCTCTCGTGACCGGCGGGGAGGGCTCTGTGATACGGGCGCTCATGGGCACGTATCGGACCAAGAAGTCGGAGCCAAAGTGGTTTGACTCGACCGAATGCATCGAGGCAGCACAGAGGCTCAAGGTCCAGAATCTGATGGCGATCGCGGGCGGTTTGGGTGCAACCACCTCGCCAGCGAACATCTTGCGCAGCATCAGGAACTTCTATGCACACCGTGGTAGACGCACGGCGCGCGAGGCGGGTCAGTACGGAATCTTTGCGAAGCCGGAATTGCCGGACGTCTTCGAACTAGGC
>Ga0307508_10006744_pt1 | contig 10759 bp, 11 predicted proteins | sample 9_EM_MG_FD_203089 | JGI IMG/M metagenome (GOLD analysis project Ga0307508, IMG submission 203089) | Populus trichocarpa ectomycorrhiza microbial communities from riparian zone in the Pacific Northwest, United States - 9_EM | ecosystem: Host-associated > Plants > Roots > Unclassified | place...
TTATACTCCCCCCCCCCCCCCCCCCCCCCCCCACTTCAGTACCCGGAAACACGCACGGATGATTCTCGGATCGTTGTTCAGCGCACGGCTGTCTACATATCACCCAGAGACCGACTATGTACGCATAACCAGTATGATAGTTACATCGCTGATAGTGCTGGATGCCGTGGTAGAAACCGCTTATACCAAGGACTTGCCGCCAACCTTCGACGAGAGCACATACAATACATCAATACACATGTGCATACATACCATACTCCGTAGTAGGCCAAGCCCGTGTTGGATATATCTACCTGCTATGTATGTATAGATATCCCCAGCAGTGCAGCGCCGTTACATAGACACCATTCTTCAACAGCTCCCTCTTCCGCAATTAGTCGCCAAGACCATACCGTTCTCGTGAGGCTTGTGATCTGATATTGGTTTCTGCGCCTACATACTTGAATCGCTCGCTGCAGGCAGCAGCGAGTATGTAGTCGAGCGATCTCGTGCATCTGCGCTGCACGCCGGATGGAGTACGTAGCCACGGCTCACGACTTTTTTTTCTTCCTCTTGCCATATTCCGGCTGTTGTAGTAGACGGGGGAGCTGCGGTCTTGTAGTCTCTTCGGTTGGCGAAAGAGAAAAAAAAATGCGAGGGCTATGTACATACACACCCATCCGAAGACTTACTTACTATTCGGCAGCTGCGGTGCTGGTCGCAGTGGGGTTTAGATACTATGTAGTATCACCTCCGCCCCCGAGCGGAAATCTTGCTTGCCAATACATAGACCGGCATCGGAGATATTACACTAGAGCACCCTACAGGAAAACAACTCCCACGGTCTCTCTCTTGTGGTGGCTGAGCGATTGTGGAGAGTCCACAGAGAGCGGTGTCGGTGAAGCAATACATAGGGGGGAGGGTCGATCTGTAAGAGGTTAGGCCCAGTGAATCAGCGTGGTCTGATTCACATCCGGGTCTGGTTGACTTCCTGCGCTACTACATATCTATGTGTATATGCTATGTATATATCGACACATGCGAGACACCGGCACACACAGGCGCGGTATATTACTGCCCAGACGGGGGGGGGGGCGGTCGTCCAGGGACAACGGATCTCCGCTCTGCAGAAAGGTACATACGCAGACATACTTACATAGATAGAGTTACATACGACCGACCAGCCATCCCCGTTAAGTGTCAGAGTCCAGGGCCCCCAGCGGCGGGGTAGTTGGCTGCGGACGTGCGGACGTGCGGACGCCACTACGGACGTCCGGATGCAGCCCGCTCCGTCGCTGCGATGGGACGAGTTGTCCGCGCAGTGCGGCGAGCCAAGACCCGGCGCCCGCAGGAGCGGCTATTACGTAAGTAAGTAAGCATAGTTACGTATGATGTAACTACGTCGGGCATGCGGCTCTGCGCGTGTTGACGGACGTGTGCTGCCGCAGCGCGAAGGTGCACCGTACTCTACATAGCAGCCCCGGGCAGCGCCGTCCATCCGTCCGTCGTCCGTCCGTCCGAGACCCAGTCCCGGGCGCGATAGACATATGCACATATATAGCACCCGGTCGCTGGAGTACGGATATAGCCATGCATGTCGTGCAGTGTCGCTTACCTCCCCCCGTTCCCGTCCATCGGCCGCAGCGATGTATCTATCTATGTAGAGTATGTAGATGGAGCACGTGCTCTCGGAGGAGACGGGGGCGGGCGGTGACGCGGACTGTTCGTCCCGTCTTTCCCTCCCCCGTCTCCAGCTCGGCAGCTCGTGTGGCAACACTGTGCCGTTGGACCGAGGAGAAGGCCCCCCCCCTCACATCACGTCGCCCCGCCGCAGCACCCAAGCGGCGCAGCAGACGCCGCACTGTATGTAGATACACACCTACGGACACCGGAGCCTGCCCACTCCCCCCCCCGCCCCTTCCCCCCTACGCCAGGACGCACGCACGCTGCGCACGACATATCTACATATGTCGAGTACACGCTGCAAGTCGCACAGAACACCGATCGGGCGCTGTGTGCAGGGGCGGCCCAATGTGGGTAATGGCTCCCGTTCCCCCCCTGACGTGTGGCGTCAGTCAGTCAGCCAGCCAGCCAGCCAGCCTGGGGTAATATTGTATCTAGATATCTATGTATGCACATAATGTAACCGCGCTAAAAGTGGGGTCGGAGAACGGTACACATCTAGAAGACAGACACACAACCCCCAACCCACTTCGGATGAACCCGCCGGCAACCGCCGGTTAATATAGAGTGACCAGGCTGGGACGGACAGCTCTTCCGGAGTATCTAGCCTAGCGGTGCCCAACACAGCCCACAGTCATCCCCTACCCCCCCCCGTCACATACATCACTTTCCGCCCGCCGGATGAAAGGCAGAGAGGGCGGGCTGATGAGTGCAAACGTTGGCGGACAGCCGCATGGAGACGTAGTGTACGATATCTATATACGGCAGGACAGTGGATGCCCCCTCCCAATCGGATTGTATTGCATTGCAGACCGCCAACACCACCCAAAAAAACCGATCCAAAAAAAAACGTGAACTAACACAAAATTAAAAACAAAAACAAAGCAAAACAAAGCAAAACAATACCCCACCTCCAATCCATTTCCCGTGCAGCCTGATACGTATGATCCGAAATGTAAACAGAAGGAAAAAGAAAAAAAAAGGAAAAGGAAAATCCCCGCCCGTACGCCAATGCAAAAACAGAAAGGAAAAAAAGAAATTACCCGTAACGACGTGAGAAAGTGCTGCCAACCGAACCTGTGAGACACAACGGCGAGCAGCCAATGAAACCGCGGTAGAAATACACAGACAAATGCCGTAAAGGAGAAAAAAGAAAAAGAATTAAAAAAAAATGCTGAATGGAAAGATGAAAGAAAAAAGAAGAAAAAAACAGATAAACCACCCACCCATAAAAATCGTCAGAAATCCCCACCTGTACAAAAGAAAGAAAACAAAGAAAAGAAAAAAAGAAAAAATAGAGAGAATAAAAAGAAAAAGAAAACGCGATCGGAACCGCGTGCTGACGGGTTCTAATTGTACCTCTCGAGGAAATTTTCGCCAAGTCTCGCCTCTCTCTCGAGCGTCTCCTGGATCCGACTGGATCGCACGGCGATGCCGCAGCGGAACGGCTGCGGCTTCGAATTGAAGCCGTCCGTGTAGGCGAAGGTGTTGTACACCTCCTCCGCGCCGGACGCGGGGTCCACGTGCTTGGAAATGTTGAAGGCCCAGAGTATGCGCGTGATCGAGATGAAGAGACTGTTCTCGGCGAGCAGCTTTCCGGGGCAGATGCGTCGGCCCTGTCGGTCGCATCGTCAGCAACGAGGCGGTCGTCCGCGGAGGGGGGCAAGATGAGGAGGAAGAAAAAGAAAAAAGAAAAAAAAGAAGGAAAAAAAAACGTACCCATCCGAACGCGGAATGCCCATCGTGGTGCGGATACGGCTCAGTGCCCTCCTGGGTCTCCAGGTATCGCTCAGGCGCAAACTTGTGCGAGTCCTTGAAGTACTTGCTGTTGTGGTGGATGGCCCACAGGTTGCCCAGGATCGTGGTGCCCGCGGGGATGAAGTGGCCGTCGTAGTAGTCGTCCTTGATGCTCGCGTGCGGTGTGCCGCCCATAACAGCCACCGGCCGCCACCGCAGCGTCTCCTTGATGACGGCAGTGCAGTACGGCAGGTTCGGTTCGTCGCTCCACGTAGGCGATCGATCGCTGCCAACGACACGGTCGAGCTCCTCCTGCGCCTTTGCCGCGACTTCCGGGAAACACGTCATGGCGAGCACAAAGCTCATGAGCGTGGACGAGGACGTATCACTGCCGGCGCCGAAAAGGGATCCGGTGGCATAGGCAATCTCGCGCTCCGTGAGCTCGCCAGGGTTCTGGTCGAACCTCTCCCAGAGGTTCTTGGTGAACGACGGGGGCGCGTCGCCGTTGTCCATGCGTCGCCGCACGTCTTGTGCGAGGTTGAGGAGGAGCCCGGATGACGCTTCGGCTCGCTGCTTGACCTCGCGTTTCCACGGGGCCAGAAAATCGGGAACCAGCTTCAGTAGGGGAAAGGATTCAGCCCAGAATGCTCCAGGTCTGACGTCAGGTCAGTCAATGAACTCCTCCGCAAGTGTTCTGGGGGCTTCGGGTGCCCGCGCATGGACGGGGGTTTTTCTTGTGCATTTCGATCATGCTGCAGTGCAAGGTGGGGCAAAGAAAATTGGAGGAAGAAAAAAAAAAACGAGCAGCGGATTGATGTTGCACTCACACGTTCAGCGTCGACATGTACCGCATGCGCTCGTATATGCGCTGGACGATGGAATCGCCCAAGTCGTCCACCCGGCGGCCATAAGCGACGCAGACCATCACCGAAGCCGCGTATCGCTCCAGATGTCTTCCGAATTCGTGGGGTGTCTGGAGGAAGTCGCGGAGAAGCCGCTGGGATTCTGCCTCCTGGATCGGCTTGTAGGACTCGCAAGCTCTGCGCAGGAGTCCGCTGTGGAATATCTTCCGCGTTTTCCGCCACTTGTCACCATGGGGCATCGTGAGCAGGGAGTCGTTGTTGGTAAATAGCTCGCCTGCATGCGTGCGGTCAGCCGTGACTGCGCAGGGAATTGCTGTGCCCGTGCAACACCAACGCCGCCGTCGCGAAACGCCGCGTGGGAGCCACTGGCTTCCTTTCAGCTTCTAGAAGAGTGGAGAAACGTACCCATCACAACGAAGCGGGGCCGCGAGGAGTATATGGCCGAGCGGCGGTCCAAGAGGTCGCAAGCAACCTTCGGGTCGCCGATGACGATTGTCGGCCGTCGGCCGGTCCACACGGTCACCAGGGAGCCGTACATATCGGTCCACTGCTTGAACTTGTACCACGGCTTGCACGACGGCAAATCCCACTTGTTGCCAACGAAAGGGACCGGTGACGGTCCCGGGGGCCTACATATCGCACCCAGTCAGTCGGAGATGAAACACCAAAAAAAGCACACAAAACACCGACGCCGCGTTCGAAATACATAAGAAGGCAAGCCGGCAGGTATGTGTGTTTCGGGAGGGGGGAAAAGCATACATTACTGCATGCCGCCGGTAGTCCTTGACGACGGTATAGAGCACGACAGCGATCAAGACGAGCAAGACGATCACAGTCGTGATGCTCGATGCGTGGGCCGTGGCCGTGGCCATTATGTAGGGAGCCGGGAGACGGTCTTCGGCGAGGAGCTGTAAGGACGAGACGAGCGAGGCCAATGGCTTATCGACGGCGGAGGAGAATGGCTGGTATTCCGGCAAGCTGTGGACAGCCACCACTGCGCTTCGAACCATGCTGTGGGAGGGTGGGGGGGGAGGTGGTTGGAGGCGGATCGATATCACTTCGAGGGCAGTGAAACGCCGAGGACCACTACTCCGTTCAAGAGACCGGCTGTATATGTATGTACACTATATATGTGTGTGTATTTTCCGGGAGATGCTGTCAAACGAGTATGGGTTTGTCTCTTTCTTTGCCTGCCTGGCATCAACATTTTCTCAGAGGGGGGGGTAGGGGGCGGGGAGTAGATTTATACAGGATGTCCGAGGGGGATGGCGGTGCCTACATCTGGTGGCACATCTCTCGATGCTACTAGAGGCGCAGGCACATGATGAAGTGAACCCCACCCCCCTTCCGCCGAATCCCAAGGCTCGGTAACCAGGCCCCGGTGGAAGGGGGATAGAATAGAGGACCGGAGGGGGTTGGTTGAGGTAGGTACGGTGGTTAGCAGGTTGGGTGGCAAGGTGGTAAGGTAATGGTAAGCCAAGGTGGTGGTGGTGGTGAGGTGGGGCCCGTACGGGCAGTGTGAGGCGACGCTAACTAGAGCAGGCAGACGGGATAGTCAGGGTCGCTCATAAGGCACGAGCTCACAAACAACGATAATTGCTACATGGGCCTTGTGGACCGGGAATGCTATTTATTTATTGTTATTATTTATTTATTCCCTGGATCTCGGCGGGTGTTTCTCGCGGGCAGGTGGAGCAGGGGGAGGGGGGAGTGGGAGTGCGAGGATGTGGTGTAGTGTGTGCATGGCGCTGGGTTGCAGAGCCAGGGGCATGACATTCTGCATACATATGTAGATAGATATACACATTCGCATGGTGCCTATGTATGCAAGTGTGCATTCTTTTTTTGTGTGTGTGCACCTGTTGTGTTTTGTTTTTAGGTTGGATGGCCTTGCAAAAGCCAAAGGAGCGTTGGGCTGTGTGTGATCCGCAGTCTGCGCCGCACATTCGGGGGGACGCACTGCGAATAGATAGATACTTGCACGCACTGCGAATAGATACTTGCACGCACACACAGCGGCTGCGCGCACAAAGGTTGCCCTTGGGCACATCATACGCACGCACGCAAGCAGTTCCGCAGCCAGATGTAGTGCGTCTCTCGAGCCCGAGACCTTTTTTCCTTTTGCTCCAGCCCTCCGGCCTGTTGGGCAGCTCACTTCTCGTGAGCTGGATTCCCCCGCGGGACCGCAGGCAGACGGACAGAATGGAGATGGTGGTGCGGCAAGCCCAGCGGAAGCCGGGCGCGCACGAGCGTACACACGCCGAAGCGCAGCCAGCAGCTGGCGGGGAAAGTCCCAGGCAGCGATTCTCCTCCGGCCCTTTTTGGGTGGTGGTTCATCCCGAGCGCGCAGTTCAGCAGGCAAAGCAGCAGCAAAGTGACGACATCAAACAACGCCCTACACAAAAAAGCTCACAAACCCGCAAACTTGCAGCCCGCCAGTGATTGGAGTCTGTGTGTGTGTGCTTCGGTGATGTGTGATGTGTGATGTGTGATGTGTGTGTGGCATCTCGCAGAAGTAACTAAGATGTCCCTTGTCCAATAAGAGGGATCCCATCATCCACACCTTTCGCATCACTTCTTTTTTTTTTTTTTTTTACTTTACGGACAAAGTTGTTGCTATGTAAGTCGGTTAGGAACGCGTGATCGCGGCGTTCTCTCTTGCTCCGCCTGCGCACCAGCCAGCCAGCCAGCCCCCCCCCACACACAAAAAAAAATGTACCGTTCGGTGATCAGTGCTCAAGCGAAGTCGCTTTTGGCGTTTTTCCTGGCAACAATCGGCAGTTGACGAGCCAACATCCCTTCAGTCAGAACCAATTTTTCGGGCCCTAGTTACGTAGTGTAGAATTCCCAATTCCGGCTCCCATGTGCCGGGGGTAGGGAGCGGGAGCTGTTCTTCTCCTTCTCCTTCTTTTCTTCTTTCTGTCTTCCGCTCAGGGACTGCTAGGATAAAAACTAAAACCACTGCCGCTTTATCTGTTTGATGACGAATTGCTGGCAATTACATACTACATACTTAGATAGATACTGGTTTCGCCCCGCCACCGTGTAAACAATTTTGTTTTTGTCGTCGTCAGAGTTGACTATCACCTTTGATCGTGATGATCGTCGGCTGTGCCGCTAGAGAGAACCACCGATCCCACCCCCCCCGTTAGTTGAATGCGGAAACTTCCACAACACCGAACTCTGCGATCCGAATTGTCCTCATCGAATAACTGGCCGCCAGATGGTAAGGTATCCGTTGTGAGCGCAAAAAAAACCCCGAGAGAAAGAGAGAGGCCCCACCAGCACCAGCAACCCATCGTCATCGTCATCATCGGGCATTGGGCATCGGGCATCGGGCATCGTCCCTGGTCCTCCACTCCCAAACGAACTGGTTTCCGATATCGAATCCGATCCCATGACCACGTCCCACGTCCACAGCAAGAGGTGCCGACTTCGAACATGCTTACCTACACAAGTAAGCAATCAGGCAAGCAGCTACATATGCTGTATGTATGCATGTGTGAAGGGTGAAGTATTGCTTTGTATCATGCTTGCAGACATACCCCATGAATGTCTGTCGTGTACTTGCATACTGTGTGCCCTGACCTCACGCGCTGGCGTGCAGAGCATATGTATCTAGTTGCAATTTCGTTCGGCCGGCCAATTCCCTCCCATCTCCCAAAACCGATCTGCACGGGGCACACGTCAACCGCCTAGACGACCAGACGACGGCCAGATGTGTGTGTGGTATTATGTAGTATGTAGTAAGTGCACTACATACGTCGAGGATGCTCGCTGGGCTGGAGGCTACTCTGGGTTCTGCGTTCCCGAGTAGGGCCTGCACAACATACCGTTCATGCGAGACGCTGGATACTGGTCATGCTTACCTATGTCGAATAGAGTCATAGATGGTAGTAAGTCAGCACCCCGGCCACCCGCGCCCCACGGCCCTCCAGACGGGACAAGAGAGAGAGCACGCGCGCGAGGGAGAGAACTCGCCGAGGTCAGGTTAATTAATATCTGTAGTGTCGCGCGGGATTGCCCCTCCCCCTCCGGGCGATCGAAAGACACTTCCTCCGCGGCGGAGAGAAGGAACGGACAACCGTGGACAGCAGTACGATGAGCTGAACCATGCGGTCGCGTCGGTGACACGGAAAGCAAACGAGTGAGATGTCCATGGGCATGGGCCGCATGGCTGCATGGGCTGCATGGCACCCCTTCTCCATGTGGTTGGCCACCCATCGGGTCGGACCGCTTCTCTCTCGAACAACCACGGCGCAACAGCAATCCGTCCGCCACATATGTAGAGTCGCGACCACGACACCGACTCGACAACGACACCGCGCAGCAACAACAACGGCAACGACGGCACCAGCATCGACAACAACAATAGAACAGCACCATCCGCGGCCCAGAGGATAAGGAGATGCAAGCAGCCATCCAAAATCAGACGCGCAATTGCAGAAAGCACATGGCAGTGCATTGGCGTGCTTACTTTGGCAGGAAGTAAGCTATGGTCAAAGCGCTTGCTTGCAAGCGGTCATCGGTCAATCAGTCAGTCAATGCCTACTTCAGCCTTGCGATGGGGCACTGCTGATGCTGCTGGATCACCGCCCCATTCCTGGGTGAGGAGCGTGGAAGCCACCTTCCGTTCGGGCACCTGACGCGCCAATCCCAACTCCGGCAGTTGATGTTTCAGGAATTCGCCCAATCATGAGCGAGCGAATCTGCTGGTCATCGATTAACGCAAGTCTTCGTCCGCCTGGGCTCCTCGCGAAGCTTTGCACACGATTTCCTCGGATGTCTGAGGGTCAGCAAGGTATGGTAGCTCGGACGTCGTCTGTACGATCATGGTTTATGTGAAACTTCTCTCCCCCGTAACCCTTTTCCTCGGATGGGGGATTCGAACCGACTCTGGTTCTCGTGGCGGCGGATAACTTGCTCCCGGTATGAGCAAGGGCACATGACAGGCGAAATGTTGGTACCCTGACGTAGTGACCTCACCGCGATCGAGATTTCCACTGGAGGATTGTTGCCACATCAAGGAATTTCGCTGCAACATTCATCTTCGTGGGCCGTGGGCAGCTCCTTCTCACTGTCTGAGTGTCTGTGCATCCGCAGCATGATAGGCGCACACACAGCACGTATCTGTGCCAGCGGCCATCCAGCCGGGCCAGTCCCTTGCCATCGAGCTTGCCCAGACACGGGCATCCAATCCACCAACAGCCTCGTGTTGACTGTGCCTCGTTCGGCAGAGAAAGGCCCGAGGATGCGCGGGCACTATCCCCCCTCGGGAGTTTCGACTTTCGTTGGCGTGCAGGTGCCGGATCCAGATCAGCCAGCCCTAGGCAGAAAAAAATTGATTGCATGCAGTGGTGCAGTGGCGAGAAGATGATTGTGGTGTCCGCTTAACAGGCGAGTATACACCATCAGGAAATAGCAGGAAGCCTTCTGCATATGCCGTTTGCTCCGACGGATTCGGAGATGCCGCGAATGTAGATATGGCCGAGAACTCGATATTGCCACCGTATTAAAAAGAGCGAATATGTAATCTCGCTGTCGCTGACACTGACTTGCCCGCAGGACGGCCGAATGGCTCTCAAACGGGACGACCTGAGGCTGCTGGACCTTCCGAAAGCACGTCCAAATACAACAGCGTGTACGTTGCGGGACTGGATCCGATGCCATGGAATAGGAGCGTCGTCTGCAGAAATTGGCGCACCGGTGGGCACACTCGAGGGTACATGGCATGTCGTGTTGGCGGTGGATGCCGCATGCAGCTCTGTTGGGCTTCTCCAGTTGTAGATGTCGATGGTTGTGGAAAGGAGAAGCCCCCAATCACTGCCAGCCTGACTTCCGGGGTAGGAAAGTTACATGCTTCAGCCTTCAGGCGCTTAGGACAACCCCAGGTCGCGCGAGTCAAGCCTTGCGAAGAAATGTCGAAGACGTTCGTCTCATGGCTTTGGGCGTTTAAGTTCAGTTTTTTTTCTTTTCTTTTTTTTGCTTCCGATACCCCTGCTTTCGTTGCGCGATAGCAGGCAAGAACCGGCACATTGTGATCAATTGCGGCTTGCGGTTGCAGTTCTTCAGGGTGCAGATGCGCTTCTACCAGTTGCTAAGCCATGTGAGGGTAGTGACACCTCCGTGTGCGCAGAGCAATGAGCACACAGAACGACATTACCTGGGCGTTTCGTTTCGGTGCGCAATTCAGACGCCGCGGGAGGTTCCACGAGTCCGTGTGAAGGCTGGGAATTGACCCCTAACCCTGATTGCGTCTGAAGCCAACATTTTTTCTCCCTTTATTTCGGGAGTTGACGATTGTATGCACGCACGTCCCACCGAGCAACTACCGCAAGTACACGATGGCAAATGCACACATATTGACCAGCGGGACGGCATCCGAAAAGATAGGCTGATCGATTGGACTTGTTGGGCGGGATCCAACCATCTCCTTTTTCGGCGGTTAGTTAAAGGAAGCGGTTGACAGAAATTTGCCAATGAATAAAGGGGAGGAA
>Ga0307508_10006745_pt1 | contig 10758 bp, 12 predicted proteins | sample 9_EM_MG_FD_203089 | JGI IMG/M metagenome (GOLD analysis project Ga0307508, IMG submission 203089) | Populus trichocarpa ectomycorrhiza microbial communities from riparian zone in the Pacific Northwest, United States - 9_EM | ecosystem: Host-associated > Plants > Roots > Unclassified | place...
CTTTCCTCCACAGGCGTTCGTCCCCTGAACCCCCTTCTCGCCTGTCTGTCTGCTGATGAAATCACGAACAGGATATCCACGAGATTTTAAAGGAACTCCGCAGACAAGAAGTTCAAACACTTACTCATGATGCCACTAACCTGCGATCCGCACACGCTGCCAATCATTACTTCCAACGAGTGATCCTTGAAACCGGTCGCTACATTCGATTCGTGTTCTGGACATGGTGGGGGCTTTTGGTGACGACGATCTTTGGTGGACTGGGATTATTTGACTGGTTCACCATGTTCGTCTACGCCTTCGGCGGCACTGTCGTTCTTTTCTTCGTTCTCGTCGGCTGCTTGATCCTCAATTCGCCCATCCTCATAAATACCTACAAGGGGTGGTCGAAAGCGTAAGTCTTGCTCATTCAGGTCGTAGGGCAATTACCGATTCATCGGGAAATTGTAGACATGCCGGCGGCCTGGGGATCGTCAACAGTTCGAATCCCAAGTTGTTCGAGTCCCTAACACCAGAACAAGCAGATGCTGGCAAAGAATACCTGAGCAAAGAATGGGATCCCAGGAAGGATACCGAAACTGAGCGCCATTTCAACCTCGATGCTGCAAAACTACTGTATGTTCTTATCGCCTGTATACTTTGTTCTCAACAGCCAGTTTGACAACCCTGTGCTGCAAGACTGCAATTCGCCGCCCTCGTCTACGAGCATCCAAATCAGGCCGTCCGCAATGCGGTCCTGGTGGCTGCGGAGGCACAAGGCATTAAAGGCGGCTTATTCGAATCAGACCAGGTTCCGAAAGTATGTTGTTGTTGGATAATTTTGCTATAAGCCACCCTCCACTTACCGTCGCATGATAGGAAGACGATATTTTTAAACTGAGCACAGAGAAGAGCAAACAATTTGTCGAGGCGCTCACTAAGTCGGACCGCAACGAAGAGCAGGGCGATGGTGTCATTCGGAAGTTCTGCAGCAGAATCGGTGTTGAGTTTGAACCCGTATCCGAGTTGGGCAGTACCTCGTCGGCTGTGAGAGGAAGATGTCCATTTCTTAGTTCTCGCCTACTAATTAGCGCATCTTATCACGACCCAGTTCACTGCGCTTTTCTGGGACCCCAAGTCCAACTGGATCGCAGTAGTGTTCAAAGGAACATCGCCAATTGGTGAGTGGAGCATTGAACCGGATATTATGCACCGCAATGTTTACTATGGCATTTCTAGAATTCGGTGAATGGATGTCCGATCTGAACACAAAGATGAGCCACGTCGGATCCCATATTCCAGGCTTCCGAAAAGTTCATCTAGGGTTCAAGTTCGTGGATTTATACGCATTTTTTGCTCTTTATTAACCAACCACTCATAGGGATCGCGTTTACCCCGAAGATTACAGCAGACTTAAAGGCATTCGTCCCTATGATACCATTTCTAGGGGCGTCAAGGCGCTTGCTAATTGGCTGCGCCGAAATAATGGAATGCCTGATAAGAAGGTGAGTCGCAGCAACCAGTCAACTGAAGCGACCAGTTTGTAAATGCCGTCATGTTTTCAAGATCAATGTCTGGTTTACCGGCCATTCTCTTGGCTGTGCGACAGCGTCTCTGGTATATGCTCGCTTCCTCATGAGGGAGAAGGATCTCGGCAAAAAGACGTCGATTCTGCGGGACGCTTATCTCTTTGCTGCCCCTATCGTGTCGGATCGCGACACTGTGGAAGGTAATTCACCATGCCGTTACACACAACCGATTTCCCCCTATCTGAATGTTGGTTCTGCAGTGTTTAATGCTAAGATGCTGGGCGATTCTGACAAGCCGAGAACGATGTGGCGCATTACGTCCAACGGCGATTTTGGTGCGCTGATTTCACGCGTAAGGGCAATTTGTTTCCGGTTCACCTAAACGTTCCCACTGCAATTAGTTGCCACCTGCCTTCCCGAGCTCGGCGATTATACCAGTATCGCTGTATCACCGAGTGCGTTCATTGTCTCAACAACGAGTTCTGGATGACTGATGGTGCGGTTGTTCTAGACAATGCCTTCGCCTTTGCTCATCTCGTACGTTGCTGACACGATTTCCGAGTGGCACGGAAACTAACCACAAATGTGGCTTGAAATCTTCAGGGCACGGAGATCAAACTTCGCGATGCACCCCATCCTCCTCATGCTACCGGTGCGTTATCCTCGGAAAATGAATTAACCTCGGGATTATTGCGAGCCTGACGAAATAATCCACGTGTTTTCTATTTCACTCATCCACTAGGCAACCACCTCCTTTACGGAATCGATGTCCACATCGAAACCAAGTTCACCAAAGAGGAAATTGCGGAACAGCGCAACAAACACAACAAAGAGGGGGGAAAGGAAGAGTTGCAACGCCAGGAACTTGGCCGTTTACTCCAGGCGATCCCTCTCCTCGGAAGGATTATCGCGCATGGCTGCGTATTCTACTGGGATCAGCTGGATCGGTCAGTCTGCGTTCCCTTATTCCTATCGCGTGCCTCAGATACTGACTGGGCCCAACGGCGACGTAGTATCGCCACCCACACCACGGCGGAATGGGCATATAACTAGACTCTTTGCGACGAAGAGCCTCGCTATTGATCTAATACGCTCGTTGGATCTAACACGTAACATGTCAGCGGTAGATGAGCTGGTGTCGTGAATGTGTGGATGCAAAATGTACTACAAACAATGCTTCGTAGCTAACGTTGATGCGGCTATAGACGCATTTGCCTGTCATCAGTCGGTCACCGCGGGACTGTCCTAATGCGTGCGTTGAAGCCCCTACATATGGCAAGCACCCTGCAAAGAATTGAGTCGGGTACACGTTAGCCGTGCGCTGACATGGATAAGATAGTGTTCCATGTCCGTATATACATCCAGGGCTGCCACTGAGCGAAGCCTGGCGCCACTCTGGAATCCAATCCAGAAAACCCGTGTGCAACTCAGCCCTAAAATTTCAGTTCATTTTGGTCTGAAAAACTCATGCCAATTCAGATTGGTTTCGTGATTTCCTCGCTATCAACGCAAGCTATGAGGAAGTGAAATGCACGAACGCATCCATCTATACTTCCTCTACGTGCCTATACAAGTTTCGTGTTCATTCGCGATGAAAAGCGCGACAGCGTTCGGACATCGCTGACCTACGTCCAAACGACCTAAAATTTGCAGTACTCGCGAAACAAAGTACGTGTCGCGCTTTTCGTGGAATTCTTCGCTTTTTTTCGGTTCATTATGCGGATATGCGTTACATTATGCGTTCCTGCGCATTTAAGAAGGGAAAATCGCGTGCGTATAGTGCCAGGCAGCGACGCAAACGGACGCGAATTTGAATTGATTGCACAGCCACCGCCAGAATGGCGTGGGACACTCACTGTAGAGTGCGTCGATTCGTTTTGCTAAGAGCTCAAGTTACTGCTGGCATGTCTATCTCGAAATGCGAAAATGCTCGTGATTATCTAATGAGACTAGCTAGTAGCTAGCTATGAGGTCATTTAAAAGATCAAATCGACGGAGGGAGCCTGTCGAGCAACTGCTTCCTCTTCCTCATCTAACTCAACGGATATCTTGGACAGAACTAGCAACGCCAAGTCACTCCACTTCTGTTGTTGAGGCGTGAGAGGCTTGCCGCGCATCTGTGCCGCTAACACTGAAGCTACCCTCGCCCTGAGGATCTTTAGAGCCATGTTTGTCTTTGGAGCGACGAAGAACTTGATTTTCCGGTCGAGGAATGCAGAGTTCGACGAGAGCTGCATGACAGGTCAGCTTCGAGTGAATTATGAGTCAGAAAGCTTGTGTGATGCGTCACCTTGAAATCCGCATCGCCACATAGGAGAAACATAGCAAGATCATCCACGGGGCCGCTTTCCCATGCATAAAGCTTCTTTGAATGCCTATTAAAGCAGCAGGAAAAGGATAGGAATTAAAAAACTCTGAACTCGGGAGAAAGACTAACATGAGGGTAAAGTAACAAAGATGGTTGACTCCGAAATCTTTAGGTCTTCGGTGGAAGTTTACTGAACTTGGGTGGAAGGACGCAGGCTGATTGTTCCCAAGCGTGCGAAGCTGCCCTGAGACTGGGTCGATTATCAGGACTTTGGGATACAATCCGGCCACCAAAGCAGCATTGAGAATGTTGTCCTGCCCCAAATTCTGGTCGAGGGCCGCAGGAACAGCGACAAATTTGACTTTGCCGCGACCGTAACGAGTTCTAGAGCGCAGTTCGTCAGAAGGAAAATATACGAGTAAGACGAGTTGTGTATATACCGCGACAGCTCTCGCTCAAACGCCTTGTCGACGTGTATGAAGGATGAGTCTATAAGATAGCTATACCCCACAATAAGAATCACTTCATGTTCCACAGGGGAATCTTCACACACCCAAGGAATTGCTGACGCAGCTCTTCTATTTGCTGTAGGTTTTGATGACTCAAAAAGTTCTTCTTGCAAAATGTGCGAACATTTCCAGGATTGCCACAAGCTCTTCGCCAGCTAGCAAATGCAGCGTGAATCGTCAGGAAATCTGAACCGTCTGCGGATTTACAGTGTAAATAAGAAAAAAAATAATTACGGCAGTGTGAGTTTGATCACGCACCAACTTTGAACGAGTTTTTGGCTCGCTCGGCTTCCTGCTCATGGCCGAAAGGTGTCAAGAACGGAGACTTGGAGTTCAATGTGGCAGCAATGGTGAGCGCAGGATCAAGACAACGGAAGATCGCTGCAGTTAACAAGAATTTCCCAAGATGAACATCCGTTGGGAGTTTGCTCAGTAAACGACCCATTGGGGTGATTTCTTCTGAAGGTGTAAGGGCTTTGACCTAGTTCAGAATCGTGAGCAGTGGCACTATAACGGCATCCCATCATAATATACCTCGACAAGGGCGGAAACAGCTCGCTGTACATTGATTTGTGCGGGAGGGTCTAGCGCTCTTGAAAGGACGTCTTCGATGCTGCCTCCAATCTTAACTTTGAGAATCTTAGTCCGTAAAGCAAGGTCAGACAAGCTAAGACGCATCATCTCCGGCAGCGGATGTTCTGCCAGCTGCAAAACCAAGAAGCGTTGGAACATTGAGCACAAATAGAGGTTCAAAACAACGTACGAGGTTATCATGACGAGACTTTGTAAATAGATGAAAGCATAAGCCGGATTGAACTCGACCCGCTCGCCCCCGTCGCTGAGCCGCGTTGCTCTTGGCGATGTAGGTCTCCACTAGGCGGCTGATCTGCCGTTTCTCATCGAACCTTGAAAATTGGATTATTCAGAAGACGTTCGCGCGGGGCAATTCCGCGCGTACCTCATTTCTCGATGCTTCCCTGAATCTATTACGCATGTTATGTCCGGTATTGTGATACCAGTTTCGGCGATGTTCGTGGCTGATGGGGCAACTAAGACGTTAGAGGTTGCAGATGGCAGACATTGAACAAATACTCGCCGATCACAATCTTCCGCACCCCAACAGGAGGAAGCTCGAAAACAGCGCCTTGATTCTCTGTGGATATCGTCGAATGCAGAGGGTGTATCTGGAATGCATCCACATTGCCAAATATTTCGTGGTCGACCAACAGATCATGCAAGCGCCTGATTTCGTTTATGCCAGGCATAAACACGAGGATGGCCGCCGAGTAAGGAATGTACGCCTCGTTTTGATAGCATATGGTCTCCATAAGGCAGATGATCAAGTCGTAAGGAATGATACGTTCATCAAGAAGGTTGACGGTGTTGACAGTGGACGGGGAATAACGCGGTTCGAGCTTTGCCGTAGTTGTGCCGTTCTCCCCTGAGTTCTCGTCATCGTCTTCATTAGCAGCCGAATCCTCATTCCACTCGAAGGTAGAATGTTTCCCGTTCCTGTAGAAATTGTCGTTAACTAAAGCGACGGGTCAGTGCATGACTACAATTAAAGGACAGGAAAGTTATAATTACGGCGTTTCGCGTACTGCGAGCCCTCTTTGATAGACCACTGGGTGAGCTCAATCGCGTCCTCGAGGAAACGAATGTCGACCGGGAAGGTGCGGCCAGGAACACGGAGGATTGGGCACCCTCCAAAATACTCAGATATCTTCTCCGCGTCCAACGTAGCCGACATGAGCACCACCCTGTGAGCAACGATTAGATAAAGTCAGTGCATGTTGCCCAAGCAATGCGTACTTCAGGTCTGGTCGCTGCCCGAGTAGGCTCTTCAGCACGATGAGTAGGAAATCACTTTCGATCGATCTCTCGTGGACCTAAAAGAAGATATTACCATTAGGTCTCTGTCAAGAGGTCGCCACAATATAATCTTACTTCATCGATAACGATGTGCTACAAAAGTACCAGGTTAGCCATACATGCTTCAGGAGATAGTATACTGACACAAACCGTAATCTCATCAAACGCAGTGCCTTTCCCACCAACCCCACTACCAGCTTCCAACATGCGCAAGGCAATCCCATTCGTAACGAATGCTAGCCGTGTATTACGAGAAGTGTTGCTTTCGAGGCGAATGGAATATCCAATCAGGGATGCATTGGTGCCCACCTGCCCTGGCGCGTCGCCGAGTTCCAACGACACGCGCTGAGCGAGTGAAATGGCCGATATACGACGGGGCTCCGTACAAAATATCTTGCAGTGCAAACCTCGTGAGAGCTGCTCTTCCAAAATGAAAGCAGGCACTTGCGTGCTTTTCCCACTGGAGTAATATTGAGGTGATGGTAGCGTTCCGAAAATGCCAAAAAGTATTCGTACCATCCAGTTTCACCACTTAGGACCAGAACCTGGTTGTTATCGAGAGTCGCGACAATTTCATTCCGGTATGGCGCTATTGGAAGATTCATTCGATGTACCTTGGTACGTGTTTTAGCATCCTAGGGCTCAGTCACAAGAGGTAGAATTTACATACAAACATCTCTTGATAAGCTTGAGTCATCTGCCGAGCGCGGAAGTTTTCTGCGATTTGCTGGTTTGGGCTCCCCATTCGGGACTCCCAATGGTCCGGGGCATCGCCCATAGCCACATTAGTCTTCGCTGTTCTTGCCGTCTGAAAAAGAACATACCCATCAGCGTAAAATAACGGAAATATGTAGGATGTTCACATCACCTTTAGGGTAGCGCCGATTCTAGGTACCGCGATTCCTTTGAGCCGCCTCCATATTGAGCGATTCGTGGCGTCCTCGGCATCTTTTCTTTTGGTTTCTAACTCATCCCAAAGATCCCTATAGACAGGGGGAAGCATCCGGAAGTGCGTCTGCGCACCACCGCCTGAGTTCGAAGGACTAGCAAAACCCGGTGGAGAAGTAAAGGTAAGAGCATGGAATGCTATGGTGGCGATAAATTGCTCGGACTGCGCGTGATCATGGCAGCCATCTTCCTCCATTCGCCACTCCTGAGGCAGCTGCTTCTGCCTTCCAGCGCCTCCCCATCGTATGTTTACGCCTGATCGAACAGCGCGGCTGGTGATGGGGATGGGAAAATAAGACACCGCGGCATAGCGGTCAATCTTGTGCACAGTTTCAGTCAGGAGTATCTTAGGCGTGCGACCGCCCCACTGCTTTGGCAACGACATATCCCGGATGCGCACTGTCGTATTTCCATTTGCCCCAGCGACCACTTCCGAAGTGGGTGTCTCATCTAGCATATTGCCAAACATGCCGCCTTCGCCACTAACCTCGCTCGTCGAATCGTCGGCGACGTCTGACGACTGCTTCTTCGGGCTTCCGAACTTCGGGGACGCTGCAGGTGACAACAAACTAGGTGGGCGTTCCTTTCGCGACGTTATCTTAGGGGCAGATAAAAGGGACAACGTGGAAAGAGGAGAGGCGTTAGGATCACGCAGTCTGGCGTCCTTGGCAGCAGCCAGCGCGTTACTCTTCAGCTGGCGGAACGCGGCTTCAGCCTCCTTCTCCTTGAAGAAATAGTGCTCCCGTAGTTCTTTCAGTCGCATCTTATCTCCGACCGTCAGTTCTGCAGTCTCGGAAACACGCGCACGCTCAAGCATGCGCAGTTTGATCCTGGCGTATTCGGTATTCGGATCCAGGTCCAACATGTCAGAAGATGCATCATCGGAGTCAACATTCTGTTTCTCGTATGCTTCCATGACGCGAGCTTTGAGGGCTTCTGGAGAGAATGCATCACGAAGCCCATTGGTATCTAGAGCAGATTCGCGACGACTTAAGGGAGAGGGGGTCGTAGGCGCATTGGTGGGGTTTCGAGAGTCCGCTTGATTCCCGTGTGCGGTCTGGAAAGCCATAGGGGTGCGAGGCGTTTGCGGGAGTGGCGTCTTAGGGTCCTCGAGTGTGTCTATTCCAAGAGCAGGGATTTGAGAATAGGTTGTATCGCTTTGTTCGACACACGCACCTTTTTCCTTATCAAGGTCAAGTTCATCCTCGTCACAGTGCAAATAGAGCTGTATGGCGGTACGTGTTAGATGTCTGTCTCTACGGCAAAGAACAACGGTTGAATTACCCAGTCAATGGCCTCGTCCAGTTCAAAGGAAGACAATGCCTTCAAACATTCCAGAACGCGGTCCTCAGTGAAGCCGAGCCTCATAAGGGTTCCGTATGTGATGCCAACTCGCAGTAACACCTTCTCCAGAGAATCGTCGAGAGCAGGTAAAGAAGATCCGGCTGTATGAAAACAATTAAAGCCTCAGTATGATGACTTCTCGCAAGGGGTTACGTTGGCGTGCCTTCAGCTTCTTGCTCTTCTTCGCGCCACAGCCTGTAGACGCGTGTTCGAAGGACAGGGTCCATCACAAGCGGAGTCAGGGATTTTGAGAGTCGACGATCATACTCGAGAGCCTATAAAAAATTATAACCCGGTAACTGATCAATTTGCTGCCCTTTCAACAAAGAAGAAGAGGTAGAAAATATTGCGGTAGACACGCACCTTGATATTCCTGTTAATCTCCTTCTCCGTTTTATCTTGCAACTTGTCCACTAAACCCTGCAATCCGAGCTCTTCTGCGCGCAGTGCCTTCACCTCTTCTGACTCGGGCTCAGGAGCAGGCGGTTTCGTAGAGTCCGTCGATCCTTGACCATTTACACGCACTGAGCCACCATCGCCACCACCAACGTTATCGTCTCCAGACTCATCATTGGCTACTTCTTCGACAACGAGTTCAGGAAGAACCTTCTTGGGCACAGAGGCGGTGGCGAACGGTCGCGCGACCGGTTTAAGCTGGGTTTTCTTCTTCTTCGCCATGCGAGACGGAGGTCAAGCGACGATACGAGCCTCCCTCGCGTGAAAATAGGAAAATTAGAATGAGAGTAGTGAAAGTGATTTGTGGGCAGACGAGACGAAATGTAAGATTGGTTTTCTTTCTAAGGGGTTTTTTTTGACGATGACTTGCGATGTTTTAAATTAAGCGGTGGCTAGCAGCTTGTTGTCGACGACGGAAATAAGTCGCTGTTGTACGTTGACCGTCGTCCAACGAGCGCGCGCCCAGAATAAAATAAGGAGAAGAGCTCGAGCGCTCTACGAATCAAAGTCGAGTAGCTTTTGTTGAGGGCTCCTCAATGATAATGTTTCGCAACCTAAATGCCAACGCTTATGACTCGAATGTTCGACGCGGCTCAGGAAATAACGGTGATTCGTTTGCAGTTGGAAATTGCCCGACGATCGGCGGCGAGGTTACCGTGACAGGAGAGGAAGGCAATGAAGTTTGAAAAGTATTGTTGTTGTAGGCGACTTTGAGAGAGTCAGATAAGACGATGCTGGTAATGTCTGATATGCTAGCGTCGTTTTTGAGCATTCGCGTGTTTGTTTTGGTTTTGGGGGACGGTTGCGAAGCAAATCACACGCTCACGCGTCTCCTAAGCGCCGAGTCACGCCCAGCCCAACGGTCCCGGCAGAGTTTGAATTGAATGTAGATTATTTTGAATTGACTCCCCGCAATTTCTCATTTAGGAGGAAATAAACTGCGATTTTGACAGAACGTCATGACAAGAAAAGTCTGCCCCAAGAGTTGGCAGAACCCAGCACCAGGTATCCAGTAAATTTGCCGCTTGATAGCGAAGTCACTCACCAGGTCACCTCCGTGTTCCCGGCGCCCAGACTTCCGGATTCGATTCTCGTCTTCTTCCTCAAGGTTCTTTCCGCATTCCGCATACAGTACGCATGTAAGAACAACTCACGTCGGACACGCGGCGCGGTGAATTTATCTGTTTTTGACCGATTGTTACACAGATCACACTAGTCCAAGTAGTCATGCACACCTGCACACCAACCCCGCCAGGGTTTTGTGCAACTATCAAATACGCAAGCTTACTAGAGCTCCACTCGACGGAATATACAAACGGGACAATTATATTAGCGGGTCTTGTTTCTGCGTGCGGTTAAAAACAATATCTTCTTTACTGTCTGAGGATTCCAGTTGTCGTTTATAATGATGGTTGATAAAGCCCCTACCTTATCTCTCTGGCAAAACGGGGTGGAGGTGGAGCATAGAACTTGAAAGTCGTCAAGAACAACTGCGCATGCACATCATAGCAGAGCGTCATGACGGCTGCCAGAAAACTGTTTCAATGAAAATTTTCATTATTACAAAAACTACTGTAAGCAAAGCAAAGTGTACAGGATTAGCGTCCCGCGAGCATAAGATATATGAACGTAGGAAAAAGGGCAAAAGCAAAGCGTCCTGGGAGTGGACAATATACATGACAGCGAGAAGAGGAAGTGAGCTTAGCTAGATTAGAAAGGAAGATTTGTTAATATCATGCTAGTGTCAAAAATGCAGCAAATCGCCTCGGTCCAAAGAGTCCCGTCGCACGTCAAGGGTAAATTAGAGCTTCAA
>Ga0307508_10006746_pt1 | contig 10758 bp, 3 predicted proteins | sample 9_EM_MG_FD_203089 | JGI IMG/M metagenome (GOLD analysis project Ga0307508, IMG submission 203089) | Populus trichocarpa ectomycorrhiza microbial communities from riparian zone in the Pacific Northwest, United States - 9_EM | ecosystem: Host-associated > Plants > Roots > Unclassified | place...
AGGATTATTTATTAGAGAGGGCCAAAATTAAAATATAATAAGATATAATATTTATTTTAATTTATTATACATGAATTGTAAAACAAAACCTGTATAATTTTGTTTTATTCAAATAACTTACTACAAACATATAATAACCTTTATATAAAGTAAAAGGTTTGGAACAATATCAAATTGAGTCAAAGTAAGAAGTTAATTTCATCTTCATAATGCATCCATCACTTTAATGTTGTTGGTTTTTATACCTATCAAATATAAACATACAAAGTATATAAGAAACATTAGCTAAAGCGAAGCATTATTTATATTTGATAAACTTTGAAATAAAACAAAAAATAATAAAGAATGATTCTTACATATTTATTTTAATTGTGCTCGTCATTATTTCATAGAATAGAAATCATCGATTATCATATCAATTGTGAATCTTTCAGCAATTTCTTTTTCTATATAGACAATCAAATCATTTGCAAAAAAATTATCCTCCATTCGATTGCGAAGTCTTGTTTTAATAATTTTCATCGCTGAAAAAGTTCGTTCAGTGGGCTGTGAGTTATCAATATTTTTTCTCTTTTTTTTTAAAAAAAAAGATCAATTTTTCTTATTTTGTTCATGGTTCAACCTAAAATCAAAACATATATCGTAAGAAAAAATTGATAATTTTAATGGCTCTGCTAAAAACAAAATATAAAAAAAAAAATCTAAGCATAATCAAAACAGATCAAATAAAATATATCTAATTAATTAGAAAAAAAATCAATATAACAAGAATTCAAAAAACAATGGGTAGAACTAGCAGATATCAGAAAAAAAAGAGCAAAAATAGTAGAATTATAAAAAAAACCTCATCAAATTATTAACAAACATCTCAAAACAAAACAAAAATAAATTTTAAATTTAAGTTACTTTAATTTATTTGATGAAAGATAAATTAATTGATGGCTCTGCTTCAATCTTTTTGTAGAAAAATTTTGCTTGTAATTTATATTTATATTTTTGTTTTTGATTGACTACACGTTTATATTAGGATAAATTAGTGACTCTATATTTTATTTCACAAAATAATGTTTTTATATTGTTTTCTTTCCCTGTGGGTAAAGAGTAAGTTCAAAGTGAATCACACGTAATTTAAATTTACCTTTTTAAAATAAAAAATATAACTCCTCATACTTATCTAGTAATAATAAAAAAATTTAAAAGTCTTGCACGAGGCAAGTTTTGCAGGGGGGCCCGGGCCCCTGCTTGCCCCCCCCCTGCTTCCGCCCCTGATTACATAGCTTCTCAGTTTGAGCACAAAGCTCCAAGCTTTAAGAAAATCCCATTCCAGCTAGAAAATATTCAAAACATGAAAAAATATAAAAGCAAAATAGCCTTACCTGCAATTTAGATTCAAAGTCCTCAGGTGACCAGTTCAGCAAATTGCACTCATGGTTTAATTCAAGCTCCCCAGCAACAACCTGCACCCAGGTGTATTACTGATTTAGCACATATAAATAGGCTGAATAAAATTGTGAAGACTCAAACCCATCTTGCACAAACAATGATAAACTGACCAGTCTTTTCAATCCACCTTCAACTTTCTAACATAGATTGCAAGTGCAACACAGCTTTGAGACCATATTTGGCCACGGCTACGCTTGACGAAACTAGTCAACCCTAATTCTGCAAATTACAAACCCCGGCTCACCACAACCCTTTGTGGGACAAAAATCCAAAGTAGTCCTACATCAAGCCCTGAAAAATAGCACTCTTCAGAGAAGTTGGAACTATGACAATTATTCAAGTTTCAATGATTTTTGAGACCTACGCCCCTGGACTTCTACAATCTTTTGAATAGTAGCAGAACCTTCCCCATGCAAAAAAATAAAGGAAACAAGCCTACTTCATAATCATGATAAGATGCATTTCTTTTCAAAAGTTATGCTTGGTCAACATTCATCCCCAGAGCATGGGGTGGAGTCATAATATGTCAAACATAAATTCATGTCATTGTTCTTTTTCAACGTGTATTGAATATTTATGGCGCACAAGTTAACTGAAATAACCTATCCCTCCAGCACCAGTTTGAAAGTCATGAAGGAGGAAATATTAATTCCACAAGGGATTACGCTGGTAACTCCTACCTTGTAAAAGGATACGACAGCCTGAATTAACCAGATTAATGGCATCAGATTGATCGATTTCATTCTGGTAACCACAAGGAAATGCAACATCACCCCTTACACTCCAAGGTTTTGCTTCATCATAGTACTTTGATCGAGCACAAGTCTTTGAGTAGTCTCTGCAGGTTCCACATTTATAATAACACCATAAAATGTTAACAAATCACCCCAGCAACAAGATTAATGATGACTAAGGAAAACACACCGCAAACTTCTCTTCTGCGCTTTGATATCTCTCAGAAAAGATATTTTCATGTAATCAAATCCATCCTCATCCACCAAATATCCCTTTGAATCTGTCCAATATTTTGATACATGTTACAAGAGTTGCTACTCAAATAATCCACCGCAGCAAAACCTCAACTGCACTATGGCCATTAACCCCTAAATATCAGAAATACTGAAAGTGGAAGAACCAAATAAACAAAATTGTGAAAAGAAATAGAAAGCTTTTTCTGTATTTTTATGCTTGTTGACGAGATACAAGATAAAAGACCTGCAAAACCTTGAAGGCATCACTCCTCTTGCAAGTCTTCTACATAAGATGGAAGAAACACTTTTGAGAGATGCAGTTGAAATAGAAGAACCTTACATTCCTTATCAACTAAAACTCAAAGGTCATATAGATATTGTGAGTTGTGATGATCAACATAGCTTGTTCTTGTTGAGGTATTTTGACTTGGGAACTAATTTGACATGCTGGAGCCCATCACTCAATTTGATTGTATAAAATATTCACGGACAACTAAATGTACCTGATACTGTGATTGGAAGAGCGCCATAACCAATAAGCTTCTCTAGAACAAGCATTGTAATCTTTCCAGAACCACTTACAGCACATCTGAATGGGAAATTAGAAAAAAAAAGCTAAAAATTTGCAAAAGAAGCTCAGCATCAACTGAATGCTTTATGTAGTATATTAAGCAGCTAATAAACCTAATAAAGGTGAGAAATATTCTGATATTTGAAAGAATCAAACGCAGCAGGTCTCAAACACAATACATCTCACCGTGCATTATGGAGAATGTAAGAATATATTTCTATAGGCCTATACTATGCCATTGGCTTGAGGGATACTGTCATCAACAGCAACAAGTTTTTGGAGTCAAGGGAGGAACCTTAGTCCTTTGATTTCTTTATTCATGCCAGCAAGCATAAGCTGCACAAAGAAAACCTGCAAAAGCATGGTGAATTTGTTAGATATTAAGATGCTTAAACAAGAGTAATACAATGAGCTCAATAAACTCATTAAGAAGACAAATATATAGTAAACCAGAGAATAAAGAATTTCACACACAGGTAACAATCACAGACTATGGCAAAACAGAGAATAAAGAAGTTTACACATGGATGCACACAGCTAGAAAGCACAAAACTTAAAAACATGTTGCACGTGCAGTAACTAAGAGTTTGAAGGGAGAATCATTACCAGCCCATAGCCAGTAGCTTCAGTTCGAAGGCTAGAACCAGACCAAAATACCCTTGGCCCTGTAAAACTTCCCTGCATGAGTCGGGCATGAATACGAACGAGGCACAGATAAGTCTCTTTCCATTATGAATACTGACATAACAATAAAATTCAAGCACTTATAATACAAGGTGGAAGATACATTAAAACTTCTGTACAGGAAGTTATAGGAAAAACAGGAAAAAGGCATCTCACATAATAAAGTGTCAGTATGGTTAGATTATTTAGAACTAGCTACCTTCAGTCGAGACTGTAAGGCTCTCTTTTATCCCAAGAAGAGCAGTATTGGCAATTTGATTTTAAAAGGAGAAAAGTAGTCTGTCTGAAGGTTAAAAACAAAGGTCCAAGATTTTGAATAAATTAAAATAGACATGGGCATGATATAAGATTCTGACAAGAACAATTCTCAGTCCCTGTTCATTGTGAACTAGAGTTCCTAAACAAAGCTATGGGTTAGAGAAATCATTTCTTTCCTGTGCGCTTACATTTAGTCGTAGTTCAATGAAGTTCCAGAAATATAATTTTTTCAATTGAAACCTTTGGTCTTTCTCAATCTATTTTTTTTTTCTTTTTCCCTCAATCTTCACGACCTCATATTACCCTTACAAGTTTTACTTTACTTTTAGAGTCTTAGAGAATTCTTCTGGATTTGAGTCGAACCCTTCCATCATGAAGCTCTTATGATTGAATCCCAAACGAATTTCATAAATCTTTTTTTATTTTGAGTCACAGAAGACTCTTATAAATTTTTTGTGATGCATAGCCTCAAAGGATTTCTTACAATTGAGTATCAAAAGGCTCTCGCAAATATTTCTTTACTTTTAATTCTTAGAAGTTTCTTGTATTTTTTTATGTGATTATATATAAGAGGACTCTTGTTAATATTTCTTTACTTTTGAGTCTTAAAAAACTCAGCATTTTCTTCTACAATTGAGTCTCAGAGAACTCTTACAACTTTTTCTTTACTTTTGAGTCTCGAGGGACTTTCACAAATCTTTCTTTACTTTTAAGTCTTAGAGGGCTCTTGTAATTTTCTTATACGATGTTTCAAAGAATTCTCACAAGATAGTTTTTTACTTTTAAGTCTTAGAGAACTCTTGCAAATTTTTATGTGTTTACTTCTCAAAAAACTCTTACAAAATTCTTTGTTTTTAAGTCTCATAAGACTCTTGTAAACTTAAGTCCAAAGCATCACTCGTGTGAATTTGAATCCCAATTGATTCTTTTAATTTCAATTCTTGAGGTTGGTCGTCTCTCGGTTTGAGCACCTTTTAAATTTTTCTCGTATACACCATCTTTTCTTTATAAGCTTACTAAGCAACCCTAAGAAAATTCATTATTTATAGACTTTCTACTATAAGCATTGTAAAAAGAGAGTAACTATTATAACTTAATTTTGATCCCCTTGTTTCGATCATATATTAAAAAAAAACCCAAAAAAGCTCATTTTTTACGCAATATGGCCAAATTCTCTACCATTTCATGATTTTCGACAACCTTTTCATTTATCATTTTTATTTTAATGAGTTTTCAAAAATTAAAGTTTTGAAAACAAAGTAAAAAAGTAATGACAATAAAAGAAACCAAAAGCTTAGTGAGCATAGTAATAATTAAGGATGACGTAAAGGACTAATATGAACATTTCTAACCCCTTCTCCAAGCAATTTAAAGATAAAAAGAGAGAGAGAGAAAGATGTGGAAGGTTAGAGACTGAGATAGGAGAAGAGAGAATAAAGAGTAAAAAAAGAGAATATAGGATAAGAATAAAAAAAATATTAGGTAGTATAAAAAAGGGGGGGATAATAGAGGGAAAAAAAGAAAAAAGTCGAGTAGAAAAAAGAGAGAAATTTTTGTGTAGGGAAAAAGAGAGAAAGAAAAAGATAAAAGAGAGTAAAAAAAAAGGAATTATGACAACCCTCCCCTCTTATTTTTCTCAGTTATTAATACAACAACCACCATTATAGACAGTGTTACTCATCCCAACACCATTGACAGCCCATCCTTCACACCATAGCCATTATCCTTACCAATAAAAACTCAACTCCCCACGTAGACAACAACAATGTCAACTCAGTAGCCATCACCATGTTTTTAGTCGACCTGAACCAACCTTCTTCTATAAGCCAAACAATGACAACACCTTCTCCATCTCGCTCACTATAATAGCCTCCACAAAAAACATTCAATAATAGAAATAACAGCCTAACCTGTGATGGAGAAAGAGAAGAGAAAAGACTAAAACTTCAAGTGACTTAATCTCCTCTCTTAGGTGGTGGTATGCATTACTGCTAGTGTAGAGAGGAAGAGATGGTGACAATTATTTCAATTTGCTAGGTGATGCTCCTTAACAGCATTAGTGTGTGGTCCAATATGCCAGCAGTAGTGACGACATGTGAATCCACACACCAACACTGTCTAGATTGATGTCACTATTCTAACCATTTTTCAACTTCTCCCGGGTGATCCCAACAACTTTTGAAGATCGTTCTTGAACCCTAAATGATTTTTATTATTATTTGTAATGCATTATTAATTTTTTGTCATTGATTATGATGAATATTTAAAGTGTTAGGGCTCATACCTTTATGTTATAACCCTAGGGGTATGAGGTCGCCGGGGCTTTATAGTTTTAGGTGGAATAAAGTTAGAACCAATACTCCACGATGGGGTTGGGATGATAGGTTGCAACAGGTTTATTTGAAGCATAATGGTTTAGCCTCGACATTGAAAGTTTTGCGCATGTATGTGTGTGTAAATATTTATTTTCAAACAAATAATGAAAAACAACATTGACGAGTTTTTATCAAGTTAGAGTCATGATTGTTTTATCAAACTTGGGTATTAACAACTAGGTCAATGTGTCTCTTAGTTTTTATGGACCGATGGATTTTAAAAAAATTGAAATGAAGTAAGATTTTAGGAAGTTATTGAAAAGTTTTTTATGAATTTAAATAGGTAGAATGTTTATTGACTCTTGGGTTAGAAATTTTAATTTTTTCTTGTAATGATAATAAATTGTAATGGAAATAAATAAATTAATAAGAAAAAAAGGTAATAATTAGGGGAAAGAGTCCCAAAATTTTAGTTGAGAAATATTAAAATTTATTTATAAATCAATATGCAAAAATACTAGTGATCGGGAAAAACTACAAGGAATAAAACAAATTATTAAGGAGGGGAAATTCTATAAATAATGGCAAAATAGCCCCCTTTTACTTTAAAAGAGTTTGTTAGCCCCACTCTTAGAGAAAAATGGTTTGATCTTTATTTTTATCTAAAAGTTTTGAGAGATTTCTTCTTATAAAAACATGTTAAGCATGTGTTGGATAGATTATTAGGAGAAAACGCGATTAATATGTGAATTTAGGGGAAAGTTTAAGAGATAAAAAGTTAGAAGCATGAGAGAGAAACATAGGGTTTTAAAGGGAGAAGAATTAAAGGAGGAGAAACCTGCAAGAAGAGCCATAAATTAAACTCAAAACCAATTTTTAATGTGTTTCTCACCAATTATTTCGTTTTGTTTTGGATTTGGGACAATTTTGGGTGAAAACTTCATTTCAAGTTAGGGTTTTTGAACAAAATTTAGGGAAAAGTGTGTTTAATTGTAGAATTGTTATAATGACATGGAATGCATGTTAGCTAGAGTAAAAATTAGTTAAAATTAAAGAAAAAACAATAGATCGTAATGATCTTTAGGGCTGACTAAGGTACATGTAGGGGGGATGAGAATTTAGTGGAAAACTAGTGAAATCGTGTGTTAGTTTGAAATAAATATGTGAAAAATGTATTTTGAATCGAGTGTTAATATTCATTCTATAAATTGTGTTATAGATATTCTAAGAAAAATGATTTACATATTATGAAAATAGTGAGAAGTGTTGAAATGATATGTAAAGGTGATCATTAGAGTGTGTTTTGAGTGTGTGGCATACAAAGATAGAAGTGTAGAATATAATTTTGAATACTAGCTAGATTCTTAAAAGTATTGAGTGTAACTAGGTATGGATTTTGACAGTTGTTAGGTTGTGTGATTTCATGAATATGAAATTGTTAGATTCTATAATATTTTGTGTTTAGTAATGTGCTAAGAAAGAGTGAAATATGTTTGTATTAAATGAAAAATTGTTGACTTGAATATGGACGAGTCAATTTAGGAGACATATTGACTGATGTTGTATCTCCTTCTTGAATTGGGAGAGGCATGAGGAGTTAGGCCATCAGTTGGAGGAGTTATGTCCATAAAAGGAGCATGTAGGTGTTCGGCAACTCATTCTCTTTAAATTTTAGTATATTTCTTTAATATTGTTTTATTCATTATTGTATCATTATTAATTAAGGGTTGAAATGGAAATTGTGGTGTTATGTTTTGAAATGAAAATAATGTATTACTTGATTGAAACGAGAATATATAAATCAATTGTATAAGATATATTTTGATATGAATTAATTAGAAAATATTTTTTATTTATATTAGTTGATCGTGTTGACAGAACTAAAGAGATGTTATGATACTTAGTTAATCATGTTAATAGTAATTAAGGATATGTTGGTGATATTAATTAACCATGTTGATAGAACTAAAAAGATGTTTTGATATGTAGTTAACCGTGTTGATGGTAACTAAAGAGAGATCGTTGATACTTGGTTGACCATGTAGACAGTAACTAAAGAGATGGTTTTGATACTTAGTCATCCGTGTTAACGACAACTAATGAGACTAACGTAAATTTTAGTTTGTTATATTGACAGCGACTTATTCAATAGAAATAGAATAAGAGGAAAAGAAGTGGTTGAAAGGTAAAGTATAGACATGCTAATTATCGATGTTGTGGTGAGAAATTTTGAATTATTACTAGTATTTAGTTGATTTTTTTTTGTTAATGATAATGAAAGGTTCTTGATAAGGTTATTGAGTTTTATATATGTATATATATTAACTAATAATACTTTTAATGTTATATTCCTTGTAGGTCCATCTCATTTAGCAGGATCATGGTGACTTATGTGTTTGATATTGTGGTAGTTTTTGTGGTTGTAATTTGAAAAAAGTTGTTTTATAAAAAGTACTTTTAGTTGAGGTTGGTTTGGTATTTATATATGTTTAGTTAAAACTGTGGTTCAAATTGAGGTTGAACAAAAAGTAGTTTAATGTGTTTGATTAAAAGAATACTTTTCAAATTGAAGTTATAAAATAATTAATATATATATTGATGGTTTTTTAATTTAAATATTGTAGATTTAACTACTGCTATTACATCATGAAATAAATAATATTGATATCAAATTTTTTTTATTGTTCCATTAAACGATCTACAATTTCATCACGTACGAAATCCATCCGACAAGGACTACAGTTTCCTTGGTTTCTTAAGCGCGCAACAACATCAGGTAAAATATCATCAGGAATAAAATTGGGATTACGATCAAATTCTGCAAATGTGCCTGTATCAAGCGATCTCCTTCTAATTTTTGGAATAAAACACAATTAAAAATAAAAATAAAAATTGATTTTTTTTTAACTGGATCAGACCTGGCAAGAAGAAAATTGGGATTGTGATCAAATTCTGCAAATGTTACATCATCAAGCGATCTCCTTCTAATTTTTCGAATAAAACACAATTAAAAAAAATAAAAATTGAATTTTTTTAACTGGGTCGAACCCAGTTCAATGCATTTAGCTTTGGACCGGACCCGGTTCGGCCGAAACAGTTGATAGTGACTCCACTGTTCACGTGAACAGTGGAGTTTCACTCTCCACTGAACGTCCGCAAATTTGCGGAAAGCAGCTCTGTTCAATGCATTTAGCTTTGGACCGGACCCGGTTCGGCCGAAACAGTTGATAGTGACTCCATTGTTCACGTGAACAGTGGAGTTTCACTCTCCACTGAACGTCCGCAGGTTTGCGAAAAGCAACTGAGAGCTGCTTTCCGCAAACCTGCGTTTTACATTAAAATCTGCATGGGTCCCACATACACAGTAAATTGTGTTGTGGGATTACCAAACAGGTTGCGCCTGCGTTTTGCTTCAAACGCAGACACAACCTCCTAAACAAACAGACACTTAGTTCACTAGATTTTGTTAGGTATATAGCCTATGTAGTTTAATTAGTTATGTTGTTGCAATAATTTTATTTTGGAATGAGTTTAATTACAAAACTTTACTTAAAATATTATGTACATTAAACTCTTTTGTGTTAAATTAAACTCTTATGTGTTAAATTCATTCATGCATCCATAATGTAGAGAATATAGTATACTAATGAAAGAAAAAAAATTAGAATTGTTATAGTTGATTGTGGATAAACTATGGAAAAATCTCTAATAAATGAACTAGTGGTATGTATAAGGCATATGTGTGGAAGTTACTAAAATGTGTTTTATTTAGGATATAGACAAGGACCCAAATAAGGGAGGCTCTAACAAAATTTTGTTAAAATCAAAAAAATTATAAATTATAAATAATAAATGAATTGGTTGAATTAAAAAGTGTATGTAATGTTCAATGGATATGATTTATGAAAAGAAAAATTGTGCAGGTAATATCTAAAAATAGTGTGGATGAAATAACCACACTGATTGTTGCGATGTCGCGGTCGCACAAATTAATTACCCTAGCTTAAAACACACAAGATAGTATAGAGCAAGCAAGAGGTCGATCCCACGAGGAAGGTTTAGTTCAGATTTTTATGCTATACGTTATACACAAATTATAAGTAAGAAAAATCAAAGTTCAAGTGTGAACATCAAGAGATGGTGGTAGTGTGAAGGCAGCTGGTGGCTGGCAGCTGGTTTGTGGTTGGTGGTTGAGGTTGGTGGCTTGAGGTTGGTGGCCGCCTTCCTTGACCTTCTGGATTGATTTTCTTGAGGAGCTAAATTGCTGAAATTAAAACTTGGATGTCGGTTTTGATGCTTCGGGATGTAATTTGGATTCGTTTCTTCACGAAACTTGTTTGCTGGCAGAATTCAGTTGTCGTCTTTGAAAATTCATATCTCCCTCATATGACATCGTTTTTGGCTGAAATTTGGAGCGTTTGTAGGCCTTTGAGTCAGGAGTCCAAAACAATTGAGTTTTCATCAATTGGATATCTACAGCTCCAGATATTGAATTTTGAATCGACAAAGATCAACA
>Ga0307508_10006747_pt1 | contig 10755 bp, 15 predicted proteins | sample 9_EM_MG_FD_203089 | JGI IMG/M metagenome (GOLD analysis project Ga0307508, IMG submission 203089) | Populus trichocarpa ectomycorrhiza microbial communities from riparian zone in the Pacific Northwest, United States - 9_EM | ecosystem: Host-associated > Plants > Roots > Unclassified | place...
GCGCCACAGTGCCTGTGGCACAGGTGATCACGTGGAAGTGGCTTAGTTAGCGTCTTGGCAGGAGGTTAGGTTCGGAGCTGAGAGCTAGACACTTAGAATGGACACACATGATTGCGTACGGTGTCAGAGGGACATAGTATCCGAGGGTAAACACTTTTAACGGGTAACTATAGCAGGAACCAGACTACGTTACTCTCACAGTTGGCGCTGCCCATCTCGAGACCGAGTTGAGCATGTAAAACAGACAGGAGTCGAGAAGTAATAAAAGAAAAATGAACTCCTCCTCTTCTGTGAACATTGTGTGAATATCATAGCGGCACGATCATGGCCCCGCTTTTCGCGACAGGTACGAGTTGAGGGTGAGACATGAGGTTGTGACTGACCAATACCTTCTTTGTTTACATCTTGGCGACGGATTTTACATTGGATTTCAGTGTGCGCATATTATGCTCAGCTCTCGACTCTGTTCATAGCATAAATCCCTGCAACCCCCCTACTAGCGCCGTTGCTGTGGCGATATATGTCACGACGGAAATAAGACGGTCTGCCAAACCTCGATATTACCTAACCACTACTGCCATCCGCCGCCAACGATCCACCGCGCCCCCCCCTGCCAGTAAAAAAAAGACGTAAAAAGACGTAGGGGGACAAAAAAAAACCCCCTGTAGATAGGGAATATGAATAGCGGAAAAATCCCAAGGTGAGGAAAGAAAGAAAGAAAAATACCCCCCATAAATGCCCGCAGAAGAACAAGCCGCAGATCGCTCCTCAACAAAGCAAAGCAAACGGAAAAACAAAAACCCGTCTGTAACCGAATCCAAAAAAAAGAAAAAGGGAAGCATCACTCATGAATATCTACCCATTATGTACCCCCTTACCTGGAATCGCTGCGGTCCTCGCGGGTGCTGCCAAAGTAGCGCTTGGCGTCCATGCTGCCGACCATGTCGCTGTCCTTGTACTCCCTGCCGCGGCGCTTCTTCTCGGTGATCTCGTAGCAGGTCTCGAGCTCGGTCCACGCGGGCAGTTCGCTGGAGCCTCGGTAGGTGACGAGTGACGACGACACACCGATCTTGAGCGACGGGACCTCGGAGAGGCCGTAGTGGGTTTTCTTGCCCTGTAGTGGATTCGGTGTTACGTAGTTATTTGTGGACAAGGGGGTGGGGTGGGTGGGTGACGAACCAGTCGATGTTGCTGCGGAGGTACCCGACGACGGCCTTGGGGCCGTTGACGTCGATGCCCTCGCGCTCGAGCGCGTCTGTGAGCGGTACGGCCGCGGTGACGCGCATCTTCTTATCCATGGCCGTGTAGCGGACCTTTCCGAGCACGGCTCCGGCGCCGACGGCATAGCCGTCCGTGCCGTTGAGGTAGATCGCGAGCTCGGCGGGCGTGAAGACGAAATGGCAGATCCACTCGCGACGCGCGGTGACGTCGGCGCGCTTGAGACGAGTTGACGGAACCGAGAGCGTGCAGAGCGTTGATCCGGCCGACCACCAACCTGCGCAGCTCCGACGCCGGACGGCCGCGGTACCTGCTCGGCACCTCCGGGCTGGCGTAGCCGAAATCTCAGATCGAGCTCGCGCTCACGTCCCGCGAGGTGAAGTAGCTGCCCGAGGCCTTGCGGAGCGGCCACGACGGTGTGCTGATGTCGTCGATGCCGCTCTCCTGCACGCGTCGGCCAAAGACGTGGCGGGCTGCGGGGCCACGTGCGCGTCCAGGCTTTTTTTTGTTTATTCATACGCGCATACCGCCTTTTCAGACCATGGCGGCGCACCCTTAAGTTAAAGAATATTGCGTTAAATAAAAGAAAGCCAAAAGGAAAAAGAAAAAAAGGAAGGAGGAAGAGGAAGAATAAGGGTCCCCCCCGTCCCGCTTACTCCTCTTCGTTCCCCGGTTCGCCTTGAATTCCTTCTGTCTCCCCACCCTGACTCTCGCCGCCCTCGTCACACTCCTGGTTTGCTTCTCGTGGTCACACCCTGCGCGCCACGGAGGTGGCCCGCAGGAAGGCCAGTCGCGGTCGGGTGCACCGCTCATCCGAGAAGAGATCCCGGATCTTGAAGCCGCTCTTCCCTATTCCTGTCTCTCTCCGTAACTACCTCTGGCTGACAGAAAGTAGACGCTCGAGGGGCCTGCGGAAGCACAGGGCCCTGGCAACCATAAAAATCAAATATATAGATAACCTGCATAGATTTTCGATACAGTGGAATTAGGGCAATACACAAACCGAATTCCAGGTTAACTCTGTGTTCTCTGAGACTGCTTGATTTATATTCACGAGGTAGTACTACTGACGACCTTTGGTACCCGTACGTAGATATGTCATACTAGTAGGTAGTTACATAGGTAGTTAGTTGTGTAACCCAATAAACGGCTGCCTGAACCACGTGATGCGGATGCGCGGAGTTTCGCGAACAACCAATATCTGCCCTGTACCGTGGGCCTGACTGGACGAAGCCCCGCTCTGTATTTCCCCGCATCTACCCCGATATACAGACGCCCCCACATCGAAGGACAAGCCCGAATTACTCAACGCGATGGGTGAACTCTCTCGATGGGCCCGCGAGCACCTTCGGATTCCTAGTAGGTCCAGGCGGGCCTCGCGGTCATCATCGCCCGCCCCCAGTGTGCGCTCAGAAACGACAGCACATAACAGAGAGTCGTTGGTCGTGACTGAATCGACACCTGCACTGACGCCAGCTTCCAACGACGCTGAACGGTCGGTATCTGCTGTCCCATGTGCAACATCGGCAACGGCAATACCTGTATCCTCTCCTGCGATTGCAGCACCGCAGGTACCGATTGTCCCGCCTCCCGCCGAGTCTCCCGCGATACCACATGCGATTTCTCTGACTACACCTCCGATCTGCCTGAAACCTTTGACTGCTATCGAGATCAGCCAGCGAACATACGAGCACCTCAAGAAGAAACTCAGCGACAAGGAACTGGAGGGGCTAAAATGGGCAACGCGCTCGGGAACGACGGTAGAAAAAGACATTGAGGACCTGAAGGAAAAGCTGAAGGGCCATCAACAGGGTGCGCAGAAGATGAGCAACATCCTGCTCCATGTCAACAAGTATTGCACCATCGTGGATGTTGCAATTCAACATCAGCCGGATATCACCGCACTTGTGTGGGCCGGAGCGCGAACGGTTATTCAGGTGCGACAAAACCTCCACCTCCACCCCCTGGCCGAACAGCAATGCTAACTTCGAGTCTAGTTGGCGACTAACCGCTACGAGACCTTGACGAGTCTCGATCAGGCGATGGAGACAATTGCAACCACCCTGGTGAAGTGCGAATTCTACCACCGCGTCTATGTTTCTTTCGCAGAGAAATACAAGGGACCGGCGGACCACCGGAAAATATTCGCAGAGTTCGAGAGCCACCTGCCTAGACTCTACGCAGCTGTTGTGCAGATCTCGGTGAAAGCGAAATCATACATGCAACCAGCCAGTAAGTAGATGAATCCCAAAGTATTTTGGAGTCGCTGACACCCGTGTGCGTGTAGATTTCGTCAAGAGTTCGTTCGAGCCATTCTGCATCAAGTTCAAGCCTTTACTTGACGATGTGGCTACAAGCGAGGCCGCTTTGAAGGGGCTCACAGAGGGCGCTGTCGTGGTGGCGACTATGGGTATGTCAGCAATTTTACACTCCTCCTCTGCCAGATGAACAAGATGCACCACCGATCATTGCGATATTGACTTTCACTACAGAGGGTTTGGACAACTTAAACGAGATGAAGAGCAAGATGGAAGAGTGGGGCAGTGCGGTGAAGGCAAGACTCGAGTGTACGGGCACCTCTCTGTTCCACCCTGAAGATGAAGCGAGAAGGCGCTCACTTCCCCAACAGCCATATACCAGCTTGTCGAGGTTGTCAATGCAAAACTGGGACAAGTCATTGATGGTATGCTTAATTCTCCAGTGAATCCGGCCTGTTGTCTCCATGTGAACCTCATCACCACAATGCTGACCGCTGTGTACCCCAGCCGGCAACAGGAATAGGCTAATCGAGTGCCGGAAATGGATCGGTGCTCTGCAAAACCCAGATGCGGAATACGAGAACAACCACAAGCACATACGCAATAGTCAGAGTTCATGCACCTGGATCCAGCGAACCGAACAGTACCAGCGCTTCACCGACCAGCAAGGAGCTAACCACTTTTGGGTATATGGGAAACCAGGTAACGTGTACCCAGACACTCCGCGTATACTGACCGAGGGGGAGACCTGACTGACAGCCTCCGTCTTGATTTCAGGGGCTGGAAAATCTGTTTTGTCTAGCTTCGTCATAACGGCGCTTCGGAAACATCCGAAAACGGAGCACCAGGTTTTGCAATTTTTCTGTAAGGAAAGGGATCCGAGTGCCTCTACTGCCGCGGCAATAGTATGCAATCTCATCGACCAACTTATCGAACACAATCGGCTGTGCCCACTTTTCGATGTCCTCAACGAAGCGAATGAGAAATATGCGAAATCCGACAAGTGCACCGACTTCAAGACCCTATGGAATATCTTCGCTGCAATGGTCAAAGTCTTTCCAACCAGGATTGTGGCAGTTGTTGATGCTCTCGACGAATGCATGACCGACCGAGGGTTATTTCTCGATCAAATCACTTCGGATGTGGATATGGACGGCAAAGTCAGCTTCTTCCTGACAAGTCGAGACGAGCAGGACATCAGGGAGAGATTGGGAGAGCACAGCAACATCTTGTCATGTGCCATGAGTGTGGATGAGGATATTAAAGAGTTTGTGGTTCAGCAGTTACCAAAACTCAACCGTTTTCAAAAATGGCTGGCGGACTCTGGGAGACATGACTTGCACGCGCGGATAATCCAGGAAGTTCCGAAGCTCTCAGCTGGAATGTTCAGGTATGCAGCGCTGCTACTGGACCAGCTCAATTCCCATTTTGTCAGTATTTCCGAATTGCTCGACGCGCCACCTATCGGCTTGGCCGGCATGTACGAGCGCATCCTGCTACGGCTCGAATTGGGGGATGGAGATCCGGCCTGCTCTGCAACACGACGAAAAACCCGCAAGACGATTCTATGGTGGGTTGCAATGGCGAAGGAACCGTTGAGGGTGATTGACTTGGCGTATGTTTGCGCACTAAGGGGCGGCAACGATGATCGCTTTGACCCGACCGAAAGCAGTCTTATCTCCGCGGATGACGTCTCGGAAATTTGCGGCCCTCTGATTGAAGTCGTGGGTGGGACTGTACAGTTCACTCATCTCTCAGCGAAGGAATTTTTGATGCAGGGACGTTTGGATAGCCGGCCAGCGGACCCCCGAATGCAATTCTACTGGATTGATGCAGTGGAAGCAAGTGCTACAATGGCAACCACTTGCAGTAAGTGCTCCATTCTATTTTATTCCGACGTCACCGGTGTCGGGAAGCGTGTATCCTGGCGTCACAAGTACAGATCATTGCAGACGCACCATGCAGTACCCGATATTTATGTGATAGATGACTGGATTTTCTGACGCAGGGTGCCTGCTAGTTGTCCTTTCGAGAAACACGACTTCGTATCAGAGCCACCGCACGGCTCAACAAAACCCCAGTAGCACAGGAGAAACTTCCATGCCCTATGCAATAAATTATTGGCTACTCCATGCCGCGGACGCTGCAAAGGCCAATCAGGCGGGCGGTATTGCGCGAATTTGGGACCTGATCTTCCAATTCACCACCGACGAAGCCGCGTTTCAAGCTTGGGCAAAGATTTTTCCCCGGTGGGAGATATGCCACGCCGGCCACTGCACCTATCCGGGCTCCGCTGGGGTTAAACCACTTGCTATTGCAGCATCATATGGCCTCTTTCATGTGGCAGAACGGCTACTGGCTGGACGGGCAGGCGAAGCTACAGAGAGTAAGGACGTCATTGCCGACATACACCACGATATCGAAGATCTCTCAGAGCCTCTCCATTGGGCGGTAAGGAACGGACACGAGGAGGTGGCCCGCCTCCTCCTCGACCGGGGCGCCGATGTATCGACCGCCGGAAGCGACGGGAAGACGCCGCTGACCAGGGCGGCGTTGAAAGGGCACGAGACAGTGGCCCGCCTGCTCCTCGACCGGGGCGCCGATGTATCGACCGCCGGAAGCGACGGGAAGACGCCGCTGATCTGGGCGGCGTTGAAAGGGCACGAGACAGTGGCCCGCCTGCTCCTCGACCGGGGCGCCGATGTATCGACCGCCGGAAGCGACGGGAAGATGCCGCTGATCTGGGCGGCGCAGAAAGGGCACGAGACAGTGGCCCGCCTGCTCCTCGACCGGGGCGCCGATGTATTGACCGCCGAAAACGACGGGACGACGCCGCTGATCTGGGCGGCGTTGAAAGGGCACGAGACAGTGGCCCGCCTGCTCCTCGACCGGGGAGCTGATGTATCGACCGCCGAAAACGACGGGAAGACGCCGCTGATCTGGGCGGCGTTGAAAGGGCACGAGACAGTGGCCCGCCTGCTCCTCGACCGGGGAGCTGATGTATCGACCGCCGAAAACGACGGGACGACGCCGCTGATCTGGGCGCTGAAAAATGAGCACGAGACTGTGGCCCGCCTGCTCCTCGACCGGGGAGCTGATGTATCGACCGCCGAAAACGACGGGACGACGCCGCTGATCTGGGCGGCGCTCAAAGGGTACGAGACAGTGGCCCGCCTGCTCCTCGACCCGGGCGCCAATGTATCGACCGCCGAAAACGACGGGAAGACGCCGCTGATCTGGGCGGCGCAGAAAGGGTACGAGACAGTGGCCCGCCTGCTCCTCGACCGGGGAGCTGATGTATCGACCGCCGAAAACGACGGGAAGACGCCGCTGATCTGGGCGGCGCAGAAAGGGTACGAGACAGTGGCCCGCCTGCTCCTCGACTGGGGCGCCGATGTATCGAGCGCTGAAAACGACGGGACAACGCCGCTGATGTGGGCGCTGAGAAATGGGCACGAGACGGTGGCCCGCCTGCTCCTCGACCGGGGCGCCGATGTCTCGACTGCGGAAACCACCGTGGAGACGCCGCTGATCTCGGCGGAGGAAACCGGTCCCTAGGCCGTGGCCCGATCCGGTTACGATTGAGGGCCACCGAGGCACAGCTTAGAGCTGTCGTGTCCTCTCCGTCCTCTTTCGCTCCGTCTGCCGATATGACTGTGGGTTGGCTATGGAACCTGCTGTGTTAGGCAATGGTTTGCTCGATTTAGTTCGAAAATTCAAGTTTTCTTTCAGTCTCTTCTGTAATTTTGCCATTGATGTATGTAACTATTTAAAGGGTGGAGTTACGGATGGCGAATCAATACATCATTTCTGCTTCTTGACATCTTTCGTACAAACAGTGCTACCTATTTCTTGTCAGCTTTCAGGCACCACGCCGTTAGGCCCGTGTCTCTGGTAGAGTCGGCTAGAATCTACTATGTAGCCCGTATCCCAGGCGCGGAGAGGAAAAAATTTCTCATTGGATGAATGAGGACGTCCGATACCGTAGATAGCACTAAGGGGGCGGCTCTTTGCAGCACCTGAATAAGTACTGTACGGTGCCAATAGGACCGGTAAAAATGATCCCATCTAATCCAAGCAGACTTGCAAACCTGCTTTCTCGGTGAAGTTGGATTCTTTGCATCACCACCAACCAATCGCATGTCCATCCGGTGCATTTTCGGTTCCTGGCCCCGCGGCTGCGTGGTGCTACTATGGTTGCGCCGCCCGCCGGTCCTGCCTCCACATTTGCATGTGTGCGTGGTTCAGCTCGCCCGAACAGGGATAGTAACGGTCTGTCCGGACGCCAGTCCAACTGTCCGTCGATACATAGTGGTTAGAAATCCCGCACTCGAATACCTACACACACTCTGTATCGAGCGATAGCATCCCGGCTCCGAAAGGCTGAGCACCTTCGGTCGGATCCATTTACGGAAGTCTGGTTTACGGGAACAGGGTCGACGGGTGTGCTAACTATCGGTACCAAAAACCGGAGACGCCCGGGGTGTACGACTATGCCGACTGTAAGGTTCAAGCGACTACCAATCTGTGTAGGTCGGATAGAGTGTATGGGGCGAACATCAAGATGGTGGATAAGGTGAATATGATGAAACGGGAAAAAAAAGGAAAAATGGGAGCAAAAATGACGACTGCGAGTGAGATATTGTGCTTCCAGTTGAGTTGTGGTACTGCACCACCAGGCTCAATCACGAGTGCTCGTAACCTGGCCCCGCTCACCCAGTACCCGTTTCCTCGCGGAACGGAACACAGTGGCAGTATGAATGTATGTATAGTAACGCCCATCAGCATGATCATTAGGCATTATGTAATAACCACTATTGACATTTGATGCCACATTTTATATAGACAGCCCCCGAGCGACTATTATCCCACCCGCTGCCATCCGCCGCCAAAGAGCCACCGCCCCACCCCCCTCTCGCAGTAAAAAAAGACGTAAAGGCATAGGAGGGCGGGAAGAAACACCTGTAAGAAATAGCGGAAAATTCCGAAATGAAGGAAAGAAAAAAAAATATGTACCCCTCATAAATGCCCACAGAAGAACAAGCCGCAGATCGCTCAACAAAGCAAAGCAAACAGAGAAAACCCGTGTATAACCGAAGCCGGAAGAAGGAGGAAAAAGAAAAACATCGCTCATGAATACCCATTGTTTACCCCCTTACCTGGAATCGTTGCGGTCCTCGTGGGTGTTGCCAAAGTAGCGCTTGGCGTCCTGACTGCCGACCATGTCGCTGTCCTTGTACTCCCTGCCGCAGCGCTTCTTCTCGGTGATCTCGTATTACGTCTCGAACTCGGTCCACGCAGGCAGTTCGCTGGAACCAGGTAGGTGATGAAAGACGACGACACACCGACCTTGAGCGACGGGGTCTTGGAGAGGCCGCAGTGGGTTTTCTTGCTGTTGTGGATACGAAGTTAAGTAGTTGAGTACGGGGCAATGGGTGGGATGGAGGGAGGACGAACCTTGCGCATGACCCAGTCGATGTTGCTGCGGAGGTACCCGCCGACGCCCTCGCGCTCGAGCGCGTCCGTGAGCGGGACGGCCGCGGTGATGCCGACGTCGGCGGGCGTGAAGACGAAATGGCAGATCCACTCGCGACGCGCGGTGACGTTGGCGCGCTTGAGACGCGAGTTGACGGAGCTGGGAGCGTACACCGCGTTGATCCAGCAGACCACGAACCTGCGCAGCTCCGACGCCGGACGGTCGCGGTAGCTGTTCGTCACCTCTGGTAGGCGCAGCCGAAATCCCAGATCGAGCTCGCGCTGCTCGCGCCCCGCGCAGTGGAGTAGCTGCCGGAGGCCTTGCGGAACGGCCACAGCGGCGTGTTGATGTCGTCGGTGTCGCCCTCCTGAACGCGTCGGCCAAAGAATCTCGTGGTGGGCTGCGGGGTCACGTGCGCGGCTTGGTACGTCGCCGTGAAGGCGGTCGACGTTGGCGTGGAGCAGGCAGAATATCGGGTCGAACGAGGAGTAAGTAGTCGTCGAATGACATGTGGCCCGGAGCGGGCGTTGGAGCCGCCAAACGAGGCGTGGATCTGGTTGTGGATGGGCTCCACCGAGACCCACGCATTGGGCGAGTCGCCGGTCTGGAATGCACTGCTGAGGAAGGCGCTGAAGTCGGGGATGCTGAACAGATTGTAGGTGTTGCTGCGGCGGGCATCGAAGTTGGCGCGCATCTCGCTGTCGGCCTCGGTGTCGTCGCTGGTCCGGACCTCGACCGGCTGCCGCAGCGTGATCTGGGCCTCCGCATGCAGTCCGCCAAAGCACTGGGCCCTCAGGCCGGCGTTAGTGAAACGGTACTGTAGAGTGGGTTGGGGATGTTGATTTGCCGGGGCTGTCCGCCGTTGGCGCCCGGTCTGGTGGCGGTGACGATCGGGCGCATGAGGATGTTCGGAATGGCGGAGTCGTCCTGAGCCAATTCACGGTACCTGCAACGGAGGTTAGCCGGATACACGCCGAGATCCCGAAGATGAACGTACGGAGAACCCTTGCCGCGGCAGCCCGCCATCACGAGGCCTGGTTGCCGCGGAACTTGCCGGCCTCGATGACGTCATGCGCGGTGATCCTCTGCTCGACCAGGGCCAGGTAGAGTCGGTGCCATGTCGCAAACAGCGCGGACCCGTGGGTGCCGTACCCGTAGTCGGGGTTGTGATCGCCGTGCGGCGCCCCTCCCCGGCGGATGTGCGGGAATTCGTGGATTCCGGCGATCTGGTAGTAGGTCGGCCTCGGCGACGCGCTGCTCATATACTGTCACGCCGGGACATCAGCAAGACACTCGAGGGCGCACTGAAAGGGTACAAGTGACCAGAGAAATATGTTGAACACATCGCGGTCTTCGGGAGAGACGGTCGCCAGCGACCGCGAGCTCCACCACCACCGCCACCGGTCCACATCCAGCCGGTCGAGCACCATGCGCGAGGCCGAGCGTCACGAGACCAGATGCACCGCGTAACGCACCACGGCAAGAATTGTGAGGAGCCATCGAAACTGCCACCGATGTACGCCGCTGTAGTCTACGTAGGGTGAATGTGGATATGATTAAATAAAATAAAAATTGAAACACTGCTAGTTGACGTCACTGCCAGTCTGCCACACGGCCCCCACTTCGCTTCGATATTTTTTTATTTTTTATTATTCATTGCTCGCAGGCAGCCTATTTAGCTGTACCAAAAAACGGGGTAAAATTGACACTGCATTGACACCATGTCCACACGGGATTTTTATTGGCTTTAGAATTTCGACGATACCTCGTATTAATCTCGTTCATATACAAATTATAATTTGT
>Ga0307508_10006748_pt1 | contig 10754 bp, 15 predicted proteins | sample 9_EM_MG_FD_203089 | JGI IMG/M metagenome (GOLD analysis project Ga0307508, IMG submission 203089) | Populus trichocarpa ectomycorrhiza microbial communities from riparian zone in the Pacific Northwest, United States - 9_EM | ecosystem: Host-associated > Plants > Roots > Unclassified | place...
GTTGGAGCTAAAAATAGAACACTTTTTGCCAGTGGATAGCCCCATAGCAGGACTTTCCAGATCAGGTTAAATCATATGATTTGCTGCTTTTATTAATAGACAATTGGACTTAAAACATTTTTAATTGCTTGCTTTATTTAGATAAAGGAGCTTATTCATGATCACCTGCTTACTGGCCACATATAATACATGAATCTAGCCACTATGGCTGCATGGACAATGTTGGATGGAGGGAGGATTATGGAAAGATGGGGGGCAAGCCATGGCCAGCAAGGGATTAATGCACTTTGAGGACGGAAGGCTGTTTCATAGTTGAGGTAACCTGCTGGCTGGTTGACTTCATCCTGCATCAATAATTTTTTCTTGGTTCTGGCACTTTTGGCAAATGCTTCAATTGCTGGATCAGGCTCCAACTCAGCAATCGGTTCCAGCGAACACAGTTCAGGGATTCCATTGATGGTAGTGGAAAGCTCGTCAAACAAAAGATCATTGTCGTTCCAGTCCTCAGGTGTGCAGGATTGAGCACTTCAGAGGTCTGGCTTCAGAGTGAACCTGTGGAAAGGTCCTGATTGTATCCCAAGTGAGGAACCTGATATTGCGAATTGGCACTCCAAATCAAACAATGGAGGTCCTCATTAGTCAAATCCATGCCCCAGGTCCACTTCCAGTCTGTGTTGTCTTCAGCATCCCTCACTACCTTCTTCATCCAGTTCTTGAGTTCCTCCACTTCCAATCCAAACTGTTCTTTTTCCTTACCCTTCCCCTTTGTTCCTTCTTCATCTCCCAGTTCCAATCCCAAACCCGACTCAACTGCCCACTCCTTTTTCAAGACAGCTTCAAACAACTCATTAAAACCAGAGGCTTGCTGGATTGCGATCTCACAGGCATGGACCATGTTATATGTATCATGAAGTTGGTCCATGACTTCAACTGCAACCACACGGTAAAGTCGGCATTGGATGCCATCATTTGGAAGGTCATCGTTGACTGAGGAATGCCATGTGTAAGCTGGCTTGTTGAGTTCGTCAGACAGGTTGCAAATTATGTGTGGTGAGCTGAATGGAATGTGGGTGACTGCTAGTTGTCTACTTGGTACATGTCCTGTCCGAGTGACCTAACAATGACTGGAATCTTGAGTGGTTGACCAATTGCAACTGCCACACCGACATAGGAGAAACACAACTCCTAAAAGAAGTATGAGGGTCAAACAAAATTTATGTAATGAGGCATACATACTATCTCCCAGCTAAGAACCCTGTACATTCATTTTTGATCCTTTTCAGATCTCTTCATCATGGCCTGCAATGCAACTTGGAATTGGGCTTCACGGTAGTTTATGACATCCTGTGAACTGATCTTGTCTTCATTATATGGATTAATCTGTAGATCATATGCATGGAACAAATTGGTGATCAGGACATGGATCATAATAGTCAAAAGAAAAATTAATCGTTCTGGATCCAATACAAAATCTATTCCGGGTATCATACGAGCGATGTGTACTCTGAATTTCCTGATCGGAACAGGCTATCTGCATCTGATGCTATGGACCTCCATTGGGACAACTGCCAAGCAGCATATGCTTTCGGTCCTGAATCGGCGTTTGGCTCTTCAAACCTCTTCTGCCATACTCAGGCCTTCTGCAACAATGCCCTTGTTGTCCATTCCATCTCATATTTTAAAAGGACCAGTTTCTCTGCCCATCTATTTTTTTGCACTCGGGCTCAGATCCAGTGAACACAATGAACTGCAGGACAGTCAGTACAAAGTTGAATATTGAAACCAACATCACAGTGTACATTTCTACATGGTTTCTGGCACCAATCCAGGTGTCTTCCCATTGGTTTTTGTTTGACATTATTCAATGCAATGAGGGGGGAAACCCTCCTATTATGATTAGATTACATATATAGTAATTAGTAAATATATTTATATCACACTATAATAAACCACCCTTGCACTGGTAGTGATTCATGAACTGAGCCAAAAGACCAACATGGCAAGGCTACCCTACCATGCCTGCAAGCACTATATATAAAGCTCATCAGCCACAAAGTCACCTACCAGTATGGTATGTAACAGTACCTCCCTCTTAAGGCACTGAACCCTTGCAGTGATATAGTGATGACTTCTTACTAGGTTTTCCAGGCCTGTCCAATGAGAAATATGCAGCATGCCCCCATTATTTCAGACCATGTAAGTCATCAGCCCTGAGGCTCTAACACATGCAACAACTCCACTAAATTATTCCACACACCAGGATTTGAACCAATGACCTTGGAGCCTTGCCAACTGTAACAAACCACCCTTGCAGTAGTGATTCACCAACTGAGCCAAAAGGCCAATATGGTAAGGCTACCCTACCCTGCCTGCAAGCACTATATATAGAGCTTATCAGCCACAAAGTCACCTACCAACATGTTATATGACACACACCTGTAAGGGCTACTGCGGTCGGGCGAGGCGCGGAGCAGGATGCGGTACTAGCAGGGGATCTGAAGGATTTAGTTTATTATGTAATGATAGACTAAACAAGAGTGCATACCTAGCAGGGGATCCAAAGAGAAAAGGGTAAGGATCCACCTGCAGGCGCGGTCTAATATACAAAATGACACGTATCAGGTACAAAACATAGAAACCCAAAAGGGGAAAACAAGCATAAAGCGAAACGGAGCAGAGCAACCGCGGGAGACGAGCAGCTGCAGGGTGGGAGCGGGTGCAGGTCGGGAGCGGAATGCGGAATGCGTGCAGTAGTGCGGGACGCGTTGGATCCGACGGAAGGCTGGTCGGAGGATAGTGCAATGGACCGGAAGACATAGTGGTGTCGTGGATCTCACAGGGGGCTGCGGGACTCGCTATGGGATCCTGGGAAGTCGTGGGATATCCCAGGGATGGGACAGGAGCAACAGAAGCGGGAGCCGCAGGACAGCCGGGTCGGGAGCAGAAGGCTAGCGGGAGGTGCGAGGTACTGCGGGGATTGCGGGATGTCACGGTATGTTGCATGATGTCGTGTGATGCCACGGGATGTTGGTAAAGGGCTAGACCCGGAGCGGGACGAGCAGGAGACGAGTTGTACCGCGGGAGATGAGTTGTACCGCGGGAGACGGGTTATGCCGTGGGAGACAAGATAAAACAGAGTGGGGTAAGGGGGTTCCCCTTACAATCACCCCCCCTTCCAGAAAAGCATCGCCTCAATGCAAGTGTGGCAGGTCTCTGGTGGCATAACTGTCAGCACAGGCATCCGTAGTGTTATCCCCAGCTTGCTGGCATCGTCGTTTGAAGTTCCTAAAGAAGAGAATAAAAATAAAAATAAAAACTATTAAACAAAATTAAACATCAAAATTAAAAAGGTTAAAAATTAAAAAATGACTTCTTCCAAAAAGCGGAAGAGGTAAAACAATATCCGCCTGCATAAGCGAGGCGGCGGCAGCATCGTTGGACAATCTGGAAGTGTGCTGTTCGGGGCGGATTGCGAGCGGAAGCGCGGCTGGGTGTTGGAGGGAAGGACATTCAGCGAAAGGCCAGCCAGAAGTGGGAGGCGAGTCAAGGGCGGATCGGAGCATTAGGTCGTCACGGGATGTTGGCGGGTGGCAAGCTGAAGTGGGCGAGCTGATGCGGCACGGCACCAGCCTGGTCCAGATGGTGACACGTAACGTGTAGGTTCCCTATGGAGACATCAGGCGAGGTGGAAGTGGGGCAGAAGTGGCTGTCGCCTCTTCTGGTCCTGATGAGTCATATACCTTTAGTCATGCCTTTTTTTGGGTATCTTTGAGTGGCAGTCAGGCTTGGCCACCATTCCGATATTCAGTAGCTGGCCAAAGGCCGTTCTGGCAGGGGCGGGTTACGTCCATCGGGTCGGGACAGGTGTCGTCGGACTCTGAGGGAAACTTAAGAATTTCAGGACCGTTCAGAAGAAGCGAAAGCAGTGCCATGATGGCGTCACTCTGGGAACGGAATGGTGATGTTCCAGGGTTGCGGCAGATCACAGGATGGCAAACCGACATCGTCCCGGGAGCGGAGCGGACGGCTCAGCATAGATAGAGGAGGCGGGTGCGGTTTGGAAGCCAAGCGAAGGCGTAGGGATTGACCTTACAGTGCACGGAGGTGGACCGCAGGAGTCTGGAGGGCATCAGGAGTGGCGTAGAGGTTGCGACATTTTGGGTGCCAGCGACTCAGGAGGACTCGAGCGGGTAGCACACAGAAGTTGCAGGGCAGCCAATGGGAATGGCAACAGGCATCCAGAGATCTAGGCTGCAGGTCATGCCGCAGGGAGGTGGCAAAACCAGAAGCGGGTCGCGAGCTGCAGGTGTGGGGGACATCTGGGATACCTGGGAACCGCAGTGCGCCAGCGCGGTGCGAACGGAAAGTGGGTCGGGGGGGACGTGAACTGGAGCAGAGGTAAGCACGGTGCAGCAACTGGAGTCATTCCGGGTCGGTCGACCTGAAAGTGGTGGGGGTCGACTTCATGACTAACGAAGGTGGACCACGAAGGGTCCTATGGGAGCCCGGGAGCCTACTGGGTTTGCATAGCTACCAAGCGCAACAGGAGGCGTTGTGCGCACATGCAGCTGAGCGGGCGATGCCCAGAAGTTGCGGAGCAGCGGGTGGGAGACGCGCTGCTGGGCATACGACGTCTGAAGTCCGTGCCGAGTCCTGACGGGTTTCCGGGGCTGAAAAGGGACCCAGAAACCGACCGATGGTTCACCAGATAAATCCAGGTGAGCATCAGCCGGAGACACGAGGGGTTGCGGCATGGAGGACGGGTCGTGAGTGGAAGTAGGGTCGGGATGTGAAAACTTCCCGAGCACTAAGATAGAATGCTACAAAAATGTTAATAAGAGAAATATAAAACATAAGAAAGAGCAAAGAGAAATAAAATCAAAAAACAAAGTAAAAGGGCAAGCCAAGGGGCGGAGGCATTGCGGAACATTGCGGAATGCTGGTGGAAGACAGGCCAGTGTTAGGTGGCGAGTCAGAAATGGGAAAGGGGGGTTGGAAGAATTATACCCCCTCCAGGGAGGCATTGGCTTGAGACACAGGTGCCTGGCTTCCTGGGACGCAACCACCTTGCCCATTCAGGTCGCATCAACTTACGAGGCTCGGTCGGGGGTCGCGGAGCGAGCACCCAAGCCTCTCGTGCGCTTTTGTTGACTCCCAGCCTAGGGGCTTCACAGGCGGAGGGCCAATTAAGGCATGGTGGCTGGGACTCCTGGATGTCCTTGCTGACGTCCGGTTCAGGGGTCCCACAAACAGCAAGTCGGTCGTTACACAATGGCAACAGTACGGGGCTTGACGTTTGTGGTGTGGGAGGGTCAACCAACAGTGGCGGTTCTTCTTCCAAGGCCGGAAGTCCGGTTACCGCTGGCGGAATTGCTCAGGGGACTGGGGATTCGGCTGGTGCAGCGTTTTCAGCAGGCACGTCCTCTACCTCAGTCTCGGGGTTATTTTCGTCCACATAGCGGACGTCGGAGCGGGTGGGACAGCCTTCTGGGTAGCATCCAATTGTTCCGCAGGGATTGGCGGCCTCTGAAGGAGGTTCCATGACTCCCATGGAAGCGGGTGGGAGCGCAACAGGGACTGCGAGATCCGTGGGAACGGGGCTGCAATGGGCTGCATCGGCGGAAGTGGAAGTGCAGGAGACTTCCTCCACAGGAGCGGAAGTGCGGCGTGCCGCTTCCGAAGGAGTGGATGCACAAGGGGTTTCCTTAGCAGGAGTGGGAAGATGAGGGACTTCTTCAATGGGTGGGGGGAGGATTTCGGTGACAGAGGTAGGTGTAGGAAGGTCCGCGGCAGCAGGAGCGCAGCATGCTTCTTCCGAAGGGGCAGAAGTGCGGATGGCTTCGCCCACAGGAACGGGAGTGGAAGGGGTCGTTTCTGAAGCGAGGTCTTGCTCCGTCTGGATAGCGAAGCTGAACCAGGCATCGGGATCGACAACCAACGGTCCGGCAGGCGCGGTTGAAATCCGTCGGTTGAGGCCTCGGCGGAACTTGACCACTACGGTTCGCAGGTCGGTGCACCTGGAGTCTTCAACAAGGTTGAGGAACTTGTCCAGGTACTCACCAACGGATTGTTTGCCTTGATAGTAGGCCGTTGTCTCCAGTGCGTTGACCGCGATGGCTTCGAAATGGAGGGGCAGGAAATCTCTTCGGAACTCTTCCAAGAAGGCGGACCAGTCGGGAAAGCGGAAACAACTGTTCCGCGCTTCGCGGTCAAGCTCCCGAGCCGCCCAGCGGCCGGCGCGTCCAGTCATCATGTGGGACATCACCCAGTAAATCTTGGTGGCATCATCAGGGAAGGTCTCCGGGTCATAACGAATGCAGGACCGGTAGGAGGCCCAAAAGGTCATCCCGGCAGAGCGGTCGCCATTGAACTCCGATGGCGGGAGGGGTTCATAAAAAACTTGAAACGGTTCCTTCCAGCCCGCGGAAGGTGCGGAAGGTGTGGGATGCACGAAGAGGGCGGAAGGCGTGGGTATAACGTCAGCAGAAGGTTGGCAGCCGATGGGCTGCCGGGTCACGTACCTCGCGGTTTCGGCCTGCGGAGGGCCGAGCTTGTTGAGAATCTTTTGGAGAAGTCGGATCGTCTCGCTCTGACATATGTACCATTGCGGCTGCAGCAGTTCCGAGGGCAGGAAGTAAATCCGTGCTCAAGTCAGAAGGCGGCGCACAGGCGCGGGACGGTTGTCAGGTGCAAGGAATGAGAGGGGGTTATGGAAGGGGCGAACAGAAGGGTGGAGGGGTCCGACGGGACTCTCAAAACAGCCTTCAGGGTGTGCAACTGCTTCTGGAGCCGGCTCTCTGGGGGGACCCTTTTCTACTGTAAGGGCTACTGCAGTCGGGCGAGGCGCGGAGCAGGATGCGGAGTGGAACGCGGTACTAGCAGGGGATCCGAAGGGTTTAGTTTATTATATAATGATAGACTAAACAAGAGTGCATACCTAGCAGGGGATCCGAAGAGAAAAGGGTAAGGATCCACCTGCAGGCGCGGTCTAATATACAAAATGACACGTATCAGGTACAAAACATAAAAGGAAATAAGGAGAAACCCAAAAGGGGAAAACAAGCATAAAGCGAAACGGAGCAGAGCAACTGTGGGAGACGAGCAGCTGCAGGGCAGGAGCAGGTGCAGGTCAGGATGCGGAATGTGGAATGCGTGCGGTAGTGCGGTAGCGCGGGACACGTTGGATCCGATGGAAGGCTGGTCGGAGGATAGTGCGATGGACTGGAAGACGTAGTGGTGTTGTGGATCTCACAGGGGGCTGCGGGACTCGCTACGGGATCCTGGGAAGTCATGGGATATCCCAGGGATGGGACAGGAGCAACAGAAGCGGGAGCTGCAGGATGTCGCGGGACAGCCGGGTCGGGAGCAGAAGGCTAGCAGGAGGTGCGAGGTACTGCAGGGATTGCGGGATGTCACGGTATGTTGCATGATGTTGCGTGACGTCGCATGATGTCGTGTAATGCCGCGGGATGTCGGTAAAGGGCTAGACCCGAAGCGGGACGAGCGGGAGACAAGTTGTACCGTGGGAGACAAGATATGCCGCCGCGGGAGACGAGACATACCGCGGGAGGCTGGTCGGAAGCGGAAGGCACGGTAAAACAGAGTGGAGTAAGGGGGTTCCTCTTACAACACCCAAAAGACCAGTTCTGGTTAAGATCAGTTTGTTAACCACAAAACTATATCAGTTAAATCCAATCTTTTGTAGAATCTGAATTTAGAAGGACTGGTTACAGTCCCAGTCTATGGCCCTTAGGGTCAAAAAACTGGACCAGACCAGACTTTCAAACACTAAACCAGTCAGCCCTTTCAAAAGTATCACTGAAAACTGGCCAAACATGGCTGGTAATACCCAAGTCCCTGTCAATAGAAGTCCCCTTGAATATATTGCTGTTAAAACTATCAACTGAAGTGTTCCCTGAGCTGGCCCCTTTGTTCTTGAACTTGTCATCTCCCTCAGCAATTTCATCAAACCAATCCCATCCAGAGATTTTGACAGGAACAACAACCTTCTTCATGACAATTGCCTTCTCAAACCAATCCATCTTGCAAATCAGCAAAGCTGACCCTGGCCCCTCCTCAATTGCATCCTCAATCAATTTAGTGGTCCATGCCCTTTTGCACATTTTTTCATTGGTCTTTTTTGGCTTTTTACACTCACATAAGTAATGTTCCATTTTGTAATGTACATGCCAAGGGCCGCAGAACTGAATGCCGCAGCACGGGATGGGATCGGGATATGAGACGGGACGGGAGTTTGGAAGGGAACTAAATGGGAAGAGAGGACTTGTTACCAAGGTATTACACTTGGTCCGCGAATATTGCAGTCCTAACCGGGATCGGGAGTTAGGTGCGGGAGAGCTTAACAGACAGGAAATGGAAGCAGGAGAATTAACTTGATATTCTGACTGCCATCCCACTTCGGGGCGCAGCAGTATTTAACTAACTAAATACAATGGGGCCGTGTACAATAGAAGCACGGGATAATGGAAACGGATGGGAACAATGACATAATGCATATGTAATGACAATGGGAAAGAACGGAACAATAACGTAACGGGAAGCAGAGAAGCACACTGAGAGTTTGGCCCATGGAGTGGGCTATGGATACTGCGGGAGCAGTTTGAGTCGCAGGCCGGAGCGATGATGTAACAGTACGTTACACATTTTCTCACAACTTCAGCATCTGATATTCTCCCTTCCTCTTCCTTTTCTAGGCCTTGACAATCCTCTCCAACAGCAAGGGCCTCTTCTTGTCTTTCATCTGCCCCCTCTATCAAAAGGGGCAACAATACATCAGGTTCAATCATCTTCAAGAGAGCATGCATCCTTGCAGCTGTCAATTGCACTAATGCAAAACTTGAGAGGGAACATAAGAGTGATGAGATAATGGTGGAGAGGTAATCCTTCATATCAATGCCCACTCCAACCTGCACTAACTCCTTTGCAGTTTATCAAGAAAACCCCATGCATTGTCCTTTTCAGAGCACTATAAGGCCAAGAACTTTGTGCACATGTCTATCTGCATATACACCCCCTTTTCAGTGTACTTCTTTATGATGGCTTCCCACCTTTTCCAAACAGTTGTTTTCATGTGAACCTTTATCAATGTCAAATCCAGCAACTTCTGGGTAAGTAGTGATTTTGCCAAGCACTCATCCTTTTCCCACTGACTCTTTGCAGCAGTTTTCTTGCTAGTTACAGGGTTTGACAGTCTTGGAATGGGGGTAGTGCCATCAAAATAGCCCTAGAACCCCTTCACATCAACGCATCTCAAAAATGAACAAGAAAAATAGCTCAGTTCAGCCCAGTCACCTCAAGCTTTGGTACAGAGGTAGGCAAGACATTAGAAAGGAAAGCAGTAGTCATGGCAGATATAGTAGTACACATTTGAGCAAAAATTGAGTATCCTTAAGCAGAACAAATCCAGGGCCCATAACCTGTTGAAATTAGGTCCATGCACTATTTATGTAACTACCAAATTGCAGTCTATCAATGGTCCATGTCATGTACATAAGCTACTAATGAAGCAAAGAATCTGAAGCATGTCTTTATGTCCTGAGAATTCACACATCACATTGGTGCCAAAAGTACTGAGCTTGTGTTTCATTTGCATCATGGAATTTTCCTTTTCAACAGCCTCAACAGATATGCACATCTTCAATTACCTTGCAAGTGGTATTGTTTGCCACTATAATTTTCTGACACTGCCTTAAATTCAACAATCTCTGCCCTCATCTTTCACTTTCCCTGGTTTACCTCAATCCAGTGTGCCACCATTTTTTGAAACCTGGTCTTTGTCATGTCACTCATCTAAAAGTGACCAATACCTATTCAGGAGCCTTCTGCCATTTACAACTGCTCCCGTTGGTCTTCAGATTGATGCAACTTCTCCTTCAAAGTTGCGCATTCATCCATCAGATTTTGGAGGTTGGCTTGGTCCCTTTCTTTTTGCTGCTTCACTTGTTCCTTCATGTCAGCATAAAACACCTGATTCTCATGCAATGTCTCTATTGCAATCTTCACCACTTTGAGTGCTTTATGGAGACGTGCCACATGTGTACGTTTCAATGTTTCTATCTCCTCCTTCAGCCTTCTACTCAGGTCAAGGGCCCTGGTGTTGAGCTGACCCTGGGTTTGAAGCACTGTGAGACTCAAAGAGTGGGAAAAATCAGCCATAGTGGCTAGATTTATGTATTATATGAGGCCAGTAAGCAGGTGATCATGATGCATCCAGACAGCTTATGCGCTGGTAGCCAACTGGCAATGGCTGTACAAGCTATCAAGAGATGAGTGGGGCTTGTTTTGACAGTGATTGGAGTTAAAAATAGAACAACATGTGACTTTTTGTTTGCCTATTTTTACATGCTGGGACCTTGAAACTTTGATTTTCTGGCCTCAAATAAAAACAATAATAAATAATGATGTTTGCCAGTGTGCTATATTTAGGAGTTCTATGTTATTTTGTGTTATAAGCTCCTTTATCTAAATAAGGCAAGCAATTAAAAATGTTATCTAAATAAGGCAAGCAATTAAAAATGTTTTTAAGTCCAATTGTCTATTAATAATAGCAGCAAATCATATGATTTAACCTGATCTGGAAAGTCCTGATATGGGGCTATCCACTGGAAAAAAGTGTTCTATTTTTAGCTCCAACCACCAGCTCTGAAAATGTATTTTGCATTTTTCTTGCTATTTATACCATCTAATCACATGATTTTACCAGATACGGAAAGCCCCAACACAGGGCTACCAAA
>Ga0307508_10006749_pt1 | contig 10753 bp, 9 predicted proteins | sample 9_EM_MG_FD_203089 | JGI IMG/M metagenome (GOLD analysis project Ga0307508, IMG submission 203089) | Populus trichocarpa ectomycorrhiza microbial communities from riparian zone in the Pacific Northwest, United States - 9_EM | ecosystem: Host-associated > Plants > Roots > Unclassified | place...
TTTTGGTTTTCTAGCTTGGGAATTATTCGTTGCTGCATTTTGAAGAATATTTGGGCATATTTCAATGTACATTGGCGTCATCAGTGAATTTTTAGGAATTATATGGAGCATGCTGTGCAGTGTGATTTGTGCTTTCTGGTAAAGAGTCGTGGGGATACTTTTCTGGCTGTTAATGTGATATTATGTAGTTTTTTACTATAACAGGACTATGTACCGACTGTTTTTGACAACTTCAGTGCAAATGTGGTTGTGGATGGAAACACTGTCAACTTAGGATTATGGGATACAGCTGGTAATTTGTCTTTACGCAATCTTGTTATGCATTTTATGAGCTGGAGTGCTTTCTTGTGTTTAGTTTAAAGAAATTCATTGAACAGGTCAGGAGGACTACAATAGATTAAGACCTTTGAGTTATCGAGGGGCAGATGTCTTTATTCTTGCGTTCTCTTTAATTAGCAAGGCCAGCTATGAAAATGTTGCCAAAAAGGTTTGTTCGTGGATATCTCTTTTGATTAAATTCCTGTGATATTACATCTCTATATTTCTTTGTGCTGATAAACTCTTTACTGGCTTTCCATTTCAGTGGATTCCAGAACTGAGGCATTATGCTCCCGGGGTTCCAATTATTCTTGTTGGAACAAAACTTGGTAAGACTTTCTCTATCACCACCTCTTAATCATGATGGGGTATATCTAAATTTGTTTTCCCAAGCTACTGTTATAGGACTACTGCGTCAAATAAATGAACTAATCACTGTCCCTTACCCTTGATCAATTATGCCAGGCATATCGTAGCTTTAATAACTGCACAACACATCACTTCTTTTCCTTTTCACACTGCTGCTTTCATATTGGTATGTGTAATAAATTTTGACATGTTGCTCCTGATCAGTATTACCTGTTGTTGCACAGATTGGTGTGTGCTTGTGGGAGATTTCTTATTTAATGCCTTTTGAGAGTGTTTGGCTGTAATAATTTTAGCATGTTGCTTGTAGCAACTGTTTCGGGAGCTCAATGTATTTTAGGTTTTAATGCTCCGTTCTCTTCTGTCTATTGGCATCCATTTAAATGTCATATCTTTTATTTAAGATGGAAAATGACTTGGTATTAGTTGAGTTTGCCAACTAGGGTTATTAGCTGTTCTTTCTTTGCATCTGTCATGAAAAATTTCCCGAAGACCTAAATTTTTTATACTGGTGCTTGATTATGTATACTGGTGCTTGATTATGCTGTACGCAATTTTTGAAAATGAGGAACACTCCCCATTTCTAATTGACTAAAATTTGTCTCAAAATAATGTTTCTCAAAGCCAACATATTTTTTTTATATAATTATGTTCATTTTCCATTTGTAGATCTCCGGGAAGATAAGCAGTTCTTTGTTGACCATCCTGGTGCAGTGCCGATTAATACTGCCCAGGTAAAAAATGACCATCCTCAAGCATCTGCCTTTTCCCCCAACACTCCACACACCAAAAATTTCTTCGTGTAAGTTCCTATCATTAATTTGTCATCGTGGCTTTGCTTTTGCTGAAGGGAGAGGAATTGAAAAAACTTATTGGAGCTCCTTTCTACATCGAATGCAGTTCAAAAACACAGCAGGTACACACGTCCTCTTCATTTTGCTCTCTATGTGCACTTTGTCTATGCCCATTGCCATTGATAGGATTTCTGTTGTAATTTCAGAATGTGAAGGCGGTTTTTGACGCAGCCATCAAGGTGGTGCTCCAGCCTCCAAAGCAAAAGAAGAAGAAAAGGGGGCAGAAGGCTTGCTCCATATTGTAATTGACGAAGGCATGATTAGGTTTGACAGAAATAGAAGATGGCCTTGCCTGCCACTCACTGCAGTGTCACACCTTTCTCTATTCCTTTCCCCCAGCAAGGAAGCAGGGTGTATTGTATAGTCTTGACTGACATTCTAGGGAAGTCCATGAAAACACCAGATTGATTGTTTCTTGTTTTCCTCAGTCTCACGGTCTGGAATTGAACTGCATTCCTCGTCAAACACGCTCTTTTTTTTTTTTTTGTTTGGCTTGTCGTATCTAAACTTGACTCTCGTTTTAACTTTGATGGGCTGGTCCTACTGTGGAAGTACTGTCTCCTGGCGCGGGCTGGCCTCCTATCCGAGGCTTGCAGAATTTCTGGCCCACTTCGTATCTTATCCGCAGCAGATTGTAACGACAGTGATGGTTATTTTGCATCCGGTTTCAACTAATGTAATTCTCTTTTTTGGATTTCGTGTTAACCTAAATGGTGGTATGAGTTGTTCTGTATTTTTTTTAATTTTTTTTTTTCTGGAAATGGCCATCTTCAGCACTGGACCGGTCATGATAATTGACCATGGTAATGATTATGCCTCGTTGTGTCGCTAGTGTCATTATAGCACAATGCTGGTTAGTGTTATTATTTCATTAAGTTCATTCCTTTGAAGGCTTCATTTGGTGTTTTTGAAAGTTTTTTTTTTAAAAAAAAAAGGTATTATTTTGACATATATTTTAAAAAATCATATATGTTAGCGGGCTAACATGTCATCCAAGGAATAGGATGAACATTTTACTCCAGTGTAATAAAAGAATATAAAGCGGCATTCTTTTACAAGGATAAGAGTAGCCCTACCTGGAAGTTAACGATCCACGACGACCTGGGTTTTATAATCAAACTTTAATTGATCCTGCAAACTGAAAAAAAAAATCTGAAACGATGTGTCAAACTTTTTTTTCCAAAAAAAATCATGAAAGAACACCTTGGGTTCACTAGCCCAAGGGTGGTGGTTTTATAACAATGAATAGTAGTAGCCATTCGTATAATGACTTGAGAAAAAAACTTCAAAGTGCAAGTTGAATGTCTCTCAGAAGGCAGGGACCCTATAAACTATTTTGGATGATATGTACTTGTGGCATCTGATATGAAAAGAACAGGCACTATTTAAGAGTCACAATAGAAAATACTTTTTATCCTCCCTTGACCTTTCAATGCATAATCAAATAAATAGTGCATGAATGATAGATGTACAGATAATTCGAACCCTGAGAAAGACAGGACCTTGTATACCACCACAATGCTTTGACCAATAATTATTTGAAACATTCCCACCGAGAATAATGCACAAATTATAATTACTGAACTTCGGGGAAAAAAGTTCAAGAAGAAAACAAAATCAAATGCTGGATTAGAAAATTTTACAAACCACCACTCCAGGACGATACCTGCTGTTGAAACCCAAACAAATCAGTTTGACTCGATTCCAATCTTTCAGGCATCTTACTTACACCTTGATAGGCCCAAATTTCTCACCCATAACACCACCCTTTTGTTTCTGGAACTGAATGTACCGAATTGTGCTGGCAAAGAAGGCATCTGATGCTGGATCTGGCGTGGTGGAGTCACTTTGCATTTCATTAGTAATTAATTCGATCAGTCCTTGTATTGCAGCACTAGTAATCTGCGGGTTTCCTTTCTCAAAAAAGTACAGGTACCTGAAGCATGTGCCCCCGTAATTATCATACAATGCCAGATGATATGTGACATATGAATAATAAGATTAAAATTACAGATCCAAGCTACTCACTTGTTTAATATCTCAACGAACAGTGTGACCGGTCCACTGCAACCCCTTGTTGCATTGGCAATCTGCTGAGCTGCATTTGCAATCCTCAAGGCACGCTTGAGGCAAAGCAGGACCCTGAAATTAGAGAAGGCATCTGGAGTCATCCGCTCAAGTGTTCTTCACATATATAAGTAGCTAAAACTTGTCACAAAATGAAATACAAGTCTATTGGCCAGGAGCAACATTGAATAATAGCAATAATGCAGGTTCAAAAGTAGGAACACCTATCACGAGGAGAAGTTCTTGCAGAGGAGTGATTGGTTCATGGATAGAACTGTACAGTTATTCAAGTAGAATACAATGGTTTTAAGCAAAAAGGTACAGCACCTTTCCCCATCCTTGATGCCATCCTGATCATCAACCCAAAATAGATGTGAGCATGCGTAGACTGCTCTGCACTGATCAGGTTTCTTCAAAAGCTTTGCAGAATGCTGACAAAGGGAAGAAGATAGAGAAATGAGGAGACAGTAAAGGTTTCGGAAAAAAACTGCAAGGACATGACACTGTAATAACAGAATACATAAGAACTATTACTCCCGTGGCCTTGTGTGTCAGAGTATCCCTGTTCTCAACACCAAATACATTCATCCTCTGGAGAGCCCCAATTATTAGATGTAATGCAGTCACCTGAGCCTTGGAGTCCTGAAAGCAATATATAGATGTAAATATAAAAAAAAATTAAATTGAGTAAATGTGACCCACAACAATCTTTATTTCAAGAACATGCACAGTGAGTCACTCTGTCTGAGTGGCTCTGGCAAAAAGAAATGGTTCACGAGTTACCGCAACTTCTTCCTCATATAATATGAATGCCTGTGTAAAAAACTCATAAGCAACTGGCTCGAGATCACAGTCATTGGCAGCCTGATTATTATCATAGAACAACAAAATAGAGGTCAAAAATGTATAATTAAGCATAAGTTTGCACGCAAGTGTGAGCAGAAAAGATTTCCCTTATAAGATATGATAAAAGCAAAGGTGATATAGTAAGATGACATTATAGCCTTTTAGACCAGAAAAAATTAAAGAAAAGCCCTTTTCCCCTCGTTTAAAATGCCAGTGTATGGGTGCACATGTGCATGAATTTGACAGCTGTTCTTTTCTTTTCTTTTCTTTTCTTTTTCTTTCTTTCTCTCTTTCTTTTTTTGTATTGAACAAAAAATTATTCCTTTAATCATTTCCAGGTCAATTTTCTGCGGTACCAAGTTTAGCCACGGTATACCTCAGCACATTGCAAGTATAACCTTAATGCCAGCTCAGGTGAGGAAACAGATGAAAGAGCCTCAATTGTCTGGTAAAAACAGATAACATACTGTAAGCATCAAGAAGATGAGTTGTATCAAAGAAAGGAATATGAACAAGGAACACATGACCAGCAAGGCAGCAATAGGTTGATAAGAATGCAAGAGAAAAAAGAGATGGAATATGAGTACACTTTTGGAAAGGAAATTCTCCGTAAAAGGTAGCAAAACTCAACTGGTGAAAGAACAATTTATATAGGGCAATTAGGAGTCAAACATTTAAAGACATTAACCATGGGACCTCTCAACAGCAATAAAAGATTGCTTATATAGATTTACCTCGTTCAGGAGCTGAAAAACTTTCTTAGGCGTTGCAGGCTCTTCTTCTCCCACTACATTTCCATCCTGATCTTGCAACTTTCTCACCAACTAGGAACCACACAGAATTCCAAAGAAAAATTCAGTTCAAGAGAGTAAGTAGTGGTGCTATGAGATCAGAGATCACAAAGTTAAACCGAACACTACTCTTTAAGTCTCAGAAATCTAGAATCCTTAAGACCAATTTTTCTCCCTACAAAAAGCTTGTCCTATGTGAATAGCCAAGCGCTTCTTAACCATAGCAGGGTTGATTCAAAAGATTGCAATATGCAATGTCACACATTCTGTGCTAAATTGAATCATTTAAATCAAAATCAGGCATACAATCTGGCAAGCTTGCAGAGATATGAGAAGAAACATACCCTGAGTGCAGAAAATATGAGAGGAGGGACAGTAAAAGGTAATCGTTGCGATCCTCCAGCCATTATATGCTTCCTCACAGCACAGATAATCTGAATGAAAAGAGACTTTTTATATTGAGAAAATTAAATAAGATAAATTGTATGATTATGATAGTACAGGACCTAAACATTGTAACCTCAAGGCTCCAAACATTTAAATCTCAAAGTCAATTGGATTCTCAATTTTAATAAGACTGTATAACTATAAGACATTTGTCCAAGAGAAGCTCATCTAACTTCCTCATTTTAGTGATAATATAGGTGGTTGTATAACAATTTATTAATCTATTAAAGTAAAGTTAACATCATAATAAGCCTGCAGGATACCTCTAAACCAACAACTTACCTTCAACATTTCCTCTGAATCATCATTATAAAGCATATGTACGAGGCAAGCAACAGAATTTTGTTCTTCCTTGAAATCCTCCTCATCGAGCTATTTATATCGCAGATCAAGGGAGTGTTAGAAAGCAGGCTATCCATAAAATATTAATCATTCATAACTTTATAACGTGAAATTCATACTGAAAAAACATTCAACATGCACCTCATCTGTAGCAGTCTCATCCAAATCCTTTATTAGCCCTTTTATTAGTTCAAACAACACCTCAACCTAAAAAGAGAATAACAGCAAAGATTACCATATTTGCAAAGGATAATGTATGAGATTTGAATATGTAGGGATACTTTACCTTGTCAGCAGTGGAAATGCAAGTGTTATTTTTCATAGCGCTCTGAATAATAACCATAGCCATGACTTTGTTTGTTTCATAATCAAGGCAGTCCATGGCATGAGGGTAATTAGACAGTGTCAAGGCAGTGACAATATCGTTGTACTTTTCTAATGGAGCACTCAGAAGTGCAACAATTTGTTTTTTTGCTCTGATATCTTCAAGTTTTGGCTTTCCAGAGAGCTTCTTAACACATGCCCCCTGTAAATAATTTAAAAATATATAAAAAATTGTTCTGTGGAATAACATCTTCGTGATCTAATTGATACAGAAGACCAAAGAAGGTGCCCTGAATGTTGTATGGCAATTTGACCAGCCAATATCATGTTAAAAACCATGCAGAGCAGGGAAAAACTTGGATGCTCAGATGAGAGTATTATTCACGTTTATTAAAAGAAAGCGTACCAGTACTTGATTCACATAATCAAGCCGTTCAGGATGAACATGGAGTGTAAATGTGAGGAGAGAGACATACAAAGCAACGGCTCCAACAATAGGCATGTCAACATGTGCTTCAATTACCTGCCATGGAATGGTTGCCGATCAACTTATGAAGGATTAAGATTATAGACTAATAAAAAATAAACACATAATTAAAAGCGAAATATGAAAAGACTTAAGTGTTTCAGTTAACTTCAGGGGGTGTCATGAAATTCACTCACTTCTGTCACTATGTTAAGTTAGTGTTGGTTTTTAGTCTAACACCTTTATAAGATGTAAGCCTTTTGGCTAGCCTACAAGCCAACTTGCATGAAACAGAACGCTCTTCCACTGTAAACAAAACACCTCTTAAAGATAAAAATATATGGAAGCAGACAGAATAGCAACTATTTTGGGAAAACCAACCCATGAGTCTATTTCTCAAAGCACTCTCATGCATCGTATCAAACACCAGCAAAACACTGATCTTCTACTTTTACTTGGGAGAACTTTACCTTTCCAATAGCACTGCTCAATTTAGCAAATGCCTCCACTTGCAGGAACTCGGGTAAAACCTGGAAGATAAGGCATCATTAATAAAAATGCAATAGCATGACTTACAAGGGTCAGAGTCATAAAGATAACTCACGTCCGCACTTGAAGCAGCATAATTGGATAATCTTTCCATTAACCGTGATAGCACTGTCTTAACATCAACTGTTGGCTGGAACCAGACAATGTCGCACAGAGAAAATATGTCAATGTGTAGGTCTTAACTAAAAGAGGAACAAGAAGGCAAATACAACGTCTGTATTCTTAAAAAAATAGAGTTATTAACTTAATAATCCTTAAAACTAAATAAATAGATAACAATGTGGGCCCCCAGCCGTGGTTGAGGTTTTCAGGTGGGAGTGTATTGAATTCGGGAATAACTAAATAATAAAGCTAATGCTATCCAGACTTTAAAAATGTCCATTATAAGGAATTTATTTTGCTTGTACTTTATATAATAGTTGAGGCAACTACAAGTACCATGGCCACAGCCAAAGATCAGAAATGTTTAGTCCTATATGTGAACAAAACAGTCCTTGAACTGGAAAATAATCTACCTGAAGCTGGGGGCAGGCCCCCAACAATGTCTCAAGGGTCTGCAAGTGGTACTCATCTGGAAAGACTTGAATTATGCAGTCCATTAAATAATACTGTGCAAGCTCATCTTTACAGTTGACAACCTGTAACAGCATATTTACATGAAAAATCAACATATCATCAGATACAGATGTTATAGATTTCAAACTAATGGAAAAAGAAGCAACAAAAGGAAACTGACAGGATCAGACCTGCTCTAAAACTCTGGGAAGAACGGTGTTTCTGTAAATCTCAAGGTCCACGCCCTCTATCTGACTAAGAACATGGAGGTTCTTCCCTACCTGAGGGGGGGGGAAATGAGATACGTGTATTGCTTATAAGTTCGTTTCAAGGAGAGTGCTTGTTCAGTGATAGATAAAGACTAAATGCTTACAAGATCACGAAGCTCGCTTCTTTCCTTTTCCAGCTTCTCTTTAACCCAAACAGGCCCCTGCAGACCAGAAAGCCCAATTGAAGGCCTCAACTCAGGATCACCAAAGAGTATGAATGATCACAAACACCAAAACACCTGCATGGCCAAAAATCATGCTCTCATGATCCATTTTACCCAGTATGGCATGCAAGTACTGTGGTGCTATGCATTTCAAAAATATAAAAACAAAAAAATGGGAAAACAGGTGTTAGCAGATATACATCAAACCTGATGCTGCATCCGGACCCAAAGCTTATTCATCTCAGTGAAATTTTGCAGCACAAATTCTACAGCATCCATTACTGTGTCCTCAGCTCTGGAGAAAAAAAAACAACACTAAATTCAAATTGAAAGCAAATTAAATATCATCATGTGAAATTATCAATGCACTCATTCCTCAAATACTTTAATGTCAATGACAATAAGAAACTAACAAAGCTTTACCACTAAATTCCTAAAACTAACATCTCTTACCCTTCATACTTAGACCCAAGGTCCAGTAACTTATCTCTACTAACTTGAGCAAGATAACTCCTCAAAAACAATCCGCGAATCGGATGTTGAACACCGCGACACATCTCTACAAGATCCTTGAGCACATCCTTAGCCGGAGCCTCCTTCGATTTGATATACACCGATCCTACTGTACACAGTAGATACCTGTTAAAAATTTCAACAATGCCAACTTCAACCAAACAGGAAAAAGGAAAAGAAAAGCAGCAGCACAAATTACATATGCAACTTACAGTCTAGGCAATATATTTCCAGCATGTTGCACAAGTTCGTATAAATCAACAATCGAAACGCCATGTCTACTCTCATCTTTGAAAAACATCTCTAGTTTCCTCAATTCATCAAACGCCCTCATATCTAACAATAAATAAATAAATAAAATTTTTAATTCAAATCATTTCGAAGAATTAGAGAAATTAAGTCCAGAGATTAGGGTTAGAAACGTGCAGAGATCGTAGTATTTGTGAGGAGAGAGTTTAGAAGTTCGAAGCTCTGATAGCATTAGAGCTGAGCATTTGAGAGCGTCTCGGAGATTGTTCGAGTCCTGAGATTTGAAAATTGAGAGCAGAATTAGGGTTTCGGATTGGAAATTAAGTGAGATTGCAAAGCTTAATTGATTACCAGAGCGCGATGCATGTAAAAGGCGTTGTGTTGAATGCCGGCAATTCCTTCTGCTAGCCATTTGTCTTCGTCTTCTATTCCGGCTAAGATCATTGTCTTCTCCGTTTCTTCCTCTCTTCGGTTCTTGTTTGGATCAGGAAGTTGCAGTGAGTTGGAGTTTGAAGGAATCAATACAGTGACGATGCCTGGCTGGCAAGTCACAAATAGAAATGCCAACGGAAAGAAAATGCCGTAGGGTGTGAATGTAATTAAAATAATAACTAGATTACACTTTTTTTTTTAGCATAAAAATATTAAATAATGTAAAAAATTTCGGACAACCGATAATAGATTGATTATAAAAAATTAAACTATTTTTTATAAATATTGAACAGCATATTAGATTAACATGAATAAATTTAAATTATTAAATTTGTTATTTAGATTATAAAACTCTATAATTTTCTAAAAAATAAATAAATAAAATTATAAAATTTAATTCACAATGAATGATAAAATTAAAAACAAAATTAAACTAATAAAATAACCTGAGTCAATCTGGGTTAATATATCAAACCCAGATCATTGGGCTAAAATAACTTAATATAAAGCAAATCAAAACAAATTATAAAGTTTAACTCTCAATCAACTCAGTATTGGGTAATGAAATTAAAACAAAAAACATATAAGTCAACTGATCAAACTCATAATCTAAGTTATGAGTCCGAGATAACTCCATGGAATATAAATTAAAATAAATTATGAAACTTAATTATCAATAAATATAATATTAAATGATAAAATTAAAAAAAATTATCTAAAAAAACAAACAAAAATAATTACCCGAGTTAACCAGCCTAACTCGTGATCCAAGTCATAAGACCATAATAACCCCATAGAAATCATACACAAAAATTATGAAGTTCAATTCTCAATCAAACCTAATATCGAGGGATCAATTTGAAAATAAAAAGATTAAAAAAAATGATTTGAGTTCACTCGAGCTAACCTATCAAACTTGAATCACGAATCAGGGATAATTCCATAGAAAAACAAATATAAAGTCTAGTTTCGAATCAACCCAATGTTGAATAATAAAATTGAATAAAAATATTTAATTTTTTTCTTAAAAAAAAACTGACCCAACTTGGCTAACCCATAAAACTCGCACTCCGAATCATGATGATCTCATATAAAGCAAATCATAAAACAATCATGAAGTTCAATTCCCAACAAACTCAATATTGAATGATGAAGTTGAGAAAGAAATTAATTAAAAAATATCAATTCAACACGGCTAATT
>Ga0307508_10006750_pt1 | contig 10753 bp, 9 predicted proteins | sample 9_EM_MG_FD_203089 | JGI IMG/M metagenome (GOLD analysis project Ga0307508, IMG submission 203089) | Populus trichocarpa ectomycorrhiza microbial communities from riparian zone in the Pacific Northwest, United States - 9_EM | ecosystem: Host-associated > Plants > Roots > Unclassified | place...
CGGCGCCCGGCACACCGGCGGGGCGTGCGGTGCCCGGCACACCGGCGGGGCGTGCGGTGCCCGGCACACCGGCGGCGCGGCCCGGAGCCCCGGTGTTCGCCACCGTTGACAGCGGGATGGGCTCGCTGGTGTCCGCCGTCGCGGCGCTGCTGCCCGACGTCCGGCTCTCGTCTACGGTGCGGGAGCTGCGGCGCACCGCGACCGGCTGGCAGCTCGTCGTCGGCTCCACGCGGGACGCCACCGTGGTCGACGCCGACGGCCTGATCCTGGCCGTACCCGCGGCGCCGGCGGCCAAGCTCCTGTCCACTGTGGACGGGGTGACGCCAGTGGCGCTCGACTACGCGAGCGTCGCCCTGGTCGGCCTGGCGCTGCCCGGTGACGCCGTGCCGGACCTGTCCGGGTTCCTGGTGCCGCCCAGCGAGGGGTACGCCGTCAAGGCCGCCACGTTCTTCGACCGCAAGTGGACGCATCACCGGTCCGGGGACGGCACCAGCGTGATCCGGGCCTCGCTCGGGCGGGCCGGTGACGAGGCGGTGCTCCAGCGCGACGACGCTGACCTCGTGACCCTCGTCCGCGACGAGCTCGCCCGGCTGCTCGGGCGCCCGCCGCTGCCGCCGCACCTGGACGCGGCCGTGTGGCGATGGGGTGGTGCGCTTCCGCAGTACTCCGTAGGCCACCTGGACCAGGTCGCGACCCTGCGCGCCGGTCTGGCCCGGCATCCCGCGGTGGCCGTGGCCGGCGCCGCCTACGACGGGGTCGGCATCCCCGCGTGCGTGCGGTCCGGGCAGGTCGCTGCCGACCGCGTCCTCGACAACCTGGAAGGATGTCCGACATGACGACGAACGCAGCCCGGATCCGCGAGCTGAACGACACCATCCGATACACGATGTGGTCGGTCTTCCGGGCGGCCGGCCCGCTCGACCCGGCGCCGCGCGGCGAGCTGGCCGCCGAGGTCGTCGGCCTGTTCGAGGACCTGGCCGGCAAGGACGTCGTCGTGCGCGGCACCTACGACGTGTCGGGCCTGCGCGCCGACGCGGACGTGATGATCTGGTGGCACGCGGCGAGCGCCGAGGCGCTGCAGGAGGCCTACGGCGCGTTCCGGCGTACCGGCCTCGGCCAGCACCTGGTGCCGGTGTGGTCGCAGATGGCGCTGCACCGGCCGGCTGAGTTCAACAAGAGCCACCTGCCGGCGTTCCTGGCCGGGGAGGAGGCCCGCGCCTACATCTGCGTGTACCCGTTCGTCCGGTCGTACGAGTGGTATCTGCTGCCCGACGAGGAGCGTCGCGCCATGCTCGCCGAGCACGGCCAGATGGCCCGCAGCTACCCCGACGTGCGGGCCAACACAGTGGCGAGCTTCGCCCTCGGCGACTACGAGTGGATGCTCGCCTTCGAGGCGGACGAGCTGCACCGCATCGTCGACCTCATGCGGGACCTGCGCGCGTCGAGTGCCCGGCGGCACGTGCGCGAGGAGGTCCCGTTCTACACGGGTCGCCGCCGCGACGTCGCCGATCTGGTCACGAACCTTCCTTGACGGGGGCCCGGCGCATGTGGATGTGCTCGATGCCGTCCTCCAGGTACGTCTCGCCGTCGCTCACGAAGCCGCTGCGCTCGTACAGCCGCTTGGCGTAGACCTGGGCCTCCAGCACCGCCACGGTGTCCGGCGCCAGCGTCGCGACGGCGGCGTCCATCAGTCGTGCCGCGTGGCCCGCTCCCCGGTGGTGGGCGTCCGTCGCCACGCGTCCGATCCGCGCGGCGCCGTCCGGGTTGCGGACCACCCGCAGGTACGCCACCGGGGTCTCCCCGTCGGCGAGCCACATGTGCAGCGTGTCCGGCTCGAGGTCGCGCCCGTCGAGGTCGCGGTAGACACAGTTCTGCTCCACGACGAACACCTCGCTGCGCAGCCGGAGCAGGGCGTAGAGGGTCGCGGCGTCGAGGTCGGCGAACACCGCCTGGCGAAGGATCATGGCTCCACGGTAGTTGCCCGGATCGGCCCGCGACCGGGCCCGCCGCTCAGTCGTGCTGCTGCCGCTCAGTCATGCTGCTGCACCGCCGGGATGGGGCCGCCGGTGTCGTCGAAGACGTTGCCCGAGTTGGTGGTCAGTACCGTCTGGGTGCTGATCAGGATCGGGCACACGAACCGCGTGTTGCGGCCGAACCGGTTGTCGGTCACGGCGATCCCGGTCAGCGGCGTGGGGCCGCCGCCCCGCGCGGCGAAGTTGAGCGTGCAGTTGCCGCCGTCGAGCCAGTTGCCGTCGACCTTCAGGGAGCCGCTCGCGCCGCCCTCCTGGGTCACCTGGTACGCCGAGTTGGCCTTGGCGCCGGCCGTGAGCACGTTGTGCCGCAGTGTCACGTTGCGTCCGCCCTGGGTGCGCACGGCGTCCACGGCGACCGGGGCGAGGTCGTGCACCCACGAGTCCGCCACCGTGGTGTCGCTGCCGGCTTTGACGCCGGTCGCCACGCCGTGGATGTTGACGCGGTTGAGCGTGGAGCCGGACGCCAACACCCCGTCGACGCACGCCGCCGGGAACTCCGGCACGACCTCCACGTCCTGCAGCGTCGCGCCGCCGGTGATCTGGACGATGGCGCCGCAGCCCCCGTTGCCGCGGACGATCGCGTTGCGCAGGGTCACGTTGCGGCCGGTGATCCGCACGGCGCCGTGGATGTCCACGTTCTCGATCACCTGGTTGGCGGTGGCGTACGTCTGGTCGCCGATGATGGCCGTCAGCGCAGCGCCCGGCAGCGCGCCGGTGTTGGCCGGCCCGGGACGGCCGCCCGGCCGCGCCACGACCCCCTTCGTCGGGGTCTTCGTCGAGGACGGCGACTTCGACGCGCCCGCCGACCTCGACGCGCCCGCCGAGCCGCTGGCGTCGACCAGCCCGGGGACGAGACCGGTGCGCGCGGCGGCCGGCGTCGGCGGGCTCGACCGTTTGGTCACCGGCAGGGTCGCCGGGTAGAGCAGGATCGCCGCCAGCGCCACGGTGAAGACGCCGGCACAGCCGACGAGTAGCGGCGCCCACGGCACCCGGCGCCAGCCAGTTGTGGGAAGATCACCGTCGGTGGTCACCGAACCTTCTTAATGGCTCGGCGGCGTCATGTCCAATTGTCGATACGCCTCAGGCCAGTGATTTCACCATTTGCGCAGAGCTTTGACCATTTGCGCGGAGGTGACCTGAAATCCCAGGCTGTCGTACAACCGACGTGCCACGATGTTGTGCCCGTACACGTTCAACCCGAGTCGGGGGATGTCACGGGCGGCGAGGCCGCGTTCGAGCGCCTCGATGATCGCCCGGCCGTGGCCCTGCCCGCGGGTCGCCGGGTCGATGAAGACGTCGTAGATCCACGCCGTGCCGGGCCGCCGCTGGCCGCCGCTGCCCGGCAGTGCCGCCCAGATCCAGCCGATCGTCACGCCGTCCGCCTCGCCCCGGTAGACCAGCTGGCCGGGGGTGGCCACGCCGTCCGGCAGCCGGGCCTCGACCGAGGACCGCACCACGTCCGGCGCCTCCTCCGGCGTGGCCTCGCCCGCGTTCACCAGTTGCGCCGCGAACTCGCCGGCCTGCTCGGCCAGCCAGGTCCGCAGCTCCCGCTCGGTCATCGGCCGCAGGGTGACGGCGGAGGTGCCGGCGGAGGTGACAGCTGACGTGACGGTGGAGGCCGGACGGGCCGCGCTCTGCGGTGCCAGGGTCTTGACCATCTGGCAGGCGGTCAGCTCGTAGCCCAGCGAGTCGTAGAGCCGGCGGGCGACGGGGTTGTGGCCGAACACGTTCAGCCCGATGCGCGGGACCGCCCGGTCACGCATCTCCCGCTCGGCGGCGAGCAGGATCCCGCGCCCGTGGCCCCGTCCGCGGAACTCTGGATCGATCTCGACGTTGAAGATCCACCCCAGGTCGCTGCGGGTCGGGCTCGAGCCCGGCAGCGCGAGCCAGATCCAGCCCACGGTCTCCCCGTTCACCTCGGCGGTGAATACGAGGTGACCCTTGCTGTGCACGCCGTCGGGCAGCAGGGCGGCGTGCGACAGTGCGGAGCGCTCCCGGGCGTCCTCGCTGGTCGCCTGACCGGACAGCACCAGGTCCTCGGCGTACGCCTCGATCTGGCCGACCAGGCGCGCGCCGAGCTCCGCCTCGGTCATCGTTCGCAGGATCACCGTCATGCGCACTGTCTACCAGTTCCGAGGCTTTTTCAGGTGTACGGCTACCGCAAGCTCACCGGCCTCCCGAACGGTCCCCGGCGTCCGGCCACCGAGCGCTCCCGCCGAGCGCGCTCCCACTGAGCGGCCTCCGACCGGGCGGCCTCCGACCGGGCGGCCTCCGACCGGGCGGCCTCCGACCGGGCGGGCCTCCGACCGGGCGCGCTCCGACCGGGCGGCCTCCCACCGGGCGGCCTCCGACCGAGCGCGCTCCCACCCGAGCGGCCTCCCACCGGGCGGCCTTCGACCGAGCGGGCCTTCGACCGAGCGCGCTCCGACCGGGCGGCCTCCCACCGGGCGGCCTCCGACCGAGCGCGCTCCCACCCGAGCGGCCTCCGACCGGGCGGCCCTCACTGTGCCGGACCCGTCGAGCGGGCCGACAGGTGCTGCCGGGCATCGCGGTGACCCCGCGCCAGCGGTAAACCTGAAAGCTCTAAAGATGGACCGAGACGGTGCGTGCCTCCCACGCGGACCGCACCGCGTCGCGGAGGTCATGGCGGGCCTGCCAGCCCAGCTCGCGCCGGATCTTGTTCACGTCGGCCACCACCTCGGGCGGGTCGCCGGGCCGGGCCGGGCCGACGCGGGTCGGCACCGGGCGGCCCGCGACCTCCTCGATCGCGGCGAGCACGGCCAGGACCGAGTGGCCGCGGCCGACGCCCACGTTGTAGATCGAGGCGGCCGGGGTCGTCGTGTCGAGCCTGCGCACGGCGACGGCGTGCGCCTCGGCGACGTCGGCCACGTGGACGTAGTCGCGGACGCCGGTGCCGTCGACGGTCGGGAAGCTGCCGCCGGTCACGATCATCGGCTCGCCCGTCTCGAGGGCGGCGAAGGCGAGCGGGATGAGGTTGGTCGTGCCCCGGTCGCCCAGGCGGGGGCCCTGGGCGCCGACGGCGTTGAAGTAACGCAGCGCGATCCAGGAGATGCCGTGCGCGAGGCCGGCGGCGGCGATGAGGTGTTCGCCGGCCAGTTTCGTCTCGCCGTAGGGGTTCAGCGGCCGCGTCGGGGAGTCCTCGGCGACCAGCGCGGTGTCCGGGATGCCGTAGACGGCCGCGGACGAGGAGAAGACGAGGCGGTCGACCCCGGCGTCGACCATCGACTCGAGCACGGTGGCGAGGGCCCCGACGTTCTGCTGGTAGTAGTAGATCGGGCGGGCCGTGGACTCGGGGCCGGACTTGCGGCCCGCGAGGTGCATGACGCCGGTGACCTCGTGGTCGCGCAGGGCGGCGGTCACGGCGGCCCGGTCGCCGGCGTCGGCGACGACCAGCGGCACGTCGGCGGGCAGCCGCAGCGGGTCGCCGCCGGAGAGGTCGTCGAGGCCCACCACGCGGCAGCCGCTGCTGCGGAGCCGGGCGACCGTGTGTCCGCCGATGTACCCGGCGGCGCCGGTGACGAGCCAGGTTCCCTGAGGCGCGCGCGGCCTCATCGCACGCCGTGCGCGGACAGCGGCCCGAGGCGCAGCCCCCGGCGGTCGACCTCGTCGATCAGGCGCGGCAGGGCGGCGATGGTCCGTCGCCACGAGCCGGGCGCCGAGGTGCAGTCGGAGTCGTGCAGCAGGACGGTGCCGCCGCCCGCGAGCGTGCCGGTGACGGTGTCGAACACCGACTGCGGCGTCGCCTTGGCCTCCCAGTCCCGGCCCCAGCTCGTCCACAGCATCGGTGTCAGGTCCAGCCGGGCGCAGGCGGTGAGCGTGGAGGTCGTGAGCACGCCGTAGGGCGGCCGGAACCAGCGCGGCTGCCGGCCGGTGGCGTCGGCGACCAGGTCGCGGCCGCGGGCCAGGTCGTCGTAGGTGGCGACCGGCCCGCGGAACAGCAGGCAGCGGTGGAAATAGCCGTGCAGGGCGATGTCGTGTCCGGCGTCGGCGATCTCCCGGCCCAGCGTCCGCGCGCTGTTGAGCATGTAGCCGAGCAGGAAGAACGTCGCCTTGAGCCGGTGCTTGTCGAGCAGTTCCAGGAAGGCCGGGGTGGAGCGCTGGTCGGGACCGTCGTCGAAGGTGAGCGCGACGTGGTCACTGGTGCCCACGCCCGACAGCGCCGGCAGTGCCCGCCGGCGCAGGGGCGTGAGCGTGGTGACGGCCGGCGCGGCGTGGACGGCCCCCGCCAGCGCGCCCGCGAGGGCCAGGGTCTTGAGGAACCTGTTCATGCGCGCACGTTCCGGGAGTGCAGCCCGGCGATCGTCGCGATGATGCTCTCGGGGTCCTCGGCGGCGTTGGTGCTGGCGACGACAGGCTCGGCGAACAGCCGGCGCAGCCCCACGCCGAGTTCGTCGAAGCTGCGGAACCACGGCACCCAGCCGGCCTTCTCCAGCCCGACGGCGTTGGTCTGCCCGTGACCGGGCAGGCACCGGTACGTGATGACCGGCACGCCGCTCGCGAGGCCCTCGAGGGACGACAGGCCTCCCGCGTTCTGCACCACGACGTTGCAGGCGCGCATCAGCGACGGCATGTCGTCGACCCAGCCGAGCGGCACGGCGTGCCCGCTGTGGCTGAGCTTGCGGAACAGCGCCTCGTTGCGGCCGCAGGCGACGACCGGGACGGCCGCGCCGGTCGCGGCGATGTCGTAGCTGGTGTCCTCGACCGACCCGACGCCCCAGGCCCCGGCCACGATCAACGCGAGGGGCCGGTCGAGCGGCAGCCCGAACCGGCGGCGGGCGGCCTGGCGGGACACCGGCTTGCTGAAGCGCGGCGAGACGGCCGGTGCGATGACCCGCACGTCGGTCGCGGCGAGCTCCTTGGCTTCCTTGGCGGCGACGTCGTGGATCGCGAGGTGCGTGTCGACACCGTCGGCGACCCACAGCGGGTGAACCGACATGTCGGTCAGGTACGTGATCACCGGCGAGCGCAAGTGCCCCTTGCGCCGCAGCCGGCCGAGGACCTGGCTGGCCAGCGGGTACGTCGAGACGACCGCCGCCGCGTCGGACCCGACCACGTCCTGTGTCGCCTTGTCGGCGATGATGGTGCTGGCGATAGTACGCCGGGTGAACCAGGGCTGCTGCTCCATCGAGAGGAACCAGCCCCAGCTGCGCGGCGCGATGGACAGCTGTCTTTTGTAGAACCCGCGTAGCCATTGTCCCGAGTGGCGCGGCATCAGGTCGAGGAAGTCGTGCCGGTCGACCCGGAAGCCGAGGTGGCGCATGCGGCGGATCAGCTCATCGGCCGCGCCGTCGTGCCCCGCGCCGACGCTTGCGGAGATCACGACGAGGCGTGGCGCGGCGCTGGCGCCCGGTGCTCCTGTCTCAACCATCACGTGCCCTTCGTCGAGGTGCTGGCGTGGCGCAGGCTGGCAGTTTTCCGGGTGAAGCTACTGCTGCTAGCCCTAGGGACCGTGCCCTCGGGAGAGATTGTGCCGACTCCCCGCCACACATAGCGATGGTCGTTACGTTATGCACCGGCCACCGTCCAGACATCCGGGCTTCGCCCGGATCCGGGCAGTCTAGGGGACGCAGGGGTTTCCCCGGAGCCACCGCACACCCCGTTCTCAGACAAGTACGATCCGTCGCCACCTGGTGTCCGACGGTGGTTTGCCGTTTACAACACGAATGCGTCCGTCCACAGCTGGCGGGACCGGCCGGAGAGCGCGTCGAGCATGGCCACGGCCTGCCCGTCCGTGAGCGACGCCACGAAGTCGATGATCGCCCGGCCGCGCGCGACGGCGGTCAGGTCGGGCATCGCGTGGGGCGTCCCGAAGTCCGCCGCCGTGAGTCCCGCGCTCTCCGCCTCGGCCAGCTCGACCAGGTCGTGCAGCCGTCCGGGCAGCCGGTCGGCCTCGTCCGGGTCGAGCAGCCAGGCGTGCAGCGCCTCCACCAGCGTCCCGAGCAGCCGCGCCTGCCCACGCTGGTGGAGGGCGAGATCCGGACGTTCGAGCACGAAGTGCCGGTGGACGAACTTCAGCACTTGTACCTCATGCCACTGCACCGGGGCGAGCAAAACATGCCCCGAGCGCACCGGCGGATCCGGCCGGACCTCGATCGCGTCGATCAGCCGCCGCGTCCACCGCGCCGAGAACAGCGTGACGGTCTGCTCCGCGTTGAGCGACCCGTCGAACGGCGCGACCAGCAGCCCGTCGACCAGCTCGTGCCGGACGTGCTCGACGGCAGCGGCGAACGCGTCGTCGTCGCTGATCCAGGAGTCCTTGCGGCGCAGGTCACGCCTCAGCCGCTCCAGCGCGCCGCCCGGCCGCTTGTCCGGGACGGCGTCGAGCGCCAGCTCCGTGCGGTCGCGCTGCCAGGCGCCCAGCTCGGTCGCGACGGCGCCCTGCTGCAGCACGCCGACCCGGTGGAAGTCCTCGACGTCGTGGATGGCGTAGGCGATGTCGTCCGCGGTGTCCATCACCGACGCCTCGACGGACTGCTGCCACACGGCGACCCTGGTGGCGTTCCGGGCCTGGAGGAGATCCTTGAGCTCCGTCACGTACGCGCCGAACTTCGTGGACCCGCCGAGCGGGTCGTCCGGCGCGGTCGCCGCGCCACGCGGGGCCGGCGACATCAGGTGGACGTGCGGGGTCGGGTACGTCCGGCGGGTCCACGGGTACTTCAGCAGCGCCACCCGCACGGCGGCGGTCAGGTCCAGGCCGATCGTCTCGCCGGAGATCTCGGTGCTGGTGACGATCCGGTACGACTGGGCGTTGCCCTCGAAGCCGTCGGCGAGGCCGAGCCGCTCCCGGGCCAGCCGGTCGAGGACCCGCTCGCCCAGGTGTCCGAACGGCGGGTGGCCGAGGTCGTGGGCGAGCGCGGCGGCCTCGCAGACGTCGGGGTCGCAGCCGCCCAGCTTGTCCAGCAGCGCCGTGTAGCGCTCGTCGGCGGTGAGCCGCTCGGCGATCCCCCGGGCGACCTGGGCGACCTTGAGGCTGTGCGTGAGCCGGTTGTGCACGAGGAGGCCGGAGCCGCCGGGGCTGATCACCTGGGTGACGCCGCCGAGCCGGGCGAAGAAGGTGGAGCTGACGATCCGGTCGCGGTCGGCCCGGAACGGGTTGGTGGTCAGGTCGCCCAGGGCGGCGCGGCCACCGCCGAAGAGCCGTTGGGACCGTGGATCCATGCCGGGGACCCTACCGGGTCCCCGGCCTGGGGTTTCAGCTCAGGCGTCATCTCAGTTCAGGCTTCAACTCAATGGCAGGTCCACCCAGGACGGTCCGCTGAACGTGAGCGTCTGTCCGAATGCCGTCGCAGTCGAGTAGAGCGGGTCCACCGTGTCCACGACGAGCGCGAGCCGGTGGCCGCCCGGCACGTCGTACGCGATCGCCGGCAGGCTAAGGTCGATCGCGCCGACCGCGGTCGTCCACGTGGACGGGGCGTGCGTGACGAGCTTCGCGTCGCCGAGGGCGTCGACGTCGTAGAGGTACGCCACGACGGTTCCGCGGCTGCCCGACACCCGCAGGTGGACCTTCGGGATGCCGCGCACCTGGAGCGCCGGCTGGCTGCCGGTCACCCACTCGCCCGCGTTGAACAGGTTCACCGACGGCAGCCACACGCTCGGCGCCACGCCGGTCAGGGCCGCGAGGCCGTTGGTGAGCAACGGGATCCCGCCGTCGGCGGTGGTGTCGACGCCCCCGATGACGGTGCGCGTCCAGCCGCTCTGGGCTGTGGCACCAAGATATCCGCTGGAACCGAGCTGGAACCGCTGGACGGTACCCGTGACGTGGGCCCAGTCGGCGTACCCCTCGGCACCGCTCGACCCGAGCCTGCGCAGCTGCACCGGCGGCTCGCCCGCGATGCCGGTGTCCACACCGGACAGATACTGGTCGAACCAGCGGGTCGCGTCGGTCCAGACGTTGTTCGGCAGCCCGAGCAGCCCGCCGGCCTCGACGACGGCGTGGTCGCCCGGCGCCAGCTCGAGCCGCTTCGCGGTGGTCAGCCGGCCGAAGAAGTCGATGAGGGAGTTGGGCGGGAAAACGGTGTCCCCGTACGCGTTCGCGATCAGCACGGCGGGGTGGTTGGCGTTGATGGCGTCCACATAGGACGCGGCCGACCTGGTCCGGGCCCAGGCCTGGACCTCGTCGACGTTGCGGTCGGCGAAGAAGTTGCCGAGCTCCGTCGAGAGCTCGGGACTCGGCCGTCCGGTGAGCTGGGCGGCGAGCGCCAGCAGGCCGGCCGACTGCAGGTGCCGCGTCTGGTCGCCGTACAGCGAGGCGACCAGGTCGCTCCACGCACTCATCGACACGACGGCCTTGATCCGGGCGTCGTGCCGTAGGAGATGCCGCCCACGCCGATGCGCGCGGGGTCGGCGGCGGTGTGCGCGAGCGTCCAGTCGATGACGGTCGACAGGTCGGCGACGTCCTGCGGCCCGGCCGTCTCGATCTGGCCGCCGGAGTTCCAGAAGCCACGTGCGGTGTAGGAGACGACGATGTACCCGTGCGCCGCGAAGGCCTGCTGCTGTGCGACGTACTCCAGGTCGTTGAGGCCCCAGATGCTGATGAACACGATGGCCGGGTGACGGCCGGCGCTGGTGGGGGCGGCGACGACGGCGTTGAGGACCACACCGTCGGCGGCGGTGATGTCGGCAGTCGTGATGTCGGCAGTCGTGATGTCGGCAGTCGTGGTGGCGGCGGTGGCGGTGGCGGTGGTTTCGGTGCTGGTGTC
>Ga0307508_10006751_pt1 | contig 10752 bp, 10 predicted proteins | sample 9_EM_MG_FD_203089 | JGI IMG/M metagenome (GOLD analysis project Ga0307508, IMG submission 203089) | Populus trichocarpa ectomycorrhiza microbial communities from riparian zone in the Pacific Northwest, United States - 9_EM | ecosystem: Host-associated > Plants > Roots > Unclassified | place...
TCGCAGTATCCACACCCTGACGTCAGGACTCTGACTGTGGTACAAGATACCGTGCAAATACGACTCTCCGCACTGCTGACGAGCGTAGCAGCATTTCTTCTCTCTATTGTAACAGCCTATGTTGCAAGGTATCGTGGAGTCAAGAACAAGGCGCACAAACTACACCTTCCCTCATCGCAGTTAGGTTGGATGGTTCAAGCTGCACGCGAACACGCCCGGCTCAAATTTGGAACCAAGTCACCCAACCAGTTTGCCATTCAAAACAAGGATAACTTTTTCATCGTCTCTCCGCATCTCGAGCCACGCATTGTGATGGCAACCGATGTATCGGAGCTTTTAGTGCGGCAAACGCTTGGGCAGACGTCGACGTCCAGCTCCTTATTAGAAGACTCCTACGACCCTTGGGCTGGTTACCAGTTTGCGAGCATGAAGTAACCCGATTGAACGGAGGCCGTGATGTTTGTCAGCGCGACATTGCATCGCCTGAGACGGGCAATATCCAAGTCGTAAGAGCAGAGTGGGCGGTTGGAATTTATTATACTTCGAGTGTAAAGGTATGGGTCCATTGACATTTTGTATGTTATGTAACAGTTACAGTCTTAAGCCACAATCCACGCTTCACTGGCAGGGCTGATAATTAAAAACGAGGCAGCCTACACTCTGCAGCCCCCAGTCTTGCATCTCGATTACATACCATGTCCCTAAATATTTTGTGATTTTACGGTGCACACTAAACAAATAATTCCGATCTGAGTACCCTGTCCTGGACCATAACGGGAGATCAACGTAATCTGCTGAACCAATGGTTATTTGGCACCCAAGAAACAAGCCCCGGCTGTCATAATAGCTTGGCCCTTGAGCCTGACGTTAAAACCTCGCTTTCTATTCTAACCAGTTACTTTGGGTTGCGCGTGAACCGGTGGGGTGCCCCAGAACTCTTGTCAAGCAAGGGAATTATGCTATTTTGTCACCCCGGTCGTCCCCTTTCCATTTCTTTTGTCGCTTATAAGAAATCTTCTGCTGGTAACAATTGGCGACATAGCGAGTAGTCCTCTGTAAACATGCATATGCCTCCTGGCAGCGGTGGCAGGAGATGGAAGTCGTGTTGCATTCCCAAGCAACCCCATCTACCAGACCACCGCTGTGCATCCATACAATCTGAACATCCCTGTCCAACCAGCAGCGGTGACACTTCCAGATTCAGAATCTTCTATGGAGGTTGCGAAGATTGTAAACTGTGCGACTCAAATAGGCTATAAGGTCCATGCCAGGAGTGGTCCCAGATGAATTCTTTGTTGCAGGCTGAAAATTGTGTCCTACAACCTGGGCACATCCCTCGTACTCGACAATCGAATCGAGTACTTGCCCAGTTAGTTTGATATCTGGGCGTTCTGATACATAGGGACCACTTATGCTATACAGTGATAGTTCAGTGACTGCCACGCTCGAAACGAGACGCTGCGTGGTCATCAGTACTGTCCGTTGGAAAAGCTGTGGATTCAGCACTCTCATCATCAGAGTCGCTCCAGTTGTGAGTAGGTAGATCCCAGGAAGTGCTATCCAAATGCAGGAAAGTGTAGAAATCTGACTGGAACTCGTCGTTACCCACGTCGGTCTCTTCAGTCGGTAAGTTATAACATTGCTGGTATTTGTCATCATGTTGCTGTTTGGAGATCTAGTCAATTCTTGACCACACAGAAGCACAGTAAATGAACACGATGCGTACCAAGAGGTAGCGGTGTATGGAATTCCTTGCCTTGTGAGAGGAGGAAGGTGTCCTCAATGTCACCTCCTCGTCAAATGATTGTTTTAAAGTTATACATAGGTCGGCAGACGGAGGAGATTTGAGGAGGAGTGAGGGGAAAACTTCCAAGGCGCCGTGCGCAATGTTGTTGGAAGTATCGCTCAGGTACCCAGGAATGCCAAAATCTAATGGGAGCTCTTTGAGAGAACGGAGTTGTTGCTTGAGGGAAAAACGGATGTCACTGTGACAATTAGTGTATGCAGGAGCACGGCGCATGAGAATAAGGCTTACTGGCTCGGAGATTGCAGATACCATAAACATCGAAGCGTTGCAGAAGCATAGTCCTCTGGCAAGTGATATCGCTCTGGGTAGTTTTGGTCATCAAGGAACTCAGAAAGATACGACATGAAGAGTAAAAGGCGATGAGGTATAATGGTGTAAGAATAGTCGTTTATGAGTCCTGTATTCTTCAGCTCGGCACATGTCCGACAAAGCTCGAATAAGAGGAACGAATTGCTGAGTTTACAGACAGGGGCAAGCTTTATCAGGACAGGAAGAGGAAGAAAGTTTTCTCCTCTTTGAGCAAAGATATCCGCTATGTCCTATCAAAGCAGATCAAAGTAAGTACAAGTTAATGGGGGGAGAATACCCACTTCAACACTAATTCTGCATTGCAGGTAACGAAGAAATGCATAAGTTGCAAACGGCCAAAGGTTAAATTTTCCTCTGACAAGGTGATGCATATGGCCAATGGATTCAAAGCCTGCACCGATGGCAAGATCCAATTCTGTCCCAGGCTTCGCTTCTTTGATCAGATATTCGATATCTGTGTCATAAATGTCTACAAGGAGAGTCAGACTGATCCAACCAAGTTTGCGATTAACCTACCATCGTTATCGTAGAAAAATGGTACAAGTTGCGATACGATCCACATGTGCCGAGTTGAAGGGTGAACGAAAAACTCTCCGGATCTAGTCACATTAAGGAGAAATTCTGCGAAGGTTAGGTGGTAGAAAACTATAACATTGTTTTCACATCTTAAAACAGGTGCGAGAGGCGCAAGCACGATATCCGCATCGAGTGAGTTGAAGTGTTTTGTAAAGAAGTTTTCCCATTCTAGGGTCTCGGGTGTCCAGAATTGTGAGCTTTTCCTCACCAGTTCGATGCCCAGGATCTCGATGGCGACCGTTAGATACTCCGACTCTATGGAAGACATCAAGGTTCGATAGAGTTTGTCAAGCGCAGCAAACGGATCTACTGCTTTGGGAGACGAGTCTACGGAAAGAATATATCGAAGTCGGTCTTGTGGTTTGTGACCTGGTGAGTCGATGTATCTGACAACCGTCGCTGCGTAGATGAACTGACCTCCGGATTGGTCGACAATCGTCTCCAGGTCTGAGTCAGCAGGCCAACCATCCGGTATTCGCATTCGAAAGGGGTGCTCTTCTTGAATGCGTGCAACCTCAGCTTTGAGATACGAACGGATGTCAGCCATCTCGGCATCTGATGCTTCCCCTAAAATAACTCGGTCGTGGATGAGAGGTCGAGTGCGCTTGTGGGACATCGCATTTTCGATGTGGAGATCAAAGCGGCTAGAGAGGATACAGAGAAAAGGGAAGCTCTCGCGAAACAGTGCTTCGGATAATGTTTCAAGAACCTGAACTTGGTCCTTTTCATTTCCACATTCGTCGAGTGCATCAATAATGACAACACGTGGTTGAAGAAGAAACCCAGGGTTGTCCAAGCGAAACTGACTGAACGGTTGAAGAAGGAGACTCCTCATCTGTGATTGGAAGGACCGACTAGGAGACAAAATGGCAGAGTCAGCTGCAACCATCCTAGCAATGTATGGCTGGAACTCAGGGATGGCTATGGCAATCTGGTAAGCGATTGTATTGGCTAAACGTGCCTCGCTGTTTCGATCAGAGTTAGTGCCGGAAAAGAAGAAGCTCCCAGCAAAATATCCTCTGGTATGGCAAATTTGCGCGATTGTTACCAGCAGTGATGATTTGCCAGATCCAGCAGGACCCAGGACGACAAAGAGAGGCTTCTTCTGGCTGTCTGTTTCAATCCAATGCAGGATGGTTTCAATCTGACTTTTGCGCGTTCCAGGAAGGCATACAGGCAACATGGAAAGGGCCCGGGAATCGTAGTATGCGCTAACGGTGATGGAATTTTCCAACTTATCGAATGCTTGACGTTCAGCTGGGGGGAGTTCAGTCGTTGGCGGGATATTAGTCGCTTTCATAACAGAAACTTTGGTTTCTATAAAACAAATTAGGGAAGGAATATCCGTGGAACATTAAGCCAACATACCTCTGGGCTTATTCAATACTTCAATTAGTCGGCTGACTTTCCTGTTAACATCGTGCCTGTGAAGGTATTGCTCCGTGTGCGTCTTGACCTCTCCGAGTCTTTCCCATTCCGCAAGTGAGACCACCTGGAGTCCTTGATCAACATTGAGGCGGAAATAGACGTTCTGCATGCTAGGAGATTGGTTTGCTGTCTCCTCCGATGTATTTTCACAATCAGTGGCAATTCTTTTGAGGACGTCAATCAGTTTCATTGGCAGCAATTTCCGGAAAGTGTCGGATTTCTGTAAGCTGATGACATTTGCCGTCCCTGTGCCAATCGAAACAATACAAGATATGGGTCGATCAGGAAAGACGGATTGGGCTTCCTGGAGCACATATCGAACGGGATTGTTGCATCGCAGGCCACCGTCAAGGTACCGTTCCTTCAGGTTTTTCTCCCCGATGTCGATTCCCTTGAACAACGTTGGATCGGCACTAGTAGCTCGTACAGCTTCAACAACTGTACAGTTAAATGTCGGATTTTTAGAAGCTCTCCAGGAGCGGAATAGCGTCGGGTGTGCTATATGTCCTGCAGGCATAGCACAGACGAAGCTGTAGCTGAAAGATCTGTATAGATCACGAGGAGGGTCCATGTAACGCACCACTTGACCATCTTTTCATCCAACATACGCACTCCTTTCGCCTGATCCTTTCCAAGTTTCAGCTCCATTTGGATTATACCAATAACGGCCTCCTCCAACCGAGTCGCTTTAAACATCTCCTCTCGGAGTAGCAATCGTTTCTTCTCCGAAAAGACTTGCTTCGCAAGCACCGTATACGCGTCAATGGCATCTTCAATTGACATCCCAAGGCGAAAAAGCATTATGACGATGAGCCTTCTAGAAGTGAGTGTTAGTCACTTAAGAAAAGACGCATCGACATACCCTCCCATGCTTGTCCCGCCAGCTAAATTGAATACATCACACGGACGTGGCATTTCTGGTAGATTCCGAGCTTGACACATGCGATAGAGGATTTCTCTTAAGATCAGCAAAGACGATAACCCTCGAATGCCTCCGCCATCTACGAAATCATAAGGTGTTGATCACTTTGATCAGCTGAAATTACCACTGTACTTACCTATAGACAAAAGACGCAACCCGTGCTCACTTTGATCAGTGTCTCGGTAAGACATGCGGCGTGCCATGCGGTGAGTGACACGCGTCTCACGGTAGGCCCGTGGCTGTCCGCAATGTTCTGGCTTAAACAGATAGATTCTTGGTCAAAAAAACTAACTAATGAATGAAAGTTCAAGATGGGATTGTAAACGCTACATATGATGCCTAGAGTTCATACAATACTGTCATACCACCTTGAATTCACCTGTTGCCATTACGGGAAGAGGACATGAACTTTGCATGGCGGTGGTTGCAGCCACATAGTGCATCGCCTGTGAGCACTGCCTTTGGCATTAATGCTGAACCGACACGTGTTGGGGACATATATAAATACGGTATGCGAATCCAGCTCCCCCCGAACTCTTCTCTGATGTTACCGTTTTCCAAATCCGTGAAGACCGGCGAACTCACTTCTGAGGACAGAATCATAGCGTACGATTTTATCCAAGCTTGATTCCGAAAAAAATGGCTGACGTTGGAATGCAGAATAATGGGGCCAACAGGCTGCGGAAAGAGTTCGGTCTGAAATCATTACCATTCTGATGAAACCCGTGTATTGATTTCTATTTAGTTTATAGATCATGTCATGAAACATACGAAGTTACCCAGACACGACTTCCGCTCATACTATGCTGTCCTTGGGCCTGATGTTAGGAGTATTAGAATTTCTCTTGAAGGAAAATCCTGTGTCCTGGTGGATACCCCAGGATTTGACGACACATATAGGTCCGATGTAGAGATTCTGGAGCTTATTTCCGAGTGGTTGAGACGGAGGTGTGTCCAATGTCAGCAGTATAATTTATTGTCCAAATTCTGATGGTATTTGTGAAGCTATGGCGGAGATGTTAATCTCACAAGTGTTCTATATTTCAACCGAATTACAGACAATCGCATGGCGGGAACGGCGTATCGCAACTTAAACCTATTCAAGAAACTTTGTGGAGATCAACCTGCAAAGAAAGTCACATTTGTGACCACAATGTGGGACCAGATCCCCAAGGAACGAGGGGAACAAAGGGAGAAAGAGCTCAAGAAATACTGGAAACCTATGCTGGAGTTGGGAGCACGTATTACCCGTTTTGAGAACACCGCGAAGTCGGCCCTGGACATTATCAAACAGGTCCTTGTCAGTGACGACGGACGGGCAGGGAATCCGAGTGTAGTTTCGGATACTACAGTCAATCATTCGTCAGAATGTGGAGTTCGGCGCAATACAACCCCGGACCTTTTCAATACTGGCATTCTGGACACGGAGACTCTCAATAGGTGACGCGGGCGTGGTGCTCCTTTTCCCCCTCTATATCTTGCCTTGTTTGAATACCGTTTTTCTTGCTGGTCACAAATTATGCCCTTCCTCATTATGGATCGACTTTCCGTATTCGTACTTTATTGTAAAAGATTCATGATCAATGGATAGATTTCCCGTACTTACCCATGTATAATTCTAAGATTGCGTCCACTTCTTGAGTTGGTGTTGGGGTGTCTTTGAGGAGCATCATGCATCGCGGTTTGCATAGTAGGAAATATTGAACCCAAGCAGACCTGAGACAGATGATCGTGGACACAGGCGCATACCCAGAATTCGTGGTAGATCCGTTATTTCTCAAGGCTGGACACGCTCGAGAGGTACATGCAAGGGGGGGAGTTCGCGTAGTTGTCTAATGAGGGGTTTCGAGATGGACTCGGAGGCGGTTTCCAAGCCTGCTTGGAAACAAAGTGGAGACCTAGGGTGATTATCAGTGCGAAAAGGAGCCCTCGGTCTCATTTTTGAAGCCATGTGCGGTGGTGGTGGATGCTGAAACTTAGAAATCTCCTGTTCAAAAGCATTATGTAAATTAAGGATTTGAATTGAACTCTAAGACATGCGAAACGAGTGAGCTCTTACAGGAGAGATTCCCTATGCAGCAACACACGAATATCTCAGTAACAGACGACTAAATGAGCGTTAAAACATGCGAAACGAATGAAAACTTACCGATCTCGTCCTCCCTAAGCTCCCTGAATCTGTCGCCGCTCACCCCTTCAAGGCTTGAAGATAAGCCACGCAATTCCACGTGTATTATCGTCGAGTGTCAACTTGAATATTCATACGCAGAAAACAGACTGTAATACAACTACTCCTGGAGACTTGATATCCACACTTACTGCATGCTTACTAGCTTGTGCTTAGCAGTATATCGATCCATATCCACACCCATCCTGGCACCCTGAAAATGGTGCTTCACAAAGTCACTGACCGACGTCCCTCGAGGAGCTTTAAATTTGGCCAGATATTCACCCCCGCCCTGCGAAAAATCGTAGTAGAAGTGATATTCGCCAAGTGCGTCTTGAAATATAATGCAATCATTCGGTGGTTCTCGCTCACCAAGTCCAAGCCAATCGACAGTGCAATACATAACACCCTTGATTGGGCGAGGGATTCCACAGAACTCTAGTATGTCTAGCTCTCCCATTTTGGACGTGTCACGGTTAGGCATAAACCAATATCTGCGCTGAAATTTAAACCAATCGGAGGACCAGTTGGTCGGAAGCAGGTCGTTAGGGATGTGAAACCAGGGTGCATCCTCATCAATTAATGGGAGGCCGCATGGACACCTGGACTTTGTTGGTGTAGAATCTGATTTTACTCTAATGGACTATATTCAATGTAAAAAATATCTTCTTCTTGGAAATTAATGCACCAGTGCTCACTGTCGACAACTTTTGAGTCCGAGTCAGGTGAGGCCCGGGGATCATCACTGGATGAAGCCTTCCAACCATCGTATAAGCAGAGTATCAACAAGGAGTCTTTTGCATGCAGCCTACCTTTTCCACTGGCACAAAGTATTAATAGTTGAAACCCTCCGAAACATGTCGTGACAGTCAGTGGTCAAAATGCGACCGCGGTGGAATTCCATCAAAATGGGCAAATAAGGAAATAGCTGCCATTTTCTCTTCTCGTTCCAGTCAAGCTTGTCTCTCGTTCGTCTTGTTTTCATGCAGAACTACTCGGACGGCCCAGAAAACCCGCATTGGCACGAACCAACGGTGAACCACGGCTTGAACTTGTCAAGTGGATTGGCGAATGTATCGATCGTGCAAATGAGGAACCGTCCCAATGTTCTACGAATGGATGCCTTGGTACCTTGATCAGAACTGTCCTTTGTCGGGCAATATAGCTCATCTCGAACGAGCACGGCAATTCAAACGAACGCAAGCTATTTGATAGTCCGAGTCTACAAAAATAGTAATTGCTGAATATGGCGTTGACCACCAAGCGAACTGAACAACGAAATTACAACACTGAACCCGTAGTACGCATGTACATAAGTGCTATGCGAAGAGATCAAGCACTTCCTCTAGCGTTTTTGTGCGGAACTCGGTCGCAAGGTCCAACACCCGGGCATCGTTCATTGCTTCCCGAACCTCCTCGCACAATACGCACATTTCGAACAAACGTCCATCGTTCTGCCACACAACTTCTATGATTTACTTAGCGCCCGTCGCTGCCAAAAATGCTTTATCAATGTGTATGCCTGTCTTCGGGTCCGGTAGTACAACGAGCCGTTCCATACCCATCTCTGTGTGATTTCGCAAATAGATCCCTACGACTAAAAAGGATTGTTACGCTTCTGGTTAGCTCATAGTTTAGGAATATAACGCACCCGAGAAAACCACTGTTTTCCACGCACCGCCCACCTCTCTTTCCAGCGCTTCCCTCTTGGCATCATGAACGAGGTTACGAACTTTGCGATCGACCTAAGTTAAGGCTCGTTTAGATGATGATCGGTGTATAGGCATTATGCGACTTTTACGATGCCGCGTACAACGTTCTAGATTGTCATGGACCACCTTGAGAACCCTCGCATGTGCGGCAATGAATTGGAGGATGGATGTCGGCAAGCGTTGGGTGTTCGTTGTTAATCAAGACGTTGGCTCCGAGATCTAGTAGAAGTTGAAGTCAGCCTGGTGAGTAGTCCTATGCATGCCTTGGAAATCTCACTGAGGTAGGGTGAGCGTAGAAGGGATACAAAAGTTAATAGACCCACGTCGAAGAGGTTGGTGAGAGGACTTGCCCTTGTGGGTTAGGGTGTTTTGTATTTATTCATGAAAGAAAAGGAGTCAACATACTCTAGAAGTTCGGCGATCACGCCAACTGTTGACGAGACGGTAATGCAACCGCCTCCCCAAGATGTGAGCATTAAGGTGTCATTATTCTCGATGCTGAAAGTAGTAGTCGAATTTTTTCTGGAGTCAACATTCGATTTTGATGATACGTGGCGGCCTGTCTTAGCGTTCTTGAGAGTTGGAAAGGCCCCTACAGTGTCCTTCATATGCGTTAGAAAACCTCCAGACGAGTGAAGCTTTAAGTATTACCTAAAGTGAGAGACGCTCTATAGATCCATATAGATATCTTCCCTGGCCAATCTCCAACCATGAACATTAACCGAGTGTCAAAGGTGGTGTCGAACGCTAAGAGGTTCCTATACAAATTTGAATCATTAAAACAGCAGAACAAATGAGCAAGACGACCCACCAGAGACTAGAGTTTCTTCGATATATCTCTGTGACATGATGGTCATCCTTGACGTTCTCATGCGCGTTCAAAATGTCTATACAAGGATCTTGATATGTGTTCAAAAACATCCGAAAGGGCAAGTTTAGACTGACCAGAAGTGAGTAACGCCTACGAATAACTTCCCCATCTGATCTGAATGCAGTTTGGGCCCCAAATGGCTCCTGCCGCCGGAGGTGCTGGGTGCGTGCTTTGACCAAAATGAGCCGTTACGGTAGGCAGGTGGACGGCTGTTCACAGCAGCAAAGGCCAAGGAGGGAGGTGTTTTCGGGACTTTTAACGGCCGTTGGTTTGAATCCTACTAGGTGTATACTTGAATGGTGCCTCAAGAAAAGCGCTAGCGCAGTCGTAGGCGACATGAACCAAGGGTGGTTAGATAGTAATCTCGAACGCCGTGGACTGCAGGAGGCTATCCTGAAAGAAGGGTCAAGTTCGAATACCCCAAGCAGAGACCACACTCACCAGTAGACGTTGCTCTCAAGATTCAAGGGCAGGACGAAACGTCTCTTGGCAAGTGCATCCTGGGATTCAGGTAGATGCACAGAACATACCGCGTCCAACCTCGGCGTCGTGAATGAATTCTTTGATGAATTTCTAATGCTAGACGATTTCTCATCGCTACTACACGGTCAGAAGGACGCCGAAAGTTATCCACATGCAATCCAATCGTATTTTGTGAATCTTTTGTGCCAGATTGGACACCAATGCAGACGTTTCGTAGAAAGAGGAATCTGGGCGAAGAACCGACATTATTTGTCCCTATTTCGTGATCTGACATTCTGAATTCAAAATTTCAAATTCTGACCGGGTAAGTGCCCTTTACTCTTTGAACACACCCGGTGACCTGCGTGCCCAGTGTACAATGGCATATCAGACGGACACTGTCTGCAACAAGGGGTGTCCAGAAATTTAATTACGCCACGGGGTCGGTAAATTTTTTTAAGGCAACCTAGCGCAAGGGCCCCGCCCGACCCCCCCCGA
>Ga0307508_10006752_pt1 | contig 10752 bp, 7 predicted proteins | sample 9_EM_MG_FD_203089 | JGI IMG/M metagenome (GOLD analysis project Ga0307508, IMG submission 203089) | Populus trichocarpa ectomycorrhiza microbial communities from riparian zone in the Pacific Northwest, United States - 9_EM | ecosystem: Host-associated > Plants > Roots > Unclassified | place...
GGCGCGCTCCAGCCGGCCGGGTTGCTGATGTCGCTGTTGGTCGAGTACGCGGCGTTGCCGCCGGTCTGGAAGACGAGATACCACCTGCTCTGCGGAGCGAAGTAGAAGACCATCGGTGCCGTCTTGTACCCGCTGCCGATCGGAGTCTGGTCCAGGTAGTACTGGGTGGCGGAGTCCGCGTGCGACCAGTCGGCGAAGCTCAGATACACCATGCTGTAGCTGCCGCCGGCGTTGGTGGTGGAGGCCAGCACGTGGTACTTGCCGTTGTAGTACACCACCGAGGGGTCCTTGATACCGGTGAGGCTGTGCGTGGCGTCGGAGTGCGGCGTGACCAGCGGCCCGGTGGAGCTCCACCGGAAGCTGCTCGGCAACGCGCCACCGGGCGGCGAGGGAGACGGTGGTGGGGACGATGGTCGTGACGAGGACGGCGCGGTGCTCGGACTCTGGACGGGCGACGGCGAACCTGTCGCACCGCCGGTGCACGTCGTGCCGTTGAGCGCGAAGACCGTCGGCACCGGGTTGGTGCTGTTGTTCCATGTCCCGTTGAACCCGAACGCGGCGCTGCCGCTGGTGCCGATGGAGCCGTTCCAGGCGGCGTTGGCGACCCGCACCTGCGCGCCCGACTGCGTGTACGAGCCGCTCCACAGTTGCGTGATCGTCTGCCCTGCGTCGAACGACCAGGTCAGGGTCCAGTGCGTCACAGGATCGCCGAGGTTGGTGACGTTCACGTCGGCGCCGAAGCCGCCGGACCACTGAGTGCTGACGGTGTATGTCACCGCACACCCGGCCGCGGCCGCGTGGGCGGTGACGGCGGCAGCCACGCCGCTTGCCGCGAGTACCGCGGCGGACGCGCACGCAGCGACCACCGTCCGGACAGGTGTGGCACGCACGGGCTCTCCTTGAGGTCGGTTGGCACGGCATTACTGCCGCCGGCCGCAGATGCGGGCCGCGCCCATCGACATAGGTCACTGGGGATTCGGACTGTATGACACCACCGCGACGACGGTCAACGCGTATGTCGATCGTTCTTCAAGACCTGTTCTACACAGGGGCTTTCGCGGTCGAACTCGGCCGAAAGTTACATGCCCGAAGGGCCAGCACCTCTTCGTCTACGAGAGATTCGCCCCGGCACGTGTGAGCCGAATGGTCTACTACAAATCCATGGCGGCCGTGAATGTGTTCGTCAAACATCATCACGGCCGATCTCCGCTGGCCACATCGGCCCGCGCGTGTCCAGGCCGGATGATCGGGTCTCGTGATCCGGTTGCCGGCGCCTTAAATACAATGCGGGGTATGCGCTCCACCACGACCCTTGCCCGGTCGCCCCGCCGCCGGCACCGTCGTGGCTGAACCGTCCGATCCGGTCCCGCCCGCCGGCCCGTTCGGCAACGCGTCCCAAGAACGGTTCGTCTGGTCGCGCCGGTACGCGGCCGGCGTGGGCGGGGTCCGTGGGATGCTGATTACCGTACTCGGCGACTATGTACGCCCGGCCAGGCAACCCGCACCCACCTCGGCGTTCATCGACGTGATGGCCCGCCTCGGGGTGGAGGAGACCGCCTGTCGGCAGGCGTTGATCCGCGCCGCGGCAGACGGCTGGCTCGTCACAGAACGCGAGGGCAGGTTCACCTGGTGGCGGCTCAGTCCCGCTTTTGAACAGTTCCTCGACCAGGGCGCCGAGAAGATCTTCGGGTTCACCGCGACCCAGCCGGACTGGGACCGTCGCTGGTTGGTCGTGGTGACGCGAGCCGCGGAGACCAACCGGGCAGGCCGGCACCTGCTCCGTACGCGGCTGCGCTGGGGAGGCTTCGGCAGCCTGGCGCCCGGAGTCTGGATCACCACCCACACCGACCGCGTCCAGCTGGTCGAGCTGCTCTTCCAGGAAGCAGGCGTGCACGAGGACTCGCAGATATTCCTCTCGGAATACCTGGCCGGCGGTGACGTGGCCACCGTAGTGCGGCAGGCCTGGGACCTCGACGAGATCGAGCATGAGTACGAGGAGTTCCTGACGACGTTCACCCGCCAGCCGTCCAGTGATCCCCTGGTCCGGGTCACCCAGCTCGTGCACGCCTGGCGCCGGCTGGCGCTGCTCGATCCGGCACTGCCCAGGGAACTGCTGCCCGCGGAGTGGATCGGGGCTCGCGCCGCGAAGCTCTTCCACCGCCAGCACGCCAAGTGGCTGCCGGACGCGACCCGTGAGTGGGGACGGATCAGCAAGCAGGCACGCTAGATCACGCCACAGACCATCCGTCCCGCACACGGTCGTCCGATCATGTGACAGAAACGTTGACCGCCGCCACGCGTTCGTCGTACCGTGAGCCCGCCGCCGGATCCGTATAACGAACCCGTGTTCGCATAGCGAACATCGCTCGGCGCTAGGAGGCTCACATGCGGCACCCCACCTGGCCGATCCGCCTGCGCGGACGACCCTTCCTCCTGAGAATCTCGCTGGCCGCGATCTCGGCCGCCGCAGTGCTGCTGTCCGCCGCAGCCGCACCCGCAGTGGCGCAAGCACCGACCCCGACCGGCATCACGGCAGCCCAACCGCCGATCGTGACACCGCATACGGACTGCGGGTCCATGGCCGGCGCCGACGTCTCGCTCGCGGTCGGCGCGGGGACAGGAATCATCTCTGCCACCATGACGACCGCGCCGGCGGGGTACCCGATCTGCGACCTCAAGGGTGTCATCGCGCCCCAGATCCAGTTCGAGGTACAGCTTCCCACGCAGACCTACCGGCAGCGCTATCTGCAGACCGGCTGCGGCGGGTTGTGCGGCGCTCTGGCGATCAACGCACCGGGCGCGGTCGGCTGCGCACCGCTCGGCGACGGCAGCTTCGCCACGGCGTCGGACAACCAGGGCCATGTCGGCGGCGGCAGCGCCGACGGCAACTTCGGCACCGACGCCGCGCTGCGGGTCGACTTCGCGTTCCGCGCCGACCACCTGACCGCGCTGGCCGCCAAGGCCCTCGTCACCGCCTTCTACGGGGAGAGGCCGAAGCACTCGTACTTCGACGGCTGCTCACAGGGCGGCCACGAAGGGCTGACCGAGGCGCAGCGTTTCCCGACCGATTTCGACGGCATCCTCTCCGGCGCTCCAGCATCGATCACCACCGAACTCAACGGGTTCAACCAGCCATGGTTGGCTCGGGTGGACTTCGACGCCGCCGGTCAGGTCATCCTGCCGGCGAGCAAGCTGCCGGCCTTGCACACCGCGGTGATGGCCCGCTGTGACGGCCTCGACGGTCTGGTCGACGGCCAGCTCGACGATCCGCGACTGTGCTCGTTCGACCCTGCGACCCTGACCTGTCCGGCCACTGTGGACAACGCCAGATGTCTCACCCCGCCACAGGTCACCGTGGTCGACAAGATCTACTCCGGTGCGGTGGATCCGCGTGGCCGGCACCTGTATCCGGGCGGTCAACCGTTCGGTTCGGAACTGGCCTGGGCCGGCTGGATGATCCCCACCGTCCCGGCCGCGCCGCAGAACTCCACGATCGCTTGGCGCATCGGCAACGGCTGGGTCAAATACCTGGCCTTCGAACCGAACCCGCCACTCACCTTCACCGTGAACGACATCGGGTTCGACCAGGCGACGTTCGATCGGGTACGGCGACTCGCCGGTCTGTACGACGCGATCGACCCCGACCTGAGCGCGTTCAAGCGGGCGGGTGGCAAGCTGATCCTCTGGCACGGCTGGGCGGACCAGGCGATACCGCCCACCGGTACGGTCGCCTACTACCAGGCGGTACGAGATCGCATGGGCGGACTCGCCGCGACGCAACGTTTCGCCCGGCTGTTCATGTTCCCCGGCACGTACCACTGCGGCGGCGGCACCGGGCCCAGCGCATTCGACCTGCTCACCCCGCTGTTGAACTGGGTCGAAACCGGTGCCGCACCCGACCGGGTCGTCGCCTCGCAGACCACCGGCGGTCAGGTCGTCCGCACCCGTCCCGTCTTTCCCTACCCGCTCGTGGCCCGGTACACCGGCAGCGGGAGCACCGACGACGCGGCCAACTTCCGGGCCACCAACCCACAACATCCCACGGACGACCACATCCAGTGGCTCGGCCGCTTCGACGAACCGGGCCACACCGGCACCTGACCGCCTCGACAGCAACGGAGACTCCTCGATGCGTCGACCATTCACCGCGCTCCTCACCGCGACGGCAGTGCTGCTCACCGCCGCCTGCGGATCCTCCTCGAAAACCCCCGCCGCCGGCGGCGCGCCCGCCACGCCCGACAAGGTCAATGTCGGGGTCATCGCGATCGTCGATGTGGCACCGATCTACCTCGGCAAACAGAAGGGCTTCTTCACCAAACACAACATCGACCTGACCCTGACCACCGCGCAGGGCGGCGCCGCGATCGTCCCCGCCGTCGTCAGTGGACAGTTCCAGTTCGGCTTCAGCAACGTCGTGTCGCTGCTGCTGGCCAACTCCAACGGCCTGCCGCTGAAGATCGTCTGCAACGGTGTCGCGTCGACCGGTGTGCCCGGCAACGACTACGGGGCGGTCGTGGTCAAGAAGGACAGCCAGATCAAGACCGCGGCCGATCTGGCCGGGCACACCGTCGCGGTGAACACGCTGAAGAACATCGGGGACACCACCACCCGCGCCGCGGTACGCAAGGCAGGCGGCGACCCGACGAAGGTCAAGTTCGTGGAGATGCCGTTCCCGAACATGCAGGCGGGGCTGCAGTCCGGCCAGGTCGACGCGATCTTCGTGGTCGAGCCGTTCCTCACCGCCGCCCTCGGCGCCGGCGGCCGGATTCTCTCCTCCGTGTACGCGGAGGCGGCCCCGAACCTGACGGTCGCCGCCTACTTCGCCTCGAAGCAACTGGTCACCAGCAATCCCGACCTGGTGAAACGGTTCGCCGAGGCGATGAAGGAATCGCTGGCCTACGCCGACGCGCACGGCGACGAGGTCCGGTCGGTGCTCAGCGCGTACACCCAGATAGCGTCCGACCAGGCGGCGAAGCTGATCCTGCCGAAGTGGCCGGCCGACGTGAACAAGGACTCGGTGCAGACCCTTGCCGACCTGGCCAAAGGCGACGGTGTCCTGACCAAGCCCGCCAACCTCACCGACCTCCTGCCGTCCTCGTGAGCCGTGCGACACCGACCGAGCAGGGCCGGCCCGTGCCGCCGGCCCTGCTCGGCCTCATCGGGCTCGTCAGCTTCGCCGCACTGCTGGAGATCGCGCCACGTATAGGGCTGGTGCCGGGCCGCTACGTGCCACCGACCAGCCGGATCGCGGTCGCGCTGGCCGACCAGGCCAGCAGGTCCGGCTTCTGGCGCGCCCTGGTCGACACCCTGCGCACCTGGGCACTCGGACTCCTCATCGCCGTGGTGGCAGGCGTCGCGGCCGGCGTGGCGATCGGCAGCGTGCCCGCGCTACGGGCGATCGCCTCCTCGACGGTCGAGTTCCTGCGGCCGATCCCGTCGGTCGCGCTGATCCCGCTCGTCGTGGTGCTCTACGGGATCGGCATCACCTCCACCGTCGTCCTCGTGGTGTACGCGTCCTTCTGGCAGGTCCTGGTGCAGGTCCTGCACGGGGTGGCCGACGTCGACCCGGTCGCCCGCGACACCGCCCGCAGCTACCGGCTCGGGCGGCGCCGCCAGATCGTCCACCTGGTCTGGCCGACCGCGCTGCCGTACGTCGTGACCGGCGTCCGGCTCGCGGCCTCGGTCGCGCTGGTGCTCGCCATCACCGGCGAACTGGTCATCGGCTCACCCGGCCTGGGCAGCGCGATCGCGGTGGCCCAGGCCAGCGATGCGGTACCGGCGATGTACGCCCTGATCGTCGTCACCGGCCTGATCGGCCTCCTCGCCAACCTGCTCACCCGCGCGGTCGAGCGCCGGGTGCTGGCCTGGCACCCCGCGATCCGCCGGGAGGAGCCGGCATGACCGAGCGGAGCGAGGGCATCATCTGGCTCTGCCCGCCCGCGCAGGGCTGCTACCCACGCAGTGGGGAGCAGTCGTGACCGCCTTGGCGAAACGAATCGGGCTGATGCTCGGCCTGCCGGCCGTGCTGTTCGCGTTGTGGTGGTTCGGCAGCGCCGGCAGCACCGACTTCTACCGGCCGCCGCTGCAGCGGATCCTGGTCGCCTTCAAGGAGACCTGGTTCGGCAGCCGGATCGTCGACGACGTCCTGCCCAGCCTGGCCCGGCTCGCGGTCGGCTACGCGGTCGCCGTCGCCTTCGGCGTGGCCCTCGGGACCGCGATCGGGTTGTCGCCCCGACTGCGGGCGCTGGTCGAACCTGTCCTGGAGTTCCTGCGCGCGATCCCGCCGCCGGTGGTCGTGCCGGTCCTCATGCTGTTCGCCGGCATCGGCGACCTGATGAAGGTGCTCGTGATCGTCTCCGGCGCACTGTGGCCCGTGCTGCTCAACACCGTGGAAGGCGTACGGGCCGTCGACGAGATCCTGCTCGACACCTCGCGCAGCTACGGCGTCCGTGGGCTGAACCGGCTGCGGTACACCATCCTGCCGGCGGCGAGCCCACAGATCTTCACCGGAGCCCGGCAGTCGCTCTCGATCGCGATCATCCTGATGGTGATCAGCGAGATGTTCGCCGCCAGCAGCGGGCTCGGCTTCACCGTCGTGCAGTTCCAGCGCGGGTTCCAGATCCCTGAGATGTGGAGCGGAGTGCTGCTCCTCGGACTGCTCGGCGTCGCCCTGGCCGCGCTGTTCCGGCTCGTCGAGCACCGGGTCCTGGCCTGGTACCACGGCCAGCGCCAAGCCCATCGGTCGTGGTAACAGGAGACAAGGTGCTCGAGGTCAACAGGCTCCACAAGGTGTACGACGGCCATGGTCGCCGGGTCGCGGCGATCGGAGACCTCACGTTCCGCGTGGGTGACGGCGAGTTGGCGTGCGTGGTCGGCCCGTCCGGCTGTGGCAAGACCACACTGTTGCGCACCATCGCGGGCCTCCTGAGGCCGACCGCCGGCGAGGTACGCATCGACGGCACCCTGGTCACCGGACCGCCGCCGGGCCTCGCCGTGGTGTTCCAGGAATACGGACGCAGCCTGTTTCCCTGGATGCGGGTCGCCGACAACGTGGACCTGCCGTTGCGCGCCAAGCATCTCGGGTCGGATCAACGCCGCCACCTGGTACGCGACGCGCTCGCCGCGGTCGGACTGTCCGACGCACACCACGCCTACCCGTGGCAACTCTCCGGTGGCATGCAACAGCGCGTGGCGATCGCCCGCGCCATCGCCTACCAGCCACGCGTGCTGCTGATGGACGAGCCGTTCGCGGCCGTCGACGCGCAAACCCGCGCCGACCTGGAAGACCTCATCCGATCGGTGTGGCGCCGCCTCGGCGTGACCTTGCTCTTCGTCACCCACGACATCGACGAATCCGTCTACTTAGGACAGCATGTCATCATGCTGTCCCACGCACCGACATTCGTCGCCGACGAACTCGCGATCGACCTTCCCGACACCCGCGACCAGCTCACCACCCGCGCCGACCCGCGGTTCACCACGCTGCGCGCCCACGTCTACGCACAGGTGCAGCGCGCCAAACGCGACGTAGCAGGCACCGGCATCGCCTCCGAGCCGCAGCACCCGGACTCGCGATAAGACGGTACGAGGTCGCGACGCGCGGGGTGGCACTGTCCGCTCTGGACAGTGCCACCAGTGCTGGTATTCAGCGTTGGCTAGCCCCAGAACGTGAGGGCCTGGCGGCCGAGTGATGCCTGGCCTGACGCGTTGGCGTGGCAGCCGTCCACGTCCTCACCGTTGTGGAGATGGAACTGACCGGGGTAGGTCACGTGCTGCGTGGCGTCGGCACCCGCTTGTTGGGCGAGACCGTCGGTCAGTTGCGGGCCGCCGGCGCCTGCCAGGGAGCAGGTGTGGCCGGCGTCGTAGAGCGGCTGACCGGTGATGAAAATCGTCGCACCGGCGGCCGCGTGCTGCCGGGCGTTGGCGATGAGCTGTTTCACCTCGGTATAGGTCGCGCCACTGGAGGCGAAGATGCAGATCTGCACCCACACCGCCGTCGGCCTGCCGAACGTGGCGACCTGCTGGTCGAACAGCTGCCAGGCACTGGAATTGGGATCGGTCCACGACTGCACGACCAGGCCGCCGGTCCCGTACGGGCCCCACATGCGCTTACCGCCGTCCGCGACGTACCCCTGCGCGACGTTCTCGGCCATCGAGCAGCCGATGAAGCCCATAGATTTCCCAGGCTGGCCGCCGCTGCTCGGGGAAGGCCCGGACGAGGAGGCGGTCGGCGACGGCTGGCCCGTGCTTCCGTTGCAGGTCGTGCCGTTGAGGGCGAAGGTGGACGGTGCCGGGTTGCTGCTGTTGTTCCACGAGCCGTTGAACCCGAAGCTCGTGCTGGCGTTGGTGGCCAGGTTGCCGTTCCAAGCGGCATTGCGAGCGGTCACCTGCGCGCCGGTCTGGGTGACCGTGGCACTCCATGCCTGAGTCACCTGCTGGCCGGCGCCGAACGACCAGGTCAGCGTCCAGCTGCCGACCGGATCACCCAGGTTGGTCAGGCTCACGTTGGCGCCGAAACCTCCCTGCCACTGGGAAGTCACCGAGTACGTGACCCGGCAACCAGCGGTCGCGGCCTGCGCGGTGACCGAGACCGTGCCCACTGCGGCCGCCACCGACCCCGTGACAATGGCCGCGACGAACAGGCGGAACCGAGATAGACGCATCGCCCCTCCTTGGACTACCACTTCCGTGGTGTGTCTCGAGACCGCCACGGTTCCGATCGAACACGTACATCGAGGGCGGTCACTGAAGCGCGAATGTAGGACATTCTCATGACGGCGGTCAACGTCTACGTCGAATGCTCGGAGGAATCGGGCCGTGGCGACCCAGTTCCGGGCCGCGGGTCCGCGTAACTTCCACGAGGGCGGCTCAGCCGGCCTCGAATGCCGGACCGACGCCGCTCAGGATGCGGCGGCGGGGACCGGGGTGTGCGGTGGCGTAGGCATCGCGTCCTCGTCGGCCGGTTCGACGGACAGGTGCGGCAGCCACCGGTCGATCCAGCGGGGCAGCCACCAGTTGGCCCGGCCGAACAGGTGCATCAGCGCTGGTACGAGGACGGTGCGCAGCACGAACGCGTCGAGGAGCACCGCGCTGGACAGACCGACGCCGAACTCCGCGATGGTGCGTTGGCCGCCGAACACGAAGGCCAGGAAGACGCAGATCATGATGGTGGCGGCGGCGGTGATCACCGGGCCGGTGGACGCCTGGCCGAGGGTGACCGCCCGCCGGCTGTCGCGGGTGTGTACCCATTCCTCGTGCATACGGCTGACCAGGAAGACCTGGTAGTCCATGGACAGGCCGAACAGGATCGCGAGCATCATCACCGGTAGGAACGCCTCGATCGGGCCGGCCTTGCCCAGGCCGAGCGCGTCGCTGCCCCAGCCCCACTGGAAGAAGGCGACCACGACACCGAACGAGGCGCCCGCCGCGAGGAGGTTCATGACCGCGGCGGTGAGCGGTACCACGATGCTGCGGAAGGCGACCAGCAGCAGCACGAAGCCGAGGGCGATGATCACGCTGATGAACAGTGGCAGCTTCCCGCTGATCACACCGGCGAAGTCGTCGAAGACGGCGGTCTGTCCACCCACGTGCACGCGCATGGTGGTGCCTCGCTCGGCCGCCGGGATGACGTCGTTGCGCAGATGTGTGATCAGCGTGCTGGTCTTGGCGTCCTCGGGCGCGGTGGTCGGGACGACCTGGACGATCGCGACCTTCGCGCCGGCCTGCGGCGGTACCGCGATCGCGGTCGCGACGCCCGGGGTACGCCGGACCGTCTCGGTGAGCGCGGTAAGGGCCTGCTGATCGGTGCCGGAGCCGAGCTCGGCGACCAGTTGCAGAGGCCCGTTGAACCCCGGCCCGAAGCCCTCGGCGAGCAGGTCGTAGGCCTTGCGGGTGGTGGTACTGGCGGGATCGTTGCCCTGGTCGGAAGAGCCCACGCGGAGCGAGAACGCCGGGATGGCCAGCGCTGCCATGAGGGCGAGCGCGATCGGGGTGAGGACGGCGGGTCGGCGCTCGACCAAGCCGGCCCAGCGTGCCCATCGGCCGCGCTGCTGTCCTTCGGGACCCTCCGGTGAGGCCAGCCGTCGGCGCTGGCGCCGCGACAGCACCCGTGTGCCGAGAACGCCGAGCAGTGCGGGCAGCAGAGTGCTGGCCGCGGCGACGTTGAACACCACGACGATCGCCGCGGCGACGCCGACGCCGGTGAGGAAGCTGAGGTTGAGCACGAGCAGGCCGAGCATGGCGACGCAGACGGTGCCGCCCGCGAAGATCACCGCGCGGCCGGAGGTGTTCAGTGCCCGCACCGCGGCCTCTTCGGGAGTGAGCCCGGCGTGTAGGCCGTTACGGTGCCGGGTGACCACGAACAGGGCGTAGTCGACGCCGACGCCGAGGCCGATGAGCACCGCGAGGGTGGGCGCGAAGTCCGGCACGGTGAAGGCGTTGCTCAGCAGGCCGATGGTCAGGTTGGCGGTGAGCAGCGAGAGCACGGCGGTGACGAGCGGCAGCAGCATGGCGAGTGCGGAGCCGAACGCGATCAGCAACACGATCGCGGCCGCGAGGATGCCGATGATCTCCGAGGCGATGGTGCCGGAGTCGTTGAGCTGTTGCACGGCGCCGCCGCCCAGTTCGACCTGCAGGTCCGCGGTGCGGGCCGCCCGCGCGGTGTCCACGACGTGCTGGACGTCCTTGGCGGCCAGGAGGTTGCCCGGTTGGTCGAAGGTGACGGTGGCGTATGCGGTTCGCCCGTCTTGGCTG
>Ga0307508_10006754_pt1 | contig 10750 bp, 7 predicted proteins | sample 9_EM_MG_FD_203089 | JGI IMG/M metagenome (GOLD analysis project Ga0307508, IMG submission 203089) | Populus trichocarpa ectomycorrhiza microbial communities from riparian zone in the Pacific Northwest, United States - 9_EM | ecosystem: Host-associated > Plants > Roots > Unclassified | place...
GGCATCGCGTCGCGCACGATTGCCAGCCTCGAGCATGGCTGGAGCCAGGGCCGTGACGGGCTTACGACCCGCGATGTGCTGGTGATCGACGAGGCGGGCATGGTCGGCACGCGCCAGTTGGAGCGCGTGCTGTCCCATGCTGCCGAAGCGGGCGCTAAGGTGGTGCTGCTCGGCGATCCGCAACAACTGCAGGCGATCGAGGCGGGCGCTGCCTTCCGCTCTATTCACGAACGACACGCCGGCGCGGAAATCGGCGAGGTGCGCCGTCAGCGGGAGGACTGGCAGCGCGACGCCACGCGCGATCTGGCCACTGGCAAAACCGGTAATGCGCTTGAAGCTTATCGCTCCCGCGGCATGGTGTATGAGGCCCAAACCCGCGAACAGGCGCGCGGCGATCTGATCGAGCGCTGGAACCGCGACCGGCAGGCGTCGCCCGACAAGAGCCGGATCATCCTCACCCACACCAACGACGAAGTCCGCGCACTCAACGAGGCCGCGCGCGAGCGGATGCGGGCGGCCGGCGATCTCGGTGAAGACGTCCGCCTGACCGTCGAACGCGGCGCGAGAGATTTTGCCAGCGGGGATCGCGTCATGTTCCTGCAAAATGAGCGCGGCCTTGGCGTGAAGAACGGCACGCTCGGGACCATCAAGCAGGTCAGCGCGCAATCCATGACCGTGCAGACCGACGATGGCCGATCCGTGCGATTCGACCTCAAGGATTATAACCGGATCGACTATGGCTATGCCGCGACCATCTACAAGGCGCAGGGCATGACGGTAGACCGCACCCACGTGCTGGCGACGCCCGGCATGGACGCTCATGGCAGCTATGTCGCCCTGTCGCGGCACCGCGACGGCGTGGAGCTGCATTATGCCCGCGACGATTTCGCCAATCAGGACCGGCTTGTCCGCACCCTGTCACGTGACCGGGCCAAGGACATGGCCTCGGATTACCAGCCGATCAACCCGGTACAGAGCTACGCCGAGCGGCGCGGGATCAACTTCCGCGAGCGCGTGGCCGAGATCGTGCGCAGGGTCGTGCCGGAAAAGCTGCGCGACACGTTCGAAAGCCTTCGCTCTCCTGGAGATGCGCCTGGCCCGGATGGCGGACGGAGGCCGGAGCGGGGAACGCCGGAAAGGGAACGGAGCGGTACGGGAGCCGAGCGGCGCGAAACCCCAGCGCCGGAACGGAGGGTGGCGGAGGACCCGGAAAAGGAATTGCGTCGCGTGCGCACCCGAGCGCTCGTGCGCCATGCCCGCGCCGTGGATGCCATCTTCGAGGCGCAGGAGATGGGCGGCGAGGCAAGTCCCGAGCAGGTGAAAGAACTGCAAAAGGCCCGCCAGGTCTTCGAGGAGGTGCGGCCCTATGGCTCGTACGACGCCGAAGCCGCTTACACGAAGAACCCGGAATTGGCCCGCGAGGCGGCTGGCGGCCAGATCAGCGGTGCCGTCCGCGCGCTTCAGCTCGAAACCGAGCTCCGCACCGATCCAGCCCGCCGCGCTGACCACTTCGTGGAGCGCTGGCAGAAGCTTGACCACATGAGCCAGCGCCAGTATCAGGCGGGCGACATGTCCGGCTACAAGGCCACGCGCTCGGCCATGGGCGATATGGCCAAAAACCTCGAACGCGATCCGCAACTGGAGTCCATCCTCGCCAATCGCAAGCCGGAGCTCGGCATCGCGTTCGAAACAGGCCGCCGGCTCGGCCTCGAATTGGCGTTCACTCACGGCATCGACCTCGGCAGCGGCCGGGGCCTCGGAATTTGACCCGTCCTGTTTTCCGCTGCCTCTACGCCACGCTACGACTGGGCGAGAAATCCTCTTGCGCGCCTTTGAACGCTTCCCTGTCTGGTCTCAGCAGCAGTCAGAAACAGCCAGCAGGAGGCAGCGCGGCGATGCGCGAACCAGACCGTATCATCCGTTTGAAATCCGTCGTCGCAAGGACCGGCTTGTCCCGGTCCACCATCTACCGCAAAATCGCCGAGGGCACGTTTCCCGCTCAGCTCAAGATCAGCACCAACGGGACCGGCTGGCATGAATCAGACATCAACCGCTGGATCGCAGATCCGGTCTCGTGGCGTCCAAAAGGCGAATTCGATGAAGTCCGGTGACGAGTAGAAGCTCGCAGTCGTGATGAAGACCGCGCAGTCTGCTTGACGGAGCCACCTCATCTGCACCCACCGTTGGAGAGCTGCCCGTCCGACGGTGACGAGGCTGAACTCAGGCGCTCGGGCTCCAATGGGCTGGAACAGGGTGCGGACCGTCGGCCGAAGGCGTGGCGGGAGGACACGGGGCCGTAACGCTGAAGCGATCATCGTCACCCCGGCTGTTATACAGAACGTTACTGATGTTACGCTGTGACCGTAATCGTGGGCGTCACGGTCGACCGCGAGTCCCGGCGCAGACCGATTACGGGCCGCAATAGCCGGTCGGTCGATCGTAACCATTCGTTCTCGAACGACTCTTCAATCGGTCTCTGCTGCTGCGGAGATCGTTAGCCCTGGTACCAAGACGTCATCCTCCAAAAACATGTAGACGACGCGGGATTCATTCGGACCGATTGGTCTGACCGCCTCGTATCGCTTTCAGCCGGACTCCAGGCTCGTCACCGCCACTGAATTCGATACCTGCGGCTTCCAAGGCTCGACGCAGCTTGTCGACGGTGGCTGTACACTCCGCGGCGGCTCGACTGTCGAGGCAAGTGGCCGGTCTACGCCGCCGCCGATCTCGACGCCTGGCTTGCGTCGCGCATGACGCGGATGGTCTCCAGCACGTCCGAATTGCGGAAGGCGAGCGCCTGACACTCCCCATTCGTGGGGAAGAAAATGCGTAGGGGCTATCCAACCACCCCTGAACGCTCCCCCGTCTTGGGGCACAAGTTGCTCCATCGAAAACGGGAGCAAGGACATGCTCGATACGACCACCCCGGCCGCGCTGCGCGCCGGACTCCTTCAGAGGCAGGTTGCCGAAATCCTCGGCGTCTCAAGGTGGACCCTGCCAGGACTGGGCGGCCAAAGGCTACGGCCCGCAGCCCGTCCGCGACGGCAACCGGCTGCTCTATGACCCGGCCGAGATCACCGCGTTCATCTCCTCGCACAAGGCCGCCGAGGGTGCTCAATGACCCCCCCTTGCGCAGCCTCACTCTCGCGCTCTCGACGCCGAAGCCTGTCCGGAAGACCGAGCGCTCGCCCGCCGCGCCGGCCGTCCGCCCGATCTCGCTCCCGAAGCCCGCGCCTGCGCTGTCGGCTCCGAAGGCGATGCCGAAGGCGGCACCGATTGCACCTGCGTTCGCCGCTCCGAAACCGGCTCCGCCTCCCGCTCCTCCCGCTCCCGCCCTGCCGAGCGCGGCGCTGATCAAGGCGATGAGCGCGCAGCGCCAGGGCGCGACGGCGCAGCCCGTGAACAATTACGTGGTCACGTTCAACATCGACGGTGCGCAGGACGAGCGCCAGATCGTGCGGACGATCGACCGGCATCCGGGGGCCCTAGCTCACGCTCAGCGCGGAGCTTTGCACGATTGATTTTAGAAGGTGCTGCGGCGCATCTTCGCAAGTTCTTCGGCAGGCAATGCTGCCGGAAGCTGGAAGAAATCGAATAGCTCGTAGAGCGGCGCAATCAACTTGTACACGAGTTCAGGCAGGATCGTCGGTACCTCATCGGCCTTGGCCGTGATCGTACCGCGAAAGCGCTCCTCCTGTGTTGTGTGTCCGTCGAACATCAAGCGGTTGGTGCTCGGGTGAGCGGCGAGTTGCCGTCCCTTCAAGCCCGTCCATTCCGCGACGAGGACCACCTCGGCTTCAGGGTCGCCGAGCAGGTTGGCAAGGGCGGATGCGTGCAGAAGCACCTCACCGATGATCCAAGCTGGCGACGTGATCTCAAATGTCGTGCCGGGCTGCGCGCCGTAGTCGGCACCGTCTTCTCGGAGGCCGCGAATGAGAAACGTCTTCCCCTCGGGCGAAACACGCCAGAAGTCAGCGTGTGCGCCGTCACGTGGACCATGTTCCTTGTCGCCACCGATCCAGCATTCGATATTTCCGTCTTTCGGGTAAGGGGCGATGCCTGGCCGCGTCGGCACCCAGAACGCTGGCCATCCCGTATGCCGGATCGTCGCTTGCCGCAGGGCTTCCTTCAGGTCCGGCAATGGCAGGCGCTTGAGGTCGCCGTTGAGGTTGTAGCTCACCGCGAGATAGCCGGGCTCCAGCCTGGCCCCGTCATGGGCCGGCAAGGTGGATGCTAGACCTTGCCAGCGTGCAAGCGAGGCGTCGAACCACGCGTCCAGTTTCTCCGCCTCGGCCGGCTCAAGACGCATCTCGCTCCCGCCCGCAAGGATCGCGCGGAACTGATCGATCAGGTCTTCGCGCGCATTGGAGACGACCCGGCGGATCAGCGCATCCCACTCCTGTCCGTCTTGGGGGACCTCGCTCGCAGGCCCGATGCGTCGGATGTAGTATGAGTTCTGCTTGATGACTGTGCCGTTCGGCCCGTCCCTGGTCGATCGGATCGGAACCCGATGTCCGCCCGGAACGACTATGATCGGATAGCCGAGGCCATCCGGCCCCCGCTGAATTGAAACATCGCAGTGAAATTTGGGATCGCAGTATCTGCTGATGATGGAGTTGACGGCGTCAGTATTGAAATCCCCAAGGCTGGCAGGCCGCCCGCTGGCCGGTCCTGAGCCTGTGTCGGTTTTCTCAAATCCGATCAGGACAACACCGCCGCCATGATTGGCGAGCGCGATCACTGCCTTCGCGAGAAGGGCTTTGTGCTCGTTGTTGTTGGTGATGTCGAGCCAACCTTTAAGCTCGACACTCAGCGTTTCTCTGGGCTCGACCAACAGGTCAGCGAGGCGGCGGTCATCGCGACTCGGTGATTTCATGGCGTGATCATAAGGGCCGCCGAGGAGAACAACAACTGAACTTTCGCGGCGATCGGCTTCGCCACGGGCTGGCGCGCCCGAGCATAGTGGCGCTCACGACGAAGTTATCGACGGATGTGTACATTGAATCTGCCGGACACATCCGACGAGAGCGGGCAACTCTTTGGCGTGACGACTTAAGATCAGCGGATGTGTAGGTCATGGAGTAAAGTGTTGCTTTTGCCGCACCGTGACGGGCTCTTGCGCTGACTGCGAACTCGCGGCCTATTGCCTTCAGGCACTCGGCTCGCTCGGAGGAAAAAGATGAACACGACCACTACCGCTGCTCTCGGCCGCCTGTACATTGCCGAAGCCTTCGCGGGCCACATCATCGGCGGCTCGACCGAAGAGGCCAACACCGCGGTTGACGACGCGATCGCCGCGCTGATCGCCACCGTGGAAGTGGTGGCTGGAAAGCTCGATCGCGCGTGGCAGTTCTACAGCGACGACGTTGCGCCCGTTGGAGATGAGCTTCGCGCGATCCCCGGCAAGGTGACGAAGGGCCAGCGTGTCGCGCGTGTGTTGGAGGACCTGGCCGAGTCGCTCGGGCCCGGTGTGTGCGCTGATCTCGTGCGGTCGGCGGCGACGGACGCGACGGCGCTCGAAGCGGCATAGTATGAGGCGACGACTCGGGCTCGCCGTGGGTGTCGACGGGTCCATGTCAGCGCTTGAGGGGCTGCATCAACCCTTCTATGTTCTGCATCGATGAAATGGAAGCCCCGAAATCTGCGAGCACTCGCCGAGATTGTCTGCGGCAACGTCGATCATTTCCAATATCGATCGAGCAGCTACATCACGGAATTCTTCGGGGACTGCGATCTTGATTATGCCCATGACGGGTCCACGCGGTGGGCCTGGGTATCTGACAGACTAGAAGAGATATTGGCGCAGCCGCAGCGGAGCCCGTCCGTCCCGCCCGACGCATTCGTGAAGGTCATTCGCCGGGTGCTGGACAAGGGCGACGCACAGGATGGTGACCCGGATCGAAGCAAGGCGCTGGCGGCTCTGAACATCGTGCTCGCCCGCGAAGGCTGGGAGGCGTTTTTCGACGAACACGGGCGGGGCCAACTCCGCCACATCGCAACCAACACCATCGCGCAAATCGAAAGCCCCCACCGGCCGCTCACGCCTTCAGAGCTTAAGCGGCGAGACCAGCTACTTGCCTATCTCGACAAGTGCTCGGAGGACGAACTGATCGAGGAAGTCCTGCTCCCGCTGTTCCGGCAGCTTGGCTTCCACCGGATCACCGCCGCGGGCCACAAGGACAAGGCGCTGGAGTACGGCAAGGACGTGTGGATGAAGTACACGCTGCCGACGCTTCACGTCATCTACTTCGGCATCCAGGCCAAAAAGGGAAAGTTGGATTCCGCGGGCATGGGCAAGGCCGCGTCCAGCAACATCGGCGAGATACTGAATCAGGTGACCATGATGCTCGGACACCAAATCTTCGACCCCGAGCTGAACCGACGCGTGCTTGTCGATCACGCCTTCATCGTCGCCGGGGGCGAGATCACCAAGCAGGCAAAGAACTGGCTCGGTGAACGGCTGGATGCGGCCAAGCGATCTCAAGTCCTTTTCATGGATCGCGACGACATCCTGAACCTGTTCACCGTGAACAACCTGCCACTGCCCAAGGGCGCGCTTCCGCTGCAACGGTTCGGCGACATAGACGACGACCTGCCGTTCTAGAAAGCCGCGCGAGCTCGATCGCCAAAAAAATAAGGCGCAGCTAGTTTTATGAAAAAACTATGAAAACTCTCGACCGATTGCCGAGTTTTGCATGAAAAACAATCGCTTAAGATGAAAGTAGTTGCGGGGATAGGATTTGAATCTATGACCTTCAGGTTATGGTCCTGCTTTGACATAGCAGAGCGCCGCGCACGCGCTGGCAACAGCCGGGCAATGCACATCACAAGACAGGTAATAGGCAATTCATGCGCGGATAGGGATGATTTTTTGATCCGAGCCTCCGCTTGACGCGCAGAATGTTGCCCAATCGGACATCAACGATTTTCGCTTCTCGAACAGGTCGCCTCGGCGGTAAGCGGCCTCGACCTTGCTGCTGATCGTGTGGGCGAGTGCCATCTCGACGACTTCATTCGGATAGTTCGTGCGCTCGGCGGCCCAGTCGCGGAAGGTCGAGCGGAAGCCGTGCGCGGTCAAGTCAGAGCGGTCCATGCGGTCGAGCAACGCGAGCATGGCCATGTTGCTGAGCGGCTTGTCGCGCCTGCCACCCGGAAACAGATACGCGCCGCCCTGCTCCTTGCGGAGCTTCTCGATGATGGCGAACGCCGCTGCGGACGACGGAACGCGGTGCTCCTTGCTCGCCTTCATGCGCCCGGCCGGCACCGTCCAGACCTTGTCCTTGATTTCTTCTGGTTGGCCACCGATCACCTCGCCGGTGCGCGCCGCCGTGAGGATCAGAAATTCAAGCGCACGTGCCGCAACGCCGTCCTGGGCGCGCAACGCAGTCATGAACGCCGGCAGCTCGTCATAAGGCAACGCGGCATGGTGCTTGACCTTGCGCACCTTGGCACGCGCCGGCAACAGCTTGTCGAGATGGCCGCGCCATCGCGCCGGATTTTCGCCTTGGCGAAAGCCGCGCACCGTCGCCCAATCGAGCACGGCTTCAATCCGTCCGCGCAGCCGCGAGGCCGTTTCCGGCTTCTTCGACCACAAGAGCTCGATGATCTTCATCACCAACGCGGTGTCGATGCTGTGGACCGAAAGCTCACCGATCACTGGCTCGGCATAAGTCTTCAGCGTCGAGCTCCATTGCGCGGCATGCTTGGCGTTGCGCCAGCCGGCACTGTGTGCCGCAAGGTATTGCTCGGTACAGTCCTTGAAGGTCAGCGCAGTTGCTGCCTCAAGCGCAGCCTGGGCGCGTTGCGCGCGGCGCGCCTCGATCGGATCGATGCCTTCGTAGGCTTGTCGTCGACACTCGGCTGCCTTCGCGCGCGCCTCGGCCAAGCCACAGAGCAAGAGGGAACCAAGTCCCATTTCGCGGGAGCGGCCGCGAAGGGTGAAGCGATAGATCCAGGATTTGGCAGGCGAGTTTTGGCCGTCGCCCGAGACCTGCAGATAGAGGCCGGCGCCATCGGCATACATGCCGGGCTTCTTGACCTTCGCAACCTTCAGCGCCGTCAGCCGGCCCACCAGATGCGCCATCTCCGCCTCGCCACTCTACCCACGGTGCTACCCACATCCTCCACGCCATTTACCCACGTTTTAAGGTGAACCTGCGCGGACGCGAGCAGGCATCAAACACGAAAAATATGGCTATTTTTCAGGAGTTTAGCAGACCGCTGCGAACAAATGCGAACGCCTATAGGGCGGAGAGGGAGGGATTCGAACCCACGGTACGGGATTTCCGTCTGCGCTGCGCCCGTCTCGTCCGACCCAAGATGCCTCCGCATGCCAATTCGGTGGCGATTCTAAAAGAAATCGACCCGAAGGCCGTCTTCTCGAATTAATCTCAACAGTTCAGTATCTTAAAAGCTGCGGATAGGGTTTGAATCTATGACCTTCAAGTTCTGAGCTGAAGGATAGTGCCATATTTATCCATCGCTCCTTATTCCGAATTGGATAAATGGCCGCCGATCTGCGCGCTACGCTTTCCGATTCCACGACACAAAGGAAGCTCGGGCTTTCGACAACATGCAATCGGTCGCATGTTTCGCTCATGGATCAAATTGAAGCCGTCATCGATAGCAACTTTAGTCGTCAGACATTGAAGCTATTGCATCGGTTTGGGCTACCGATCGCGCGGTATGGCGTCTGCGGACGAGGCCGCTGATCGTGGTTCGTCGCGGAATGTGCAAATTGCCCTTGCGGCCGTCGCCAGATGAGGCGATTCTACGCCTTGCACGGGCATTGGCACGCCAAGCGGCAAGGGAAGATTATGAACGAGATCAGGTCAGCATCCGAGCCCCGGATGAAGAAGGCGTTGATCTACGCTCGGTTCTCAACAGACCTCCAGAATGAGCGATCAATCGAAGATCAAATCACGCTCTGCAGAGACTACGCCTCACGCAACAATATTGATGTCATCGATGTCCATGAGGACAGAGCGCGTTCGGGTGGCTCAATCATGGGGCGCGATGGCCTACTTCGCTTGCTGGATCGGGCGAAAGACGGATCATTCGATATCGTCGTAGTCGAGGCTCTGGATCGCCTTTCGCGCGACATGGAAGACCTTGCCGGTGTTCACAAACGGCTATCATTTCTTGGAATCGAAATCCGCGCAGTCCACGAGGGGGTCGTCAACACAGTTTTGGTTGGACTACGCGGACTCGTGGGCCAGCTCTATCGCGAGGACAACGCCCACAAGGTACGCCGGGGATTGTCTGGTCGTGTTGGACAGGGGCTCAATGCAGGCGGGAGGGCTTACGGGTATGCGCCAATTGCCGGCGACAAGGGAAAGCGAACAATTGTCGAAGCTGAAGCACAGATCGTCCGGCGAATTTTTGAGGAGTATATTGGCGGGCGGACTCCTCGCGAAATTGCCCACGACCTGAACCATAAAGGAATAGCGCCGCCGCGCGGGCGCTCGTGGAACGCCTCGACAATCAATGGCAATATGCAACGCGGCACAGGCCTCATTCAGAACGAACTCTACGCAGGTCGGCTTGTCTGGAACAAGGTGAGGATGGTCAAAGATCCGGACACTGGAAAGCGCCTGTCGCGTCCTAACCCCAAAAAGGACTGGCAAACCGCGGACGTGCCGGAGCTGCGAATTGTCTCTCAAGAAATGTTCAACGCGGCACAACGTCGGAAACAAGCGCGCGGCCATACGCACCCGAACAAGCAACGGCGACCACGTCACATGTTGTCGGGTATGCTCCGGTGTGGTGCCTGTGGTGCTGGAATGTCCACCAACGGGAAAGACAAGTCGGAGCGCATTCGTATCCGTTGTTCCGCGGCCACGGAAAGCGGCACGTGCCGGGACGCCAAGACATTCTATCTACACGCAGTGGAAAGCGCGGTTCTTGCCGGATTGGAAGCAGAGATGCGGCATCCAAGCGTGATTGCGGAATATGTGCGGACCTATCTCGAAGAGCGGAAGCGCCTGTCAGCCAAAGCGAATGCGAAAAGGGCGCATTTCGAAACGAGGCTCGGGGAACTCAATCGCGAGATCGATCGACTAGTCGACGCGATAGCCAAGGGCCAAGGTGACCCCGCAGTTTTGGGGCCGCGTTCGACTGTTCTGAACGAGGAGCGGAAGCAGATTGCTAATGAGTTGAAGGTCGAACCGGCGACGAACGAGATCGTCGCCCTTCATCCAGCGATATTGGCGCGCTATGAGCGGCAACTCGGCACTCTTCAGGACGCCTTATCCAAGGGGATCAGTGCCGGAGATTCTGACGCCGCTGAAGCGATCAGAGACCTTGTCGAGACAGTGACGGTTTTCCGAGACCCGGCGCGGCCAGGCGGAGTCGTGGTCGAAATAGCCGGGCGGTTGAACGCCCTGCTCGGGGAACAGGCATATCCGAACAAGATTCGGGGAGTGTGGGGAAAGGTGGTAGCGGGAGAGGGACTCGAACCCCCGACCCCAGGATTATGATTCCCGTGCTCTAACCAGCTGAGCTACCCCGCCACAGCGTCCGCCGCCCGGCTGGAGTAGCCGGGCGCTCGAACGCGCGGCATATAAGAAGTCACTCACCGGCATGTCAAGCAAACACGGAGAGCGCGGCTAAGCCACACAGGATCCTGCTTATTTCGGGCGCACCGTGGGATCTCCGCCGGGACTGCCCGGCGGCGGAATCACCGGCATCTTGCCGACATCGGGAGCCGGCGCGCGAATTTCGGGGTCGACGCCTGAGGGCGGACACAGCA
>Ga0307508_10006755_pt1 | contig 10749 bp, 3 predicted proteins | sample 9_EM_MG_FD_203089 | JGI IMG/M metagenome (GOLD analysis project Ga0307508, IMG submission 203089) | Populus trichocarpa ectomycorrhiza microbial communities from riparian zone in the Pacific Northwest, United States - 9_EM | ecosystem: Host-associated > Plants > Roots > Unclassified | place...
GGCACGCAATGAATGAATCAACGTACTAGAGTCCCGGTCGCTTGTCCAAATCAATTGTTGTTGTATGCTAAAAGAACACTCATGTTTTGGACTGAGATTGTCGTAAAGTACCGTACTTACATATGGCAATACGACACATCGCCTAGTCTACATGTCCGAGTCAGTCATATTCGCGATCCGGCATTTGCCTCTGACATTCATTGACTATATATGATCACGTGGGAGCGCTCGAGATATCCCGACTTGGCACGTACATGTATGTGCGCTCTTGCTCCTTTACGCGTTCCGCCACTGATGTGGTACCCGTCCGTTCGTTTTCCCCATTGTATTAGGTCGAATCATGCAATCTTATGGGCTTGGATCCGCTGGCTCCAAGAAGAAGCCGTGTAATTCCGCCTATCAGCTGAGCACGCTCTGCTTTCATTATCATGCACTCTTCGCATATGTACGAAGTCAGTTACCAAAACGTTCAGTTCCCTTTGTGTACTTCCAACAATTCTTCTACCTACTTTTCCGTTCTCTGTCTATATCATTCCAATCTTTGTATTCCGCATCGTATTTGTTCCATGAAAATGGCGCCATTTTAACACTATGATTCTTTCTGACTGACCGTTTATACGGACTGTGGCGTAGCGCGACTGGACGTTCGCAGCTCTTTAGCCGTACAATTCCAAGCCCTCCTGGAGGAGCCGCCAAAAGCATTTGCTGCCCCTCTATATCACCCGATTGTCATCGATGGACTCTGCACAGAGATGTCGAAAGAGGAGCATGTTGAGACCTCTTGCGACACATCCCAAAGAATGCCAGCGTTATTTCGAATCCTTGTGGCCAGCCGCGATGAAACAGACACCCGCTTCGCATTTTCTCAACCAAATATTAAGCACCTTGTTAAACCAGTTCCCTTCGAGACAAATGGTGCACGCGACATTGCGGAATACTTCCGGCAGCGGCCGGCGTCAATTGCGAACTGTTCTGGGCTGACCCCTGATTGGCTAGGGCATTCCCAAGTGTGGAGGGGGCCTCTTTATTCGGGCTTCCACGACGGTGGGATTCGCCCAAGGTGCCCCCCAATGGGACGGGGTCCTGTGGGCTGTTCTTAGTGTTGCCAGCGTGCTGCACGGAGTCACGTGCATTCCCAGCTTCAATTTATCGCGTTGCTCCACAGCTGCGACGGGTACCCCCGACAGTCACCCAACTGCCTTGGCGATCGCTTCTGTATGCCGCCGCCGCTCGCGATGCAGGAGACTCGGTTATCCGCGTCATGAGCCGGAAGCCGCCCCACCGAATTGCTTTATGACTGAACGACCTTATTTCCAATGTGATCCGCCATCTAGAGCGTATGCATCAGGTGTAATGATATCATTGGTATTGAACGTTCACCATATGATGTTTTAGTGATATGTTGAACCAATGTACATACAATTTTGCGGTACTGGAGGAACAATATATATGAAGCAACTTCAAGGGGTTCTGAATTTGTTACATGTAACGCTCAAGCCGGGAACAAATGAGGTGAATCAATGAAAACATAATCACATAATCACGAAATGGGGACTTTGGATATATCAAGAAAGAGAAAACGCCCATTGTTGCAAATAACCGCAGCGGTTAACCCCGCTGGATGCACCACAAGGCGGCGAGGAGAAATGTCAGGAGGGAACCAACAAATTGGATGTGTGGTAGATGGACTGTCAAGATTCAAAACCGTCAAGCCACAAAGAGTGGGCTCTCTTCGTGTTTCCAAAAGATATAGGAAGTTCCGTGAACTAAGGTAAAACGCATCTGAGGCCGTTTGTTTGCATAACACATGTGGTCGGGTGATGTCAGTGATGTCCCAAATCAGAACAGCATCACTGAAGATGTGGTTAGCTTCCGGTAAGCCCCTGATGTTGAATGACCCCGAAGTCAATCTGGAGCCATCAGCTGAGAATGTAATGAATTCGACCTCCCCGGTATGTCCGCGGAGGGTGGCGATGTGATCCCCCGTTTTACCATCCCACAGCCGCACGGTGCAGTCTTGAGATGCTGAGGCAAGAGTTGTGCCATCCGCGGAGAATTTCACTGAGTTGACCGGATGAGAATGCCCGGACAGTGTAGCGATGTGGGTTCCGGTTCTGCTGTCCCACAGACGCGCAGTTCCGTCACGGGATGCGGAGGCGAGTCGTAAACCGTCCGATGAGAACGTTGCTGATGTAACTGATAGTGAATGACCGGAGAGTATGGCGATGCAGCGGCCAGAGCCGGTATCCCACAGCCGCACCGTTCCGTCACCAGACATCGAAGCAAGCTGTGAGCCATTTGCAGGAAATGTGACAGAGTTAATGGAACGAAAATGTCCCTTGAGAACAGCGGTAGGACGGCCACTTCCGACGTCCCACAGCCGCACTGTGCTACCACCGGACACCGAGGCAAGTTTTGAACCATCCATCGAGAAGGCGAGAGTTGAAACCGAGGGAGAAACGCCCTTCAGGGTGACAATGTGAGTGCCATCCCACAGCTGTATTGTCGTGTTATCCGCCAGAGCAAGTTTCAAGCCGTCGGGTGAGAATGCTAAGAAACGGATGAGGCCATAATGGCGCTTAGGGGTAGCAACATGGCTGTTCGCTCTGCTGTCCCACAGCCGTACCGTGCTATCCTCGGATGCGGAAGCGAGCCTTGAGCCATCTGGTGAGAATGTCACAGATTGAACCACGTGAGAATGACCGTTGAGATCAGCAACGTGAACACCAGTTCTTCCATGCCACAACCGCACGGTCTTGTCAACAGATCCCGACACGAGCCTTGAGCCATCTGTTGAGAATGCGACGGATGTAACCCAATCAGAATGGCCTTCGAGAGTGGTAATGCAACAACGCCTTCTGGCATCCCACAGGCGTACCGTGTGATCATCGGACGCTGAGGCAAGTGTCAACCCATCGGGCGAGAACGCCACGCAATTCACCCAGCCAGTATGGCCGGTCATGGTGGCGAAGTGGTGACCTGTTCTGGCGTCCCACAATCGTATAGTTCGGTCATCGGATGCAGAAGCGAGTGTTGAGCCACCTGGTGAAAATGCCGCTGAACGCACGCAGTCGGAGTGGCCCCGGAGGGTGGTGATGTGACATCCAGTTTCACCATCCCATAGCCGGACCGTTTTGTCCCCGGATGCTGAGGCAAGCCTCAACCCATCCGCTGAGAACGTCACGGAATACATGCTGCCAGAATGGCCTGAAAGGGTAGCAATATGGTGACCTGTTCTGCCATCCCACAGCCGTATGGTATCATCACTGGATGCGGATGCAAGTCTTGAATTGTTCAGTGAGAATGATACAGAATTAACAGGTTCGGTATGGCCTGCTAAAGTGGTAATCTCGTGGCCTGTCCTGCCGTCCCACAGGCGTATCGTGCAGTCCAAAGATGCCGATGCAAGTCTCAAGCCATCCGCCGTGAATGTGACACAGCACACGAGATCCCTGTGGCCTTTCAGGACAGCTAGGACGGGGTTCCAATCCGTCTCTAAACCAGAAATGACATCCACATTCCGTGTATACAGTCCTCCGTATGTGTGGAATAAAGCAGTATTGCGCGGTGCAAAAGTGAGCGCAGAATCACAAATCTGCATTGGAAATGAGTGTAGGATGCCCGGGCTTCGCTGGATAAATCTGCACCCGTCATTGAACAACTCCTGCACTATCTCGGGAAAATGACTCCGCTGCCAAATCGTGCGAACGATGTCAAGACTCGTGTACGCTGTATCCATCCGTCCGATGATACTGAGCGCCTCCAGCCATGTCAGAAGGTGCTTCGAGGCGACACACTCAAGAAGATCCTTCGCTTCGGAGTCAAGCTCTGCACCACTGCTGAGCGCTGCCGTAAGATGAGACGCCCAGTGAGTGCAAGCATACGCGAGATACGGCGATATTTCATTCTGAGTCCGATGGAGTATCTGAGCCCGATCCATATGCCACTCATTGGGCTCCAAGCCGCATAGATTTTGCGTCAGGAAGTGGTCCATGATGTGTAAACAGCGCATGGCTATACGGAAATTGTGTGCCGTTCGATCAATGCAGAGCTGCGGGTCCAAGATACAGCGATCGGGGTCGGAGATGAAATCGGGGAATGATTTATGATGGACCCGGAATGTCCGATTTTCCGCACTCGGAGCGAGAAGCGAGTGTAGATTTGACAAAGTCCTGAGGATGGTGCCAGTATCTATGCCAATAAGTTGCGCGAGTGCATCGCACGGCAAAGGGTCGTGTAGGAGCACAATAGTGCCAACGCATGTCTGGAAATGGGCGGTCCAGTCATCGACGGGGTCGGGCTGAGCAGCGCGTATGATTCGCATGTATACCTTGTCCATAGCTGTAGCGTACTTCAAGCCGTAGAAATCTATATCGGAGGCTCCGCGGAGCAAAACTGCTAACCGTTTTGCGGGGTCCACGTGCTTGCCGTCGAGAATGAAATTAGTTGCCGTTGCCGCAATGATGAAGAGCTTCCCAGAGATGCCGACAAGCGCATCTATCTGCTGTTTTGTCGGCTGCCAAATCGGAGGCAGAAGATCGGGAAGTGATTTACGCACTTGCTCCGTTGACAATCGGAATTCGAGATATGCGCGGAGATCTGCCTCCACGATGGACTGGTCGATATCATGGAGATGGAACTGGTCGTGGTTACGGTAGCGCGTGAAGATGGATCTGATATGTCGCTCGGGACGAGCGGTGATGAAGATTTTGAGCCGCCCAATTTGTGGGGCGTTATGTGTAAAGAGAGACAAAATAGTCTCTGCATCATTTTCTTCACACTCATCTAGGGCATCGATGACCAAAAGGATCGGATTTTCTCCGTCGATTGGCGTTTGCAGAGGCGTGACGATCAAGCGGTTGAATTGTTGAATAGGATCGCGCTCCACGACTTCCGGATCTTCCTCGAGAGCAACGTTAATCCGCTCAGCAATCATCGGATGATGATAAGCGAAATGATATGCGAGTGTATTGAAAACCGATTTCGCCGACTTTGTGTTGTCCTCATCCCTCGAGAAGAAGAAACTCGCGCCCAGAGTCCCGTCCTTCGCCGCACGCTCCGCCACTGTTTTCGCTACGGTTGACTTGCCAATACCAGCGACGCCGTAGAGGATGTAGATGGGTTTGCCACCTCGATCGTCCATCCAATTTCGTATTCCCGATAGAAGTTGCGCGCGAGTGTCCCCGAAGCAAGATTGCCGTCGGGCGGAGTCATAAGCAGCCGCACGGACGGGCTTGAGCCTCTCAAACTGTTGTGGACACATCACATACATGTGCTGCAGAATGGCGGGATGCACCTACCAGTGTTCGCAAATGCGGCTTATCTGTAGAGGCTGATCGCTGAGCAACATCTACTTTGTCAAATGCAAAATTATTACAGCGTTGTTCGGGTGTAACGTCGCGTAGCCAATTTCTGAAAACGCACCGAGATGCCGCCTACGTACTGGACTTTCTTTGAAGGGTGGTGCCGCAGCACCACGGTGCCCTGAATGGTGTTACATGCGCATACCGCCTAATTAATGGGTCTATTGCAGAATAAGATCAAGCGGCAACCTACGCAGTGGCGGATGAAGATGTGGTTGAAGGTGAGGATCTTCATTGAAGTAATTCACGACCAGTTGACGCAAATCATCGGCTACTGGCTCGGTGTTCAAGTAGTTGAATAAATTCCGGAATCCTTCAATTTGTGCAATATCTCCGGTGTGGACGATATGCCGCTCGATGTGACGTGGAATGAGCTCCATCTGGAAGCTTCGCAGGAAGGCAGAACGATCGCGGCAAAGAGCATCTTCAGCATCATTGCTATTGATAAATGTATCCGCGAGCCAGCCTAGGTAGAGAGCAGTAGACGACCGTCAGCCGATGAGATACCTGGTGAACAAGCGCATGTGCGTACCAGACATTGATCGACCCTCCTGTGTGATGCGTACTCAGACTGTCTAGCCCAGCTCTAACCCAACGGTTCGCAGTCCGATGGAATTCGCAAACCCGATCGCTAAGAACGTTGCCCCTTCGGACCGTGTACCACGTGTACCAGGCACGTCGACGAAAATTGGCAGTTTGAGCGATTGGAAATCGAACAGAGTGAAACAGCCGTCGCCTCGTGCAGGAATGTGGCGTAAATTCGGTGGTGAAGGACTTGCGCATTTCACGTGACCAGCCGCTGGCCGAACTCGAACACTTGTTCGAGAGAGGTGGCCCAAACGAACGCGAACCTCAGCGCCAGCGCCTTCTGCCATCTCCCCTATCCGCAGTCTCCCCCCATACTATCTTCCAATAGCCATCAATTGATTCGAGACATAATTCGCCCCCTCCGCATCTCCGTCTCCCATTCATGTTTTTTTAGTTCCGGGATGACAATTTGCACATAGAGGCTGGTGAGAGTGAATCGAGATTCAAAGTGGAATGGCTGTGCAGGTTCATATCTTGCGCGAGGCTCGAGACGCGACACTAGTATCTCGAATGAAAACACCGGAACTCACAGACGATATGGCATGGACAGCTTACCCCTGCCGCGTTCCTGGCTAACACTTCCCACATGCTGGCTGCCTCAGGGCATGGATTGTCTCGTTTGTTAAGGAATGTGTGACAGACGAAAAGAAATAGGTTAGCGTTTCTTGTGGTCTTGGTTCGCCCAGATATATTGTGGAGGTGGATGCTATTTTCTGGAACTCGAAGCTCTGACCCTCGCTGACGTTCTTTTGTAAACGAAAGACGCGACTTCCTCCTCGCTCGACGAGAAGAGCCGCCCTGACATCACAGCATTTGCATCCATGGATGCGGAAATAATACAAGCATCGAACTTCTTTCGCCTTTTTACTGCGCTGTTCTCATTGTCAAGCCCAAGCTCCCAACGGAAGACCCGTTTGGATCGCCTCCTGGAAAGTCTGAGAAGGACGTAGACTTCGCGAAGAGGATCTTAAGATCGCACCACCATCTTGACCTTTGCAAAGCGTCCAACGAATACGAAACATGTCTCAAAATGCCGCTAGTAAGCATCACCTGGAGATTCTCTATCATCACGATGCATGATAGATCGGCTCGCGGATACCCATAGACAAATTCCCGTCGTATCCAAGGAACATGTGACGGAGGTACGTATCGGCGACTTGAGCCCCATATAACTTATTGTCTTCCTTCTCTATTTCTTTCACTTGGCGTCGATATTTTTTTACCATGTATCTCCTACTCCTCCCCGTCCTCGCCCTCCTTCAAATCTATCAACGGATCCAATTCAATTCCCCAGCGGGCTTTTCTCCAAAAGAAATGAACAAGGGGGCGAAGGAGCACAGCTGTATGCGGGTCTTTCCAGTTCGCTCGGGAAGTTTGTCGCAACCCTTATACAGATAGGGAAGCGCAGTCTCGAACGGATATCGTCTACTCTGCTTTTGGAGGGTTGCTGCCATCGGTTTACACTTGCTCACGCGTTTCCCACCCTTTGTGTGGCTGGACTAGATTCTCTACCCATAATTGTACGGCAGGCATTTAATGAATGAACAAACGCAGTCAGGAGCTTGATCAATCAAATGTTGAACGCAAAAACACTCGTATTGACAAAGTCACAAAGTACCAATACGCACAATAATTGAGGGGCATAATAAGACCGGTACCGCAGCGTAAAACGTCGTGAGTATGAACAGTATGTCTCGAAATGGGGTGTGATGGGGTCATAAATTAGTCGTCACGCTGAAGAGGCTTTCGTCGCGCGCGCACGTGATTGAGGAGGGGGAACTGTAAGTTTATCAAGATCCAGAGGTTAAGGCGTTGGTCAATTTCTCGATTGCGATGGGGCCTCCACATCCCGCCGGAGCGTGGGTGGCATCACGACAAGTTGTGGAGCCTCGGTAGGGCCGTCAGTTTGCATCTCCGTCGGTGCTGGTATTTTTGGAGTTGCGATGCTCTCAGCTGGCGTCGGCGACTTGAGAGGCTCGCAGCACCACCAGTTCCACCAGGGCCTTTCTATTGTTTAGAAGCAGCGCTCTCGTCAGAGACGACATGGTTTGCAGACGCTGAGGAAGGAGCGGACGGACTGTTCGCTTTGGATTCTGGAGGCGGTGAATCGGGCGAAGGGAAGTCCCACGGGCGAGCTACGAGGGCGGCAGGCATAAGCCACGTTGCAGCGCAGACGACACCTTTACCCTTGTCCTATCACCATGTATTGCGTTCACATGCTGATCAGCACGTTTGTTGGTGGACCACAATCTGGTCGTCTTACCTTCGATTTGATCGCACCCCACTCGATATCCACATATTGCGCAATATACCTTACGAAAGGCATAATCTCCCGAACACCACCATTCATCATCGCGAAGAAGGTCAAAAAATTGAGTACAATCCCTTCGATCCCCTTGACTTTCTATATGTGCGTCACTGAAACGTCAGTGGGATACACGAAACACGGTGGAACAGTGACAGACCGAGAGATACTTGATCGATGGCTCAGGAAGCACTAGCTCGTATCCCCACCTGAACAGCGATTAGAAATTCTAGTACAGCACACTACGGGACAATACCACACCAATCTATGAAGCAAACAATGTCATGAGCAGGGACAACGCCATCCAAGCACGGCTCAGAAGAATATCAAACTCACAAGTGATTACCGACATCCTATCGGTTGGGGGATACACTCCAGTGTGATCAGGCAACAACCCGTTGAGATCCGGTGTAGTGGCCAGCATCAATTTCGGATCTCCAAGTCCCAAAGCTATGAGCTGTGTCGCCAGATCGTTGACGCCGTTGGCCACTACAGCAGGAGATGGGAGAGCCCCCATGAGGGTTACCTCGTTATCCATCAGCTTAATGGGCGGTTCTACCTTGGAAGCAGCTGGTGGAGTTATAGGTTTGGTGGGATCAATCTGGAGAAAGTTGACGAGTTTCAGCCGGGCTAACACGTCTGCCAGCGTGTAGATGCTGGGAGATACAGTGGACTTGGGAGGGACAGCAGATGGAGGAGGAGTGGAGGCAACCAGGGCGGCTGTTGGCGCTAGCTTTGAGAATGCTTGAGCGTCCGCCACTTCATCCGTTTCCTCCAGACAAACCCCATGAACTGCCAGAGGACGAGGGGCCGCGTGCAAGGAAATAGCAGATAGCTGAGTATTGGAGGAGGACGTCAATACAATGGTATGTTCGGGTTGCACTAGGGGGGAGAGTTGTCGGATTTCCGAAATGATTTTATTGGCTTTCTCGTCGTGCAACAGTTGGGGGGCGATTTTGGTCTGACTGGATACGAGCTTGTTGGCACGTACTTTAGGGCCTGATACGGATGAGAGGTCTCCAGAAAGTATGTTTTTCACCGACGCCGCAGTGTCAGAGACGTTCACTCGATGGTGCTTCTTGGAGAGCTTCCTCCCCAGTTTCGGTGCAATCTCGACAGAAACATTATTGGTTGAGTGATGTCCCTCGCTACCACCGGTGGCAGTGGCCCCCGCGTCTGAGCCTCGAGGGTCGGCTTTCTCCGCGGCGAGTTTGGTCGAAGAGCGTGAAGCAAACGGATTCAGCGAGAAACGGTTCTTTGGTTTCCCAGGCGACGATGGCTCAGACGTTACGCCCGTTTGCACAGCTGCCTCGAGTTTGTCGAGTTTGTCGTGGGGGCCATGAGATGGCGCAGGAAGAACGGTCTTGGATACACCATCGCCATTCCCCGTCGGAGCGCTCTCCACTCCGTTCGGGTGTAGCGCTGCCTCTACAGAGACGCGAGTCGCGGGGACAGCTTGAGACTGATCTTGAAATGCGTCCGTTGACAATCGAGGATCTTCTAGTGCGGCACTGACGCGCTTTAGCAATGCTGCCCCTGAACCAACCATCAAATCAAAATGTCACTCGCACGCTGAAATTTGTCAAAGGGTACCGCCGTCTTGCCCACGCGATACAACAGCAGGCGTTTGGGCCTGTGAGTCACGACGGGAGAACGAGAAACGACCCATGAATCAATGAAAGGCTTGGCCGTGTATTGGCCTATTTGGACATCAATTTCACCCGTCCGACCCGGATTTTAATTTTGATGCATTCGAGATTGCTTGCTCCAAATGCCAAGACGTCCCCACCGAATATTGTTCTGACTTGCAGGTATTTAATTATATAGAAGCAAACGATATGAGCGTGGAAGAATCACAAGCGAGTTTGTCAAACTGTCGAAGTAGTGGAATGGAATGGAATAGTGCAAAGGATTAAGGAGCTACAACTTCAGATTGCACGTCCCTCTTGCCTCTCCTCACATACTCCCCGGTAGGCCCCACGAGAGCCACGAGAGCGCGATCACGTCTGGACGGGTTTCCGTACCTTGGTTTGTGTAAGCTCGCCAAGGCCTAGTTTTGTAATACAACACAGGGGGGCTACTCTTGTACGTCAGAAACTCCACGGTTGTTAGTTTAGTATCCTTGTTAACTAGCAGTTGGCAAAGCTTTGCATCGCTTTTTATTTTCCGCGCTCAATGATTGGGACCCCGTGGTAAATCCGATGAAGCACATCAACCGTGAACCTACTGAACGTGCTGTGTGGTGTTCCAATGACAACCTTCCCCATAGCTGCAACCATTGAATCGACGAAAGGAAGTAAAAACCTTTCGAGTGGTAGCCCGTCATCGTTGTTACGCAGGGATCGAATGGCACCAAGATAGAACGCCTCGAAGTCTGACAAGAAACACAAACACGGGAGCGTGCGCTGAAAAAGTAACAGAGAAGGGTTCGTTCGAGGCGACGGCGCATCAGTTGCAATAAATATAGGGTGATGGACAGTGATATTGTTCGGA
>Ga0307508_10006756_pt1 | contig 10747 bp, 9 predicted proteins | sample 9_EM_MG_FD_203089 | JGI IMG/M metagenome (GOLD analysis project Ga0307508, IMG submission 203089) | Populus trichocarpa ectomycorrhiza microbial communities from riparian zone in the Pacific Northwest, United States - 9_EM | ecosystem: Host-associated > Plants > Roots > Unclassified | place...
TCGGACCTGCGGACGGCCGCCGGGCAGCGCAACGACCTGGTGACCCGGCTGGGCAAGCTGTCCGTCGACAAGCTGCCGGATCACGCCCAGCTGACCGCGTCGCTGACCAAGGCGTGGAAGTCCTCCGCGCAGGCCGACAACCAGTACGCGGCGTGGGCCGGTCAGGTCCGCGGCAAGAAGGGCTGCCCCAAGGGCCAGGCCCGCCGGACCGGGCGGGTCGGGGCGGCCGAGCGGGCGAGCGGCGAGGCGACCACGGCCAAGCGGAAGGCGGCCGAGCTGTGGAACCCGCTCGCCGGGAAGTACGGCCTCACCAAGCACGACGCCACCCAGCTCTGAGCGGGGCCGGGCCGTTCCCCGGGGTGATCAGTCCCGGGGGCCGTACCGCTCCAGCGTCTTCGTCACGTTGACGAACCCCTTGCGCACCGCGACCAGCCGCCCGTCGCGCACCACCTGATAGGTGACGTCGGCGTTCACGATCCGCGGATAGTCCGGCACGTTCAGCGGGTCGTCGTATCCCCAGCGCAGCGGGGGCGTGAGGCCGCCCGTGTCGACCTTGTGGCCGTGGTCCAGCGCGTTGCGCACGGTGCGCGCGCTGATGTTGTCGGGGTTGAGGGACATCAGGACGGAGCGCAGCGCGGTGTAGGCGATCCAGGTGGTCTGGGTGCCGGCGTCGTCGGGGTCGATGCGGTTGTCGTCGAAGGCGTACTTGTTGATGACCTTCTTCATGGGGCCCCAGCGCGGATCGTCCGGTGCCGGGTACCAGCCCGTGGCGTACGTCCCCTCCAGCGGGCTGCCGCTGCCGCCCGTGCTGTCGACCAGGGACTGCCGGACGCTGCCCATGATGGAGGCGATCCGGACCTTCGGGTGGTCCTCCTGGACGCGCCGGAAGGAGTCGAAGAAGGTGCCCGTGCGGTTGCCGAGCGCGGCGGTGACGCAGGAGCTTTTCATCTCCGCGCCCGCGGCGGCGGAGCCCAGGGAGCTGTCGGCGCCGACGTCCTCCAGGGCGCTGGTGGCCTGTCTGCTGTAGTCGCCCGCGCCCTCGGGGGCGCGTATGTCGTGGGCGGGCTCGCGGCCCGCCGCCTTGAGTCCGGCGTCGAGGAGTTCGGGGAGTTCGTCGCCCGCGATGGTGTCGGGGCGTACCAGCGAGACGCGTTCGCAGCGGGCGCCGAGCTGGCGGCCGTTGCCCGCGAGCAGCGCGGCCTGGCCGCCGTTGACGGGGTAGGAGTACGGGCTGTTGAACTCCTCCTGGGTCAGCCCGTAGCCGCCGATGTACGGGATGCCCGCGACCTCCAGCGGGGAGGTGAACGAGCGGCCGTGCTGGCTGTACGAACCGACGACCGCGACGGCCTTGTCCTTCCCCGCGTCCTGCGCGCAGCGCGCGGCCTGGACGGAGTCGTTGCGCTCGTTGCAGGTGATCACTTTGAGCTTGCGGCCGTGGATGCCGCCGCTCGCGTTGACCCAGCGGGCGTACGCCTGCGCCATGGCGGGCATTCCCGGCATATTGGTCGCTTTGGTTCCCTCGGGGGCCCATGTCATCACGACGATGGGCTCCTTGTCCGACGCCTTCGACATTCCCGGCAGCGAGCCGCAGCCGGTCAGCGAAGACGTCCCGGCCGCGGTGCAGAGTACGGCGACGACGGCTGCTCGGAGGGGGTGAGAGGAGGGGCGGCGCCGTCGGGTCATGGCATGGGAGCCTGGTGCTCCGGGCGGAACACATCCGCTATGTAAGGGAACGCACGGGTATCGGGAAGGTGAACACCCGGGGGGCGGTGCGTCCCCGTGTGTGAAGAACGTACGATCGATCACTGTGCAAGGTTCGGAGAAGTCTTCCCGTCGCGGCCATCGCTCGACCACCATGGGCGGTATGCCTGTCAACGACATGCCCTGGTGGCGCTGGCGTACCAATGTGCGCTCAGGGCTGCATATGCTCTCCGACCCGGTCTTCCAGCAGGAGTGCTGGCTGGCCGGGCAATCCGGCTATGGCGATGTGACCGATGCCGTCTACCGGCTGGTCGAGGACACCTGGCTGGACAACTGGTCCGCCGAGAAATACGTCGGGACGGTCTTCCGCGACTCGCAGGAGGCGGCGCTCGTCGATGTCGCCGTGCTGCGGGTGCTGAGGATTCTGCACCAGGTCGGCGCGGACGCCCCGGTCTCGGCGTACATCGAGCACCATGCCTGGCCGGAGGCGGTGCGGGCGGCCCGCGACGCCCATATGCGGCTGGCCACCAACGACGGTGAGGACCCGGATGTGCCGCCGCGCACCCTTGAGGTGCTGTCGATCATGACGCGGGCCGCCTAGCCGCGGCGGTCCTGAGTGGTGCCGTGGGTGTGCGACGCTATGGAGTCATGAGCGAGTCGCATTCCGTTCCCGACCAGTACATCCTCACGCTGTCCTGCCCGGACAAGCAGGGCATCGTGCACGCCGTGTCGAGTTTCCTCTTCATGACCGGCTGCAACATCGAGGACAGCCAGCAGTTCGGGGACCGGGACACGGGGCTCTTCTTCATGCGGGTGCACTTCCGCGCCGTCTCCCCGGTGAAGGTGGAGGACCTGCGGGCGAGCTTCGCGGCGGTCGGGGATTCCTTCGGGATGGACTGGCAGATCCACCGTGCTGACCAGAAGATGCGCATCGTGCTGATGGTCAGCAAGTTCGGGCACTGCCTGAACGACCTGCTCTTCCGCTCCCGGATCGGCGCGCTCCCGGTGGAGATCGTGGCGGTGGTCTCCAACCACACCGACTTCGAGGAGCTGGTGGGCTCGTACGGGGTGCCGTTCCGGCACATCCCGGTGACCAGGGACACCAAGGAGCGGGCCGAGGCGGAGCTGCTGGAGCTGGTGCGGGCGGAGAACGTCGAGCTGGTGGTGCTGGCCCGCTATATGCAGGTGCTCTCGGACGACCTGTGCAAGCAGCTGTCCGGCCGGATCATCAACATCCACCACTCCTTCCTCCCGAGCTTCAAGGGCGCCAAGCCGTACCACCAGGCGCATGCGCGCGGAGTGAAGCTGATCGGCGCGACGGCCCACTATGTGACGGCCGACCTGGACGAGGGCCCGATCATCGAGCAGGAGGTCGAGCGCGTCGGCCACGGCGTGACCCCGGACCAGCTGGTCGCGGTCGGCCGCGACGTGGAGTGCCAGGCGCTGGCCCGCGCGGTGAAGTGGCACAGCGAGCGCCGCGTGCTGCTGAACGGCCACCGGACGGTCGTTTTCGGCTGATTCGGCGAGATGCGGGCTAATGCGGGCCGATACTGGGAATATCGGGCCGGGGCTCGTTCGGGCGGGGGCTAGAGCCGCGAGAGCGAGGCCGTCGCGAACAGCACGTCGCGGATCGCCTCCACGTCCCCCATCTGCCCCACCGCCGCCTCCTGTGGCGGCACATGCCCGGCGGCCAGCTGGTAGAACGCCTCCGGGTCCAGCGCGATATGGGCCACCGCCTCCTCCGCCGTGCCCTTGGCGGCCGGTGAGTCCAGGGGGATGTACCAGTCGCCTCCGCCGGGGCCCTCGACCTCCAGATGGAGCGTACGGCCCGGGGCGCCCGCCTCGACGAGGCGGCGCGGCGGGGCGGCGAGCCCGGCGCGGCGCCGCTCGGCCAGCGCGTCGGGCAGCAGCCGGGCACACAGGTCGATCATGGCCTTGAGGTGGGCGGAGGCGGGGAGTTCATACGGGTAGTCGACGGCTTCGGCGATGTCCCCGGCGTGCACCCAGCACTCGAAGGCGCGGTCCAGGAACGCGTCGCGGACCGGCAGCGTGAAATCCCCGAACGGTACGGAGAGATCCGAGGCCCCGCGCCCGGCGAACGACACCGTACGGACCAGCGCGTGCCCCTGCTCCCGCCACAACTCCCGCAGCGCGGTGGACGGGCCGGTGCCGCCCGTGGCGTCGGGCTCCGCGTGCCAGTACGCCTCCGTACGGGCCGAAGGTGAGCCGGGGGCGTGCTCGCCGAGCGGGTCGGGCAGTGCGAGGGCGGCGGCCACGGCGCCGTCGACCACCATCAGATGCCCGATCACCCCGGCGACGGTGGTGTTCCGGCTGGTGAGGCGGTGCCCGTCGAACCACTTGAGCCGTACCGGAGCACGCCATTCGGCGTCGCCCATGTCCCGTAGCAGCGCGTCCAGCCGGGCGGCCTCCGCGTCGTACGCGGCGGCCCAGCCGGGCACCGGTATCCGCGCGGGGCGGCGGCCGAGGCAGCCTGCCAGCACCCGGGAGCGGAGCAGCGGGTCGAGGTCGAGGCTGTGTTCGGCGTGCAGCAGCCCCACGGCCTCGCGCAGCCGCAGCGCTTCCTCGGCGCAGGAGGTGCAGCGGTTGAGATGTGCCTCGACGGCGGCTGTCTCGTCGGGTGCACAGGCGGTGAGCGCCCAGGCGCCGAGGAGCGACCGCAGGACGTCATGCGAGGGCGGCGGGGCGGTGTCGGGCCGGGCGGTGCCGGGTTGGCGGTCGGCGGGCGGGTCGGCGGCGGGTGGATCAGCTGGTTCGGCGGGATCGGCCGGTTCGGGCAGCGGCATGAGGGGGCCCGGCCAGCCGCTGGTGTCCTCGGCGGCGCTCCGTGGCGTCGGGATGCGGGGCGGTCCGTCCGGTTCTGACGGAATGCCCGATGTGTCGCCGGGTCCGGCCGTGCCGTCGCCGTCGCCGTCACCGGAGCTGTCGCCGTCGCCATCACCGGAGCTGTCGCCGTGGCCGTAATCGGGGAAGTCGCCGGGGTCGTAGCGCTCCGGGCCGCCCGCGCCGCTCACAGCGCCCGCCCGTAGCCGGGAGGCGCCGTGGTGCGCGGCGGTGGGACGTAGGCGGTGGACAGCAGTTGGAGCCCGAGCCGCAGGCGGCGCCTGGCCTCGTCCTCGGTCACACCCAGGGCGGCGGCGGCCTGGCGGTAGTCGCGGCGGTCGAAGTAGGCCAGCTCCAGGGCGGCGCGCAGCGGGGCGGGCATGGAGGTGACGATGTAGTCGGCGCGGGCCGCGACGGAGGCGCCGCGGATGCGCTCCTCGACGGCGACCTCGTCACCGCCACCGTCACCATCGCTGTCGTCGTCGGCGGTCCGCGACCGGAGCCGGTGCACCGCGTGGCGGTGGGTGAGGGTGGCTATCCAGGAGCGCAGGGAGCCCTGTTTGGGGTCGTACGCGTCCGGGTTCTCCCAGACGTAGGTGAAGACTTCGCGGGTGATGCGGTCCGCCGCGTCCTCGTCTTCGAGGACGCGATGGGCGAGATGGTGGACGAGGGAGGCGAGGCGGTCGTACAGCTCGCCGAGCGCGGCGGCTTCGCCGCGTGCCAGCCGCTGCTGCATCCTGCGGTCCCAGCGGGGCGGTGCGTCGTTCGCCATGCGGCCCCCATCCCTCTTCGTCGGCCGGGTCTGTTGGCACTATGCCCACCTTCATATCGAATGTAGTGCCGGGGGCTGACACAACGCGCCTCCATGCGGCAAAGTGCGGCACAACGCGGCTGCGGATGGTATTGGGCCGGTCACGGTGTGCAGGAGCGACGGGACGAAACGCTTCGGCGGGGCATAGGGTCGTTGGCACGGCCTGAGACTGGGGGGAGTTTTATGCGGTGCCGGGCGGGCAGCCGCTCTGGAACAGCAAATTCCGGTTAGCTGCGAGTGAAGGGCTTCGAGCGCGTGACGTTGAAGGTGATGGAGGACGGACGGGGGGAGTGGGTCGTCCTGCAGGTCTCCGGCGAGATGGACCTCGTGACCTCGCCCGCAGTCCGGCAGCACGTGCACGACGCGGTCGCCGAGGGCCGCCACTCACTGGTGCTCGACCTCTCCGAGGTTCGCTTCTGCGATTCCAGCGGGGTCGGCGTCCTGATCGCCGCGCGCCGGCTGATGCGGTCGTGCTCGGGCAAGCTCCGGTTGATTCTTCCGCCCCAGGACGCCGCCCATGGCTCCCATGTGCACCGCGTCCTCGCGGCCCTGGGCGTCCGCCGCCTGTTCGACGTCTATCCCAATCTGATGGTGGCGACGGAACCGGACGGCGACGAACAGAGCACCGCGAATACCCTCTCGGCCTAGCCGGTCCGGCTAGCCAGTACGGCTGCCAGTCCGGCCCGGTCGGCGTGTGAGACCACGCCCGAAGAGCGCCTGGGGCCATGCCCGAAGGGCGTCCGGGGCCCGAGGCCTGCCCCGGTTTGGAGAAGGGAAGGGGCGGGGCGGGGAACAGACCCCCCCGCGCCTTACTGATCTCGCGGCGGCACCTTCGGGAAGTCCGCCAGCACCACGAAGCCCCCCTCATCCGTCGGCTCCGCCGTGAGCGTGCCGCCCAGCAGCACCGCCCGCTCCCGCAGCCCCACCAGCCCATGGCCGCCGCCCGGCAGTCCCGGCGCCACGGCCGAGGCGTCCGGCGGCCCGTTCCGGACCTCCACCCGCAGCCCCCGCCCCTCGGTGGCCGCCTCGGTGATCCGTACCGTCACCCGCGCCCCCGGCGCGTGCTTGCGCACATTGGTCAACGCCTCCTGCACGATGCGGAACGCGGCCCGCTCCACCGCCTCCGGACGGCCCGCGCGCCGTGCGTCGTCGGCCTCCTCGTACGCCACGTCCAGCGCGCTCAGCTCGATCATCCGGGGCAGATCCGCCAGCCGGGGCTGCGGGGTGAGCTGTTCCAGGTCGCCGCCCGCCGCCCGCAGGATGCCGACCATGTGGCGCAGCTCGTCCAGCGTCCGTACGGACAGCTCGCGGATCGTCCGCGCGCCCTCCCGCGCCTGCTGGTCCGCCGCGCTGATCTGCACCGCCCCGGCCTGGAGGCTGATCAGGCTGACCTGATGGGCGACGACGTCGTGCATCTCGCGGGCGAGCCGGGCGCGTTCGGTGCTCAGCACCTGCTCGGCGATCAGCTCGTCGGCACGGCGGCGGCTGCGGGTCAGATCGTCCAGGCGGGCGGCGAGTTCACCCCGGGTGCGCACCAGCAGGCCCAGCGCGATGGGCCCGACGGAGGTGACACACGCGTCGATCAGCGTGAGCGTGTTCTCCCGGTACGCGGTCGGCTCGAAGTCGGAAACCGGCCACGGGACGAAGTGCGCGGCGGCCAGCAGCAGCGCCGAGACGCCGAGCAGCCGTGGGCCGGGGCGGCGTTCGGCCACCGTATAGAGCGCGATCATCGGCGCGAACCAGATGTAGCCGATGAAGATGCCGGGCAGGGTCACCAGGAAGACCGGCGCGGGGAAGCGGTGGCGCAGCAGCAGGGCCGCCGCCGCGACCAGGGAGACGTTCAGCTCCAGGCCGAGGGTGACGCCGTTGACGAGCAGCGAGTCGGCCACGGCGAGCACGGCGGGGATCAGCAGCGCGCCCCACCGCGGCAGCCGTTTCGGCAGCCTCCGCCGCCACGGTGGCGGCGATGACGGGAGCGACGGCGACGGCGATGTCGATGTCGACGGCGGTGCGGCGGGCGGGGTGGGCGCGGCCGCGGTCACCGAGGTCCGCCCGCCCCCGGGCGGCTGGTGACCAGCCCGGCCCGGTCGGCGACGATAGCGGCCTGCACCCGGTTGAGCCCGCCCAGTTTGCCGAGTACCGCCCGCACATGGTCCTTGACGGTGCTGGGCGCGAGCCCCATCCGTTCGGCGATCTGCGCGTTGGCCAGCCCCTCGCCGAGCAGCGCGAGCACTTCGCGTTCGCGCGGGGTGAGGGCGTCGACCGCGCTGGCGGCCGTCGCCTCCGCCTCGGCGGCGAGATAGCCGCCGATGACGGCCCCGGTGACGCCGGGGTCCAGGACGCTGCCGCCCTGGGCGAGGGTGCGCACCGCGCGGACGAGCTGTTCCGGGTCGGTGTCCTTGAGGAGGAACCCGGCCGCCCCGGCGCGCAGCGCGGCGGTCAGATACTCCTGGGCGTCGAAGGTGGTCAGCATGGCGACGGTGGGGGAGCGGGGCGCGGCCCGCAACTGCCCCAGTACGGTGAGCCCGTCGGCGTCGGGCATACGGATGTCGAGGAGGACGACGTCGGCCTCGCTGCCGAGCACGGTCTCGACCGCCGTTCCGCCGGAACACTCGGCGACCACATCGATGTCCGGGGCGGTGCCCAGGATCAGCCGCAGGCCGGATCGTACGAGTGCCTCGTCGTCGACCACCGCAACACGGATCACCGGCCACTCCCTCCCTCAGCTGTCATGCGCATTGTCCGCACAGCCTGCCCCATCGGAGCACCAATATGGAGTGGTCTCCTCCGCCCTGTTGGGGGGATCACCCCGCCGATCGGCGGGGGACGAGGGAAGACCGGAGGCGGATGTCCGCACGTGCGGGGCCGGGCAGAGTGGATCACATGCCGCACCACTCCGCGGGGTACACCCGAACCCCCGCCCCGACAGCGCGTCGTCATGCCTCTCGGCGCGCCGTGACCGCCGTGGCCGAAACTGGTCGCGGTGTGGGGTTGGAAGCGGGGCGCTACGGCGCCGGACGGGCCGCCGCGACCCCCACACGCGGCGGCCTGTTCACCCCTTGATCGGCCCGCCGTGCCGTGCCGACCGGCCCTCGCCGGGGGAGGACCGGTCCGTCGGGGCCTGACCAGCCCCGAGCGGCCCCGGCCCGGCGGGCGTACCGGTCACCCCGTGGGACACGCCGTCGTGTGATCAGTGCTCGATTGATCCGTGCCCGATGGGCGGTTCGGCCGGGGCCGGGCCCAGGGTGGTGGTGCCCGGTGCGGCCCGGTGTCCCAGTCCCGTGCGGTACGCGTCCATCGCGGCCTCCAACCGCCCCTCGCGGCGCAGCAGATCGCCCAGCAACCGGCACAGGTCGGCCAGGTCACCGGCGGCGCCGGTGCGTTCCAGCAGCGACAGCGCCGCGCAGTAGTGCTCCTCCGCCCCCTCCGCGTCGCCGCGCTCGTCGGCTATCAGCCCGAGCAGCCGGTGGGCGCCGCCCGCGTGCACCGCGCCGCGCTCCGCGGTGAGTTCGACGGCCTCCCGCCCTGTATCGGAGGCGCCGGATCTCGCCAGCAGGGGCCGCAGCAGCGCCTCCGCCTCGGCGGTGCGGCAGCGTCGCCGCAGCACGTCCGCGAGCTCCACCTCCACCTGCACCGTGAACAGCGCGGCCCGCTTGGACGCCAGCATGTCGCGGGCGGTGCGCAGTTCGCTCTCCGCGCGCTCCAGGTCGCCGTCCTGCGCGTGGACGTAGCCGCGCATCCAGTGGCAGTGCGCCAGATCGGTGCGCAGCCGCAGCTGTTCGTACAGCTCCTGCGCCTTGGCCAGCGACGCGTCGGCCTCCGCGGTGCGGCCCTCGGCTATCAGGGTGCGGGCCACCCCGCGGTGCATCTGGGCGACCAGTTCCGGGTTGTCCACACTGGGTGCCAGCGCGAGCGAGAGTTCGGCGGCACGCACCGCACGGCCGTGCGCTCCCATGTCCATGTACGGGGCGATCGAGGCGGTGTAGAGCAGCAGCAGGGCGTTCGGGTCGTGCAGCCCGCAGGCGTTCAGCTCGTCGATGGCGCTCTCCAGCAGATAGCAGGAGTAGCGCAGTTCGCCCGCGAGTAGATGGGACACGGCGCGGCCGCGGATCGCCGGGACGCGGCGCGGCAGCGGCTCGTCGGCGAGCAGCTTCTCGGCGGCCTCGAAGTGATCGCGCGCGGTGGTGAGTTCGCCGGTCTCCATGGCGCAGTCGCCGAGCCCCAGCAGGGCCGCGGCCCGCTCGTCGGGGAAGCCCAGCCGGTCGGCCTCGGCGCCCAGGGCCGCGAAGCGGGCGGCCGCGTCCTCGGTGTCGCCGGTGGCCAGCGTCCGCCGGGCGTCGGTGAGCCCGGCGCGCAGCCGGGTGGCGTCCCGCGGCGAACGGCCGGTGGCCAGCTCCTCGTAGGTGATGCCGAGGCGGTCGGCGAGGTGGCGCAGGGCGGCCTCGGAAGGGCGGACCTTCCCGGATTCCAGCGTGGAGACATACGCGGCGGTGTACGCCGGTTCGGCCAGCTGCCGCTGGGTGAACCCGCGTTCCGTGCGCAGCCTGAGCACCCGGCGCCCGATCTCCGCCGTAGCGCCCACCCTCGACTCCACCCCCGCCCCCGCCCGCGCCGCCCGACCGTCTCCGGCGCTCTTTTCGGCCACCGTGCCCTCTTCTCCCCGGCGGTAACTTAATCGCCGGGCTAAGTCCATTTACGTGAGGATTAAAAACATGCAGCAGGCGATAGATACAGCACCGGAGGGGTCGGACGCCACGGCGACCGTCCGTCAGCCGGGGCTGCACCTCACCGACCACCATTTCGACGTACCGCTTGACCATAAGGCTCCGGGAGGCGAACAGATCCGGCTTTACGGCCGCGAGGTGGTCGCCGCGGGCGCCTCGGCGGCCGAGCGCGAGCGGATGCCGTGGCTGCTCTACCTCCAGGGCGGCCCCGGTTTCGGCGCCGACCGCCCGGTGGGCCGCTCCGGCTGGCTCGACCGCGCGCTCGACGAATACCGGGTGCTCCTCCTCGACCAGCGCGGAACCGGCCGCTCCACGCCCGCCACCCGTCAGACCCTGCCACTGCGCGGCACCCCCGAGCAGCAGGCCGACTACCTGGCCCACTTCCGTGCCGACTCCATCGTCCGCGACTGCGAGCTGATCCGGACCCGGCTGACCGGCGGCCGCCCCTGGACCGTCCTCGGCCAGAGCTTCGGCGGCTTCTGCGCCGTCACATACCTGTCGTACGCGCCCGAAGGGCTCGACACGGTACTGATCACCGGCGGACTGCCCGGGATCACCGCCTGTGCGGACGAGGTGTACCGGGCCGCCTATCCGCGCATGGAACGCAAAACCCTCGCCCACTACGACCGTTACCCCGGCGACGCGGACACCGTCCGCTGGGTCGTACGCC
>Ga0307508_10006757_pt1 | contig 10745 bp, 13 predicted proteins | sample 9_EM_MG_FD_203089 | JGI IMG/M metagenome (GOLD analysis project Ga0307508, IMG submission 203089) | Populus trichocarpa ectomycorrhiza microbial communities from riparian zone in the Pacific Northwest, United States - 9_EM | ecosystem: Host-associated > Plants > Roots > Unclassified | place...
GGCTCTGCCATATGATTATGTAATAATACCGTATGATCGATCAGCCTCTAACACCAACAGAAGCCACAGCCATGAACCAGTGAAAATGATATCAGATGGCAAGGCTTATTCAGATCCAATTTTGAACTAGCATTATCGTAGAGATACAAGGATTGGAAGGCAACAATATGTGCACAGGCAGTAACTATTTTACAATACATTTTTTGGTGTAAGACACAAGAAAATCCTTTTGGTAATAGTCCTTTTTAGTCCATGAGAGGCGTTATTCTAAAGTCCAGTAGTTCGTGACGTTTCAAGTTCACAAAAATAGTTCCAAGATGCAACAAGTCCAGTATGACGAAAGCGAAAATCCAGTAGAATCCCAAAAACGAAAGGTAGAATAATCAAAAGAGATGAGAATGAAAAAAGTCTGATGATACTTAACTCGTCACCCATCGCGTACCACCTTGTGCGACCGGACACTTATGGTTACCCAGTGTCTTTCTGGTGGAGAAGAAGCGACCACACTCATCGCACGAGAACTCACAAATCTTGCCATGTTTAGCGACTTCATGCCGCAGCCGATCGTGCTGTCTCGAGAAACGCTCATTGCAACCGAGCGTACAAGGGAAAGAAGTCCGGGGTTTTGGTTTGTGAGCTTCCATGTGTACCTTGAGAGTATACTGACTCGTGAACCTTCGCTCACAACCAATGATGAGACAGGGGAATCGTCTCCTTGCGTCATTGTCGGGCCGAGAGGGTGAAAAGTCTCTCGATTTTGGTCGCTTCTTTTCATCAACGCTCGAGCAAGAAGCAGTTGAGAAATGTGACAATGGCGACTTTGGAGAATGGCTAGGTCGCAAGGTAGGCGAGGATGTGGTGGATGACGACGAGGGGAACTCGTGTGGTGATGTAGAATAATTAAATTTCAGAGCATGCGAATGCTCTGGCGGCGGCGGAGAGAGTGAAAGGCCACTGTGGTCTGAGCGGGGGGAGCATGAGACGAGCGAAGTGGTAGGCGAAAAGGTGTTTGGATGAGAGGCTAAGTCCGGTACCACTGTGCGGGAGTCGTAATTGTTGGCATGCCCGTTATACGGCCAATTGTTGTGGAAAATATTCCCGTCCAGGGGCTCGTCTGCGAAGGGCATCAGGCACTGTCGGTTTGCGCTCAAATAAATTGCTCACCTAGAGAGCTGTCTGACAAATCCGGAGATGACGTGAGAGTGGGAGGACAAGGCGCTGAGACAATAGGAAAGGGGTCAATGAGGTTCGGGAGAAATGCTTGGGCGCTTTACCTGACTCGTAAATTTCGGGTTCAGGGAACAATGGCCCGACATTCATCCATGGGGAAAGGGAGAATTGAGCATCTGGTAATTATGGAAATGTGAGTTGAATGGGAAGAGAAGAAACTCGGCTTACCTTCGAATGCGTCATACGAATTTAAGTGCCCATATGCGACATCAAGCGAGGGCGAATGTATCCGCACGAAGGGAGGTCTCTCCGATCGCGTCGAATAATTCAAGTCATAGGGAGACAATGAGGCCTTGAGGCCTATACAGCATGGACGACATGAGTAATGCCAAAGACGTTTAATGTGTGGCTCATACCAAAGCAATGAGTGTGGTGGGTTCTGACGGCGGGCATGAGCTTATTATTAGAGTAGGGAACAAGGGAGGAAAGCGATGTACAGTCTCCAGCTGTAAGTGGGCGCTAAGGGTTCAACTCGAAACAAGGGAAATGTTCGAGTTCTTATCTAGGAAAATGGCCAGGGTCGATGTCTGAAATCGGAAATCGCATTTAAAATACCTGTCCGTCCGATTGGACGGGGGCCCTTCACGGCACACTGCCACGATGCATTTTGGCACAAAGCAAATTGCATGGTGAAACCTGCTGGAAATTTGCATCCATTGGATGGATATCTCATTTTTCAACATTTTCCACGACATACCTTCACTGAGACCGCACTGTGTTACTAGCATCTGTGTACTACAACTGTTCTGACCTTCGGAAGCATGCTTTGGTTATGGTTATTATTTGTATGTGTCTATTTCTGGCTGATTGAGCCAATTAGAAGGGTCTGGACATGCCAAATCTGGAATCATCAAGATCGTGCCTTGGACAGCCACGCCCCTCCGTGCTTTAAGGAGGGTTTCTGCTTCAATGCTTGGGATGAAACTAATAGCGGCTTGCTCGTCGGCCTTGAATTCATTCCAAAAGGACAACCAAACTAAGAGGTGTTGGGAGCGATTGTGGGAGCCAGCGCCCATCGTCAGTTTATGCAGTAAAGGATCAACCTCCCCGATGGGAACAGATCTAGTATTTTCCGAATATTGTGCGCTCCGGCGATCGCAATTTAGACCTGCTAGATAAAGGAGATCTGCCTGAATGTTTGAATATGTATTACTTACAAGAGCTAGACCTTGGCGCCCATCTACTAGTACATAACAAGTTAACTTCCCATGTCACCGTATAATCTGTTTCGGTTGTTGCATATCTATACCGATATTCCGTTCCATGGCTCCCAATACAGCAAATTCCCACTCGAGAAGCCGGCCATTTGTTCTGGGCGGCACTTCCCGCTAAACAATTCTGAGCACAGCCAATGTCGTAATGCGGCACCGAGCCTCATTCAACGCATACTTACCAGTGGGCGTTGAGTATCCATATATGCCTCATGGTTTACATGCAGTGCTTGTTTTCTTCTTTTTGGCCATGCCCGGTTACCAAGGTGTTGAATTGTCGAAATGGAGGGAAGCCAAATTCGAAGGATCGACTAAAGTGGTAATCGCTCATCCACGTAAGCAAGAATTTACAAAGATGTGTTCGTGTGAATGCAGGTGGTCCTTGTATTATAAGCGCCGATACCGATGATACACGCATTTCAAGTAAATTAGATGGGAGAAAATCTTTTTTTGGCTCTGTAGTTGGTTTTAAGTTCCTCCATGGCAACAATATTTACTTTCCTGTTGGGAACAAAGACACGTTCGAGCTCCAGACCAACAATAGCTAACGATATCTGCTCATGTCGGGGTGTCCTTTGAAATCGCTTTCAAGGCACCTTGTTTGATCGTGATCACGTCAAGGTGTAAAATTTCGGCATTATAGGGAATCTTGCTCCTTGGGGGTTACTTTTAATATAATATTATTCAATTTTGCCGTGGTCTGCTGTAGTCCAGGCCATCTTGGAAGGTAAACATGCACGATCCATCAAGGCACTTACTTAGTCGGCGATAAACAAAGCCTTCCACCTCTTTGGTACATAAATTGCTTATGTACTGTATCTGTCTTCCAAGAACGAAAGATTGTTGAATTGTTGTTTTGTGGCACGGTGGCAGCCGTATCCTTATCGATCGGAGGACGATGGTGGTATGTTTCCACGTCGCACCCTGACACCACGTAGGTTGAGCCTGCTCAACCAAGCCGGCGAATAAAAATGTGATTTGTGTGCGCCGCCGAATGCTAGAAGGAGGTTTGGTGATAGACGCTGGCAGCAAGTGTTGAGGTGGAGCCACCTTCGGAACGTAATCGATCCTTGGCACATTTCCGAATAAAGACCGAGCTGATGTATGTGAGTTCTGCCAACACACAGGAGAAACAAACTTGAACATGTTTAATAAATTGTCATGATGCCATAAGATTCAAGAAAGAGTGGGCTCTACAGGGGTCGAAACCGACGGCAAGTCCGAATGCATCGGATGACAATACAATTGGAGGCTCAGGCATTCAAATTTCAAATCAAAGCTTCATAGGGCAACCCATCCTGACGAATCTCGGCCGGCTAGGAGGAATTTGGATATGCATATCCGACACTTGTATCGGGGACATCGGTGCTCTCTTGGAGGCGACTTGTATGCATTACAACGATTTCAATTGCACTCTATATACAGAGTTCCAGGACCGTGTTATATTTAGTTTGTCTCGCTGGTCCCGGTCAGGGGCAGTCCGAAAAAATTACGGCAACAAGAACAACAATCTAACTCTGGACCTGGTGCATGTGCATCGTGGTATGCCTTACAATATCCACACGTGCATGTGCATATGAAGCTCGGCGCATTTATTCGTACAACATATAAAGGCAGACTTGAACCAGTTTCGTCATAGCAAAGAATCGCATAGAAATGGCTCTCTCCTTGAGCGACATGCCCTACGAGGGAAATGTGGCGTCGCTGAAGAAAAGATACCTCATGTCACAGTGCCGCAACACTGCCGACGGATTAATCTCTCACGTAATCAAGGACAGATGGCTGCTTACGATTGAAATTCGAAATTTCGTCCCTTTGTGAGACGAATATCCAAATGAACTTGCAGCGAATGAACGTTAATTGTGCACGGACCCGACTGTTTGAACTTGGCTGGGTTCTGGCTGAGCCAAGTGAAATTAGAACTCCGCGTCGAGTCGACGCTGATGAAACAAAGTGCTAGTGACCAGCAACGACGGCAACTGGAATCGCCACGAACCACTTTGCACATCGTCAACGACGTTAAGCAAGGTCGTTTCTTTGCTAGCTTTGCAGGCATCAACATCTATTTGCTTCTATGACTTCGCTTTCACAAGGCTCAACATCAACACTGACTCCTTGCCCTTCTCCAGCTCCTGAAGAAATCCCCGTGCAACCTGATCACTTCTATAGCCTGGATAATGTTCAAATTTTACGTTCGCCCGACTCAGATAATAAACCATGGCTAGACCCGGCCGATGACCTAGTAGCACAACGGGGCATCCCGGTTTTTAAGCCTACAATGGAGGAGTTTCAAGATTTTGAAGGTTATATGAACAGGGTGGAGTGTTGGGGAAAGCGGAGTGGCATTGTAAAGGTTGTTCCGCCAAAAGAATGGTTAGTCTGCACAATCAATCGAAGAAACCATATGTTCAGCAGTATCCCGCAACTGTAATTTAGGACCGATGCTCTACCCTCAATTAGAGATCAACTTGCTGAGGTCAAAATCAAAAGTCCTATCGAGCAAGTCATGTTTGGAGATCGTGGTCTGTTCCGACAACAGAATATGGAGAAGCGGAAGTGGATGAGCGTACGCGAATGGGTTGAATTATGCAACAAGGATGATTTCAGGGCTCCAGGCATCCGGGAGGTCAGTCTAGCATCTAGAACTGTCCCTGTCGCCGCAAGACCGAGGGTGCAACGAAGGGGGAAGCGGAAGGCAGAATCTGTCAACGCTGATGGTTCCGGTCCGGTGGTACAAGAATTACAAGATGAAAACACGCAGAATGAACACGCTGCCCAAGATATACAAACTCCACCACCTGCTCCGGTTAAAGAGGAACCAGAGCCTTCTTCTTCCAAAGTTGCGTCAAAAAAAGCGAATGCAACGAAAGATGGACCGAAGCCTCGGGCAAAGCGGGTGCATCCGACTCGTGAGGCTCGAGAGGCCAGTCTTGCCGATCGCGCTGCCCGTGACCGAGCATTCATCGATGTATTCGATCCCCACTCAGCATGGCTACCGCCTGACACCAAGGTTGAAGATTATGCCCCTGAATTTTGTCATCAGCTGGAGCGACGGTATTGGAGAGGGCTCGGACTTGGTGGTAAACCTGCTTGGTACGGTGCCGATACACAAGGTAGGGACTCCCGTGTTTCCTTGACATTATCTTGTTTCATTTACTTCAAGGTTCCTTGTTCACCGACGCAACGACGGCGTGGAATGTTGCTCACCTCCCTTCCGCATTGTCACGCTTGCTTCCCTCGTCCAGCAAAGGTCTTCCAGGCGTCAACACTCCTTACCTCTACTTTGGCATGTGGAGGGCAACTTTTGCCTGGCACGTTGAAGACATGGATCTATTCAGCATCAACTACATACATTTTGGTGCTCCGAAGTTCTGGTATGCAATCCCACAAGGACGGGCAGCTGGTTTGGAGCAAGCTATGAGAAGTTCGTCACCTTGCCCTTCAATGGTCATTCATTCTCACCAGTGGTGATAGGTCATTTTCCGAAGGATACTTCGCAATGTTCTCAATTCCTGCGACATAAGTCGTTTCTCGCATCGCCCTCGGTTCTCGCCAAGGATTCATGCAAACCTAATTGCTTAGTTCAACAGGCTGGAGAATTTGTCGTAACATACCCACGAGGCTACCATGCAGGTTTCAATCTCGGCCTGAATTGTGCCGAGAGTGTCAATTTTGCCCTCGACAGCTGGATTGAACTTGGAAGGAAGGCAAGAGTCTGCGAATGTGTCAGCGACAGGTTTGAGACGAACTTTCTTCGTGGAAACGTTACTAATACACAACTAGTGTTCGGATTGACGTTGATCAACTCCTGAAGGAACGCGACAATGGAGGGGAATCATGTCCTCCACCTAATGGACCTCTTGGGACGCCTTTCCAGACTGCGCAAGATTTTCCTAAAGTAGAACTTGTCAAAGAGGAAGACTCGGATGACAGATTCTCTTCGAAGGGGACTTCGCGGAAGAGAAAGTCCGAGGTCCGCGATAATGCCAGATCCAAGAAGATCAAGCTTAAGCCTTCGGAATTCCCTACCCAATCTTCGTCAGCAGCGCCCGCGACTGACCGACAACACCCCAGAATCTCCATTACACTAAAACTCGGTCCACGCAATGAACTACCGGAGGCCTTCCCGTGTTGCCTATGTGTATCGATGAACAAGGAAGGTCTGCTACGGGTACAGAATCCGCCTTTCGCACGAAAGGACGCCGCAGAGGCTGCAGGTCACCCCAAAGTCTGGATGGCTCATGAATTCTGTGCGAATGTGGTGCCGGAGACTTGGGTCGATATTTTTGTACGCCCCAATGGTCAAACTGAAAAAGTTGTATACGGCGTCGATGTCATCGTAAAGGATCGTTGGAATCTGGTGGGTACATATTTTTTCGTCGTTTCCAAACACTCTCTTACTTCTGTGTGTCCTTAGAAATGCTCAGCATGTACAAAGAGCAAGCCTAAAGCGCATGGTGCTCCAGTGCAATGTATCAAGGGTAAATGTGCAAAGGCTTTCCATGTCAGTTGTGCAAGAGATGGTCACGCTCTTGGAATTGTCTTTGGAGTTGTGCGGGAAGTGAACAAGGAAGTTATTTCAATAGATAACAATCCCTCTTCGGCTGCTCCCCAGGGCACAAGTGCGGCGCCACAAGATTATATTCATATGACGCAAAGTCCTATTCAGCAACCCCAATCCAATATAACTCCGGAATGCGTTCTCAAGGTAGTCAAGAAGTTGGAAGTACAAATTCTATGCACGCAACACAATCCAGTAAGTCTCCGCCACCCTGAAAAGTTGGATCTATGTTGATTGTCTGATCTAGGCTATCGCGGCACAAAAAAAAGCTAACAAGCAAGATAAGATACGGAATGAACTGATAGCGTTGCCTTCCATGTCGAGAATCAAGATCCGTGTTAACGCTGGTGTATTTGAGGTATCGCTGATTAGAGTCATTGAGGAGACGGGATCGGTCGAAGTTCTTTGGGATCAGAACACAAAAAGGGAATTCAAGTGGGGTAGTGTTGTACTTGGTAGCACAGACGCGCCGATCCAACAGCCCAGCGATACCATGGCCACCGCAATGCGTAAGTCCATCGCGTGAATCTCGTATTTCGGACTGAAAGTCACTCCGTGCAAGGCCCCATGAGCGCTGTCCCCGTTCCAACCTTTCCGTCTATCCTGGCCGCCGCAGGGAAGCAAGTATCTGTATCTCAGCCGCCCAGTTTGTCAAATTCCGTACAGCAGTCGACATCGCAGCCAAGTACTAGTACAAGCCCGCTCTCAGCCGGGAATCAGATGACGTCCCCGCCTCTACCGGGAGCTTACCCTTTTGGTCAAAGGCCCGGTCCCGTTGGTGCAACGCCGTACGGAGTTGCCCCGCAACAGATGTTATCTTATCCGTATGGATATTATGGAGCCTCTATGATTGGCTTGCAACAATTCCAATCATATGGTCAGCTTTCATACCTACAGACTTGCGCCCAGTCCCAGTCCCAGCTTGGTAATGGACAGATAGAGTGGCAGCAACCTTGTTCAACAACTGCAGATAAGGCGCAGAATCCAATCCAGGCACCTTCCGACACGAATCAATGCAAGCAAGCGGTGGCTGTTTCTGAACCCGCCGGCCAAGGTGTTCCATCTGTGTTGTCCCCCGATGACATGACTCCTGCTCAGGTAAGCGAGTCGTGTTGACTCGATATTATTAGCCAAAGATTCACGTTTCAGGCTAACCAGCAAGTGCGAAAAGACGAGTCATCCGCTGAAGTTGCTGTCGCGGATGCAAAGAACGCCATGTTCATTGATTCTAATAGGTCACCCCAGTTGCAAGGAGAATCGGCCATTGTTAATCCCGAATTGACATTGCAACCTGCACAACTCGCTGAGATACTTCACGATAACCCGCAGCTGGCAAATATGCTGTTGGCTGCTGTTGGTCACCAAAGTCTTCCATGATGCATTAAATTATAGTCTTTTATCAGTCGTTTATGAACATTTCGGTCTTTTCTTTCCGTTAATTAGCTTTCTCATACAGCCTGGCATCTTGTACCACTCTAAATATTGGCAAAGCATACCAAAACAATTTCGATCTATCTGCACGTCACCGGGATTTCACAGTTCAAAAAAACACACCAGAATCGTGGAGTTAATCGTTGAAAGAAAGAGCCTTTTCGTAAATTCACAAGACGAATACCCCTTAAACTATGCTGCCTCCGCGCCGCATTTTCCTCCTACTTGAGGAAAGGAAAATCGCCCAGTGTTCCAATATGCACTAAGGCTGGGAGAGCTTAGCAGTAAATCGTCTGCTAACATCCCCCAGAACTAGTTCCGTCTATAGCATTGGCACTCGTGAGATGCACTGAATGCCAAGAGTCAATTATGCGAACACACGATGATATCCACTAAGGAAAGAACAGTCAGCAATGACACAACCCTAGGTACGCATAACTCACGACTGAGTACAAACACAGCTACACATGTCCACAATCTTAGATCGCTTGGCTTGGTGTTAAAGGAGGAAAGACGCACAGAGGATACCCGGTATTCAAGTCGGGTGTATTTATAATGAGAGATGTGCTAGAGTGGATCAAAGGACCAACTTTGGTCACAATCCGTTCCAAGTGGCTTCTTTGAGACGGGGAGAAGCTTAAGGCAAAGGCAAAGAAAGCCGGTGCGACGGACGCTTACTCAACGTCAATGCTCGGCCGGTGTTTTTGCAAGTACGAGGTATGTCGGGGAAGTACTGCTTTATCACAGTTCCCCATTTTACCCAGAGGCGAACGCTGTAATAGTACACCATCAGCCCACAGTTATACAACCTGACAAGACCCACCATCTTTAAATCAACTCTGCCGTCCGACCTCCGGAGGACTTTCCGATAGGGACCAGATCCGTTGCTTCCTCGAGCGTCAAAATGCCGTGCTTCAGAGCTCCACAACTTTCATACGATTGCGCGCTCTTCTAAACAAGAAATGATGATCCAAGATGAACTTATCAACTGGTGAAAGCTTCTTCAACATCGCATTTGGATATTTGTCCTGCAAAACCAATACGTTCAAGGTTAGGAGGGATGGAAGATTTACATCAATGGGCGAGGACTGACACGAAACTGCTGCAATAAAAAAAAAGGCACAGGGATTTAGCATGCACGTTGATATTGGTAGAAGCACATTCTTTTACTCGCCTTGCATGTACGCAACATAATTAATTGGCCAGTGGAAACCCTGGAGTTGTAGCGTACTCGATGGGTTTCATCAAGACGTCCTTGTACGCATTCGCACGCATCCTCGAACGCAGGATCATTCACGATAATTAAAATCCGTTTCCATAAGTATCAGAGCCGTGGTAGGCAGACGGAGACAAGCGGGGATGTTTGCGTGCTCCTTTTGGAGCGGAGTTGGCTGAGAAGGGTAGCAACTCATGATCCAAGAGAGGCTCCTGAAGAGGTTTCGTGTTTCACCTGTGGCGCAAGCGATGCTATAGTACTAATTGGGCTGCAGGATTTGATTTATCCGTGTTCGTGGCAGTCACTGGGTTTTCATGAGTACACTCGAAAGAATTGAACAAGAGCTAGCGACGTTACTGGAAAAATGCAAAGAGTAAAGCTACAATATGATAAAACTCCCAGTTGAAGCAAAAGAACTAGTCTAAGACCGATAGCAAAAACAGACAAGCAGCGTTTCTGTAAATTCAAAGGACGAACAACCCACTATGCCGCCTCCATGTCGCATTTCTCCTACTTGATGTCCTTCTTGGAAGTACATTTTCCAATTCAACCTCTGGCTCCGAATTACTGTGTGTCATCGTCGACATCGGTGTTGCAAATGTTATTGGGTCGGGATCTTCATTGGGCATACTTTGAGAATTATATGTAAATCGAATGTGGACTTCTTCCTCATCTCTGGCTTCGCCATTGACTGGGACCCAGACACGTGCTTCAAGATGGTGCTGGATCGGCTTGCGGTCGTAGATGCTGGCAACCATGTCCAAGTAGATGCGTGTGAGGAGGATTGGGTAAAGGGAGAGCAACCAGCTGGAAGACATGTTATCACGGGAAATGGATAAAAGAGGAAGACTAACAGTGTACCAACAAGTCGGAGATGTCCATGCATGGATGTCATGCTTACAGCTCCGAATATTTTCCCTACTATTGGATTGACATTGATGAGGAAACAAACGCAAGCGAAAATTTGACATACATATTCCACTGTGTGATATTGTCAGGATACGAAAACAATGATCAAACAACATTTACATGAAGAAATACCACAATCCATGCCGAATGAAAAGCATCATGGTCGGGACAAGCCTGCGTAATTGGG
>Ga0307508_10006759_pt1 | contig 10744 bp, 2 predicted proteins | sample 9_EM_MG_FD_203089 | JGI IMG/M metagenome (GOLD analysis project Ga0307508, IMG submission 203089) | Populus trichocarpa ectomycorrhiza microbial communities from riparian zone in the Pacific Northwest, United States - 9_EM | ecosystem: Host-associated > Plants > Roots > Unclassified | place...
CCAAGAAGAAATACATCTCATGATCACAAGGGATTGGGCTTAGTGCATCTAACCTATTGCTTTCAATCTGTTTTGGGCTTAACTTTGGTCGACTAAATCACTTTCTTAATGGACCTGTCATGTTAGCCATCTTCTGCCAGTTTACAAGCCACATGATCATGTAATTTACTGTTAACAATAATTGATTTGAACATAGCTAGTCTCTGACCTAGAAGTTATCTTCATGTTTGAGCCGAGTGCGTATTGCAAACCTGTCAGATACATTGGCGAGAAGCTCAAGTTCTTCATCTGGGCCAACATGTTGAGTCTTTGTTTTTCCTCATGCATGGTTCTATTTTTTACTATGTCCCTTCTGGTGGATTATTATAGAGACTAGATTCATGCACCGGAATGTTATTGTATGATTGATAGGTACATTGGATCACTATAATGAACCCTTATAATATGATTAGTTCAGACGAGACCGATAAGTTAGATTCATTTAATAATCTCTCATCGGATAGGATTTGTTAATTTCTTTTGTTTTCTGTGATGCTGATCAGTTCCTTCTGATATAGTCCCGGTAAAATATTGAAATCTGATAGATTCATGACAAAACTAAGCAGAATATTAATTTTGGATCGAGTTCAGATTCTGGATAGGCTCTACTTGGTCCATATTAGATACCCGTGTCTTATTGGCTCTAGTCAGGCCCACCAACATCTGACAACCCGGCTTTCGTCTGGTTAACCCGATCTGTTTTCTCTGGTATTTTTATTGTTTTTATGGTGTTTTTATACTATGTACATACAATGTTATTTTCTTTTGAAAAAACACACGTTTTAAAATGTAGAAAAAAAATCCTGAAGTTACCAATGTACATGGATCAAGAAAAAAAAAGAAGGATTAATTGTTTATCTCACCCCTCCCATTCTTCATATTTTTAAATGTTATCTATTCAAGAACTATTTTTTTTAATGTGACCATTACATTAAATTTTCATCCAATTTACTGTTAATTCTTGACATATAGACTGATATATGGCAGACACGCAACTACCCTTTTTGTCATGTTATCTAGATTCAACGTAAATTGGATGAGAAGGAAATTTTAAAATCTTTTACTCATAGTTTTGAAACATGTCCTGACCCGGTGATTCAACCAGGGACTCGGCTGACCCGGAGCTGGAACCGGACCGGGTTGAAGAAAAAACAGGGGAAGGGAAAACCCGGCGGGTTGACCCGGCGACCCGATTGACCCGACAAGACCCGGTTGCAAACCCGTTGACTTTTTTTTTTACTAAAACGTTGTCGTTTTGATTTAAATTTTTTTAACCCGGCCGACCCGGTCAAGACCCGGAACCCGGGCCTTAAAACTATGCTTTTACTGAACAAAGGGGCCAGGAAAAGAGTTCAAGGGCCACAATAAAAAATATCAAGAAAGAAAGGACTAAAGAAAGAATATTGCAGATGACATGTGAGCATGATCATCAAAACAATAGCTTAAAAAACTTCAAAAACGAAGAGCAGTACTACAGAGATCATTCCCATGTTCATTACTGTCATCTGCAATTTCACACAATGCATCTTCTTGCTCGCTATTAAACTGTTAAGCAACACCTTACGTCTTCTGCAAAGTGATATCCATAGTAGTATAAATAAACAAATATTTTGATTCTGCCTTTGAATTTGGTAGTTTAACTTAATTTAATTTGATTTTTTTAAATATTATCTTGAAAGTTTATTAATTAAATTATATTCTTATCAATTATCTAGATTTTCTCTGACATAAGTAAATCAGATCATATCAAGTTCATTATATGAACTCATTAAGTAAACCAGATCAAAATCTTTGGGAAGGTAAGGTCAATAATATGATATTATTTATTATATGATTCACATATAGTTACAATTTATCTATATATTGATCAATTTTATTGTAATTAAACCACGTACATGCACATATAATTTGAACAAAAGAAATTGTTTTATTCAGTTACAATAAATATTTTGCATATGCGTTAAATTTTTTAACAAAAAAGTATTTTATTTAAAAAAAACTTATTTTTTACCATCCCGTTGAATTTCCTATTACTATAAGAGCTTAATCATATAAACACTTATAATGACTTGTCCAATAATTTAAATGATTTTACCTTATAAATACACATAAATTTCATTCTTAAAAACCATGGATCGACCAATATATAATTTTTCTTTTATAAGAAGTCACTTAATTAATTATTTTTTTTACATTAAAAATAAAATCATACCTTTTAAAAGTGTATGGAGTAAAATGTGATGTTATTCAAAACCTAAAGGTGCTACTGCCCTCCACTGTTTTTTCCAGGATTAGACTGATGTTTGGATTGCTTTTTTCTTCCTCCATTGAAAGAAATTAAAAAGCATGAGTCCAATTTAATATTTTTTCTATTACAATACAATTTATTAAGGATTGAAGTAGTATTTGTTTTTTTAATTTTGATCAATAAACTTCTTTTTTCTTTGAATTGATTTTTTTATGACTAAAATGGTGGCTAATTGCTTCTCATTTTGTTAAGTGTTAAGGAGAAATAAAATTAAAAGTACAATGACTTTAAATGTGATAGAGTTAAGGAACATGTAGGTATCACAAAATAAAAGATATTGAAGCTAGACATGTATAGCCTAAAGGGCAAAGCTTCATCTTGATATATAGAAGAATTAAATAGATACACAATTCAAAAAATAGGAGACAACATATTACATCATAGACATACATAAATAGACATGCATAAGGAAGATGATGCATGAAAGGTTCCTCCCTCCTAATTATAAGCAATACCTGTTTCAAGAGTATCAAGACTATTCATAAGGAAATAAATCCATCAACGAGTATATTGCTAAGTTTCAAAGGCTAGTAGAAAGTAGCCGACTTCAGAAAACGAAAAACTAACAAGTGGTGAGATTTTCGAGGGGGTCTTAAGCCAACAATCCAAGATAAAATTGGAGCAAAATATTCAGGTATATATATGCCTCTGTCTGTTCATGAAAATATATAGAAGGGCTTGTTTATGAATTTTATCTTTGATTTATCTCGTGCATAAATAAGAGTGGACTCTATATTTATTGTAGTTGATAGGTTCTCTAAAATGATGTATTTTATCCCTTACAAAAAGATGAATAATGCTTTTGTAACTGCTCATCTTTTCTTCAAATATTATTTGATTTGAAATACTTTTTCTTTTCTTTTCTTTTAGTGCTTCAAAATCTAGAGAATCAGTACACGATACTCATTCATGAGCTTCCTTGATTTCTCCTTCATCATTGGTTGATGAAACATTAATAAGTAGGTAATACTTGCATAATTGTTGTTGTTGTTATTATCAATGTTACAATGCCAAAATTACCTATTTTAAAGAGATGACACTTCCTCTATGTTTTACCTTATTGTTATTTGAGAAGGTTGATAAAATAATAATAATAATAATCTATTTACTTATATATCCAATATAAATCTCCCCATAATTATCTTAAACAAGTTCTAATATTAATAATTGTCTATCAAAATTTTTCATGATGGAATTAAAGGTTTACCGATATAAGTTTTAAATTCTTAGACTTTAAATCACCATTCCTCATGGCATCACCCATGGGAGAGACAAAAGAAAAGCAAAAGATAATAATAAAAACGAATTATTTTCTTAGTTTTTTTCCCTTGATTTTACAACTCCAATGAAAGAGCCAAAATGACTTTTCTATAAAAGAAAAATCATTACTACATATCTATAAAAAAATGCCAAAACATTGAAATAGATTATTTAAAGATTTATTTTTTTCATCAATTAAACTTTTCTAAAAAAAAACCAAGAGTATTAATATTAAATATATTAAAATACAAGTTGTTAAAATGACTTTTGTTTTCATTAGAGTACATATAAGAAAAAAAATCATATTTATACTATTTAAAAAGCCATATCAACAATTTGACTCTTCTAAATGGCTTTTGCCTTTAGAGATGCTCATAGCACCATAAAAAAAGTTTGTGTATAAGAAGTTCTAATTTTTTTTTTTTTATAAAAGGAATCATATTCAAATAAAAATAAGCTTCCAAGTCTACAATCAGTTAATAATTTTTTTTTGAAAAACTTTAATAAAATATAGGAATCTTATTAAATTCAGGAATGCATATAAAAAATGGTTGTCTGAAAGTTAAGTCTTTAGTGGTGCGCTTGTCATAAACACCATTGTTCATATAAACATGATGCCTATATTGGTTTGCAAGAATAGATTTAGGGTTAGTTCATCTTGAGGTAAGTCCTTTAAGCACATCCCTCTTCTTATTATGATTCCTATTTGAGCTTCCCATTACCTGAACTAAATGTTCCAGGCTATTTGATATTTTTACCATTGTTTGCTTCAAATGATCTAACTTATGTGATTAGGTTTCTTGTGCTGCCTTTTAAAACCTCATAGTACCCTGTGATGCTTATATATTAAATATTTATCTAAACTGGTATGTGTAAATTTATAGTTAAAAGGAATATTAAACCTAAAATAATGACAATGAATAGTCTCTCTACCCAACCTAAAACTAGGAATATATATTAAACCTAAAATAATTAAGACTTAAATCTTCCATATGTTGCTGAACTAGGAATCTTTTACCACAAAATGAATACTCGAATGAGATTAAATTATGCGCCTTTGTCTTCGATTCGAATTAGAATGTGCAAGAAAAAGAAAACGAAAAACACATGTAAGATGTGGTTTCTAAATAAAATCTCAATAAATTGGTATATCGATTACCTGCAATTGCTTAAGCTGTCGTCTTTTTGTTATGACTTTCTGGCTTACGTCCAATCAACTCGGCACAGTGCAAGAATGACAGTTGCTCTTTTTTTTTAATATAATATTTATGATGCAAAGCTATTAGAAACTATCGTTTCCTTTTGGCCTAGCTTACTAAATTAATAAAGAAAAGTAGTAAACTAAAGGATGCCTTTAATGGAGAGAGAGTGAAATCAAAAGAAAAATTAGATATTTGAAAGGTAAGCTATCTTGTCCAAAAAAAAAAAAAACCAACTTTTTATTTAAAATAATCTAATTGTTCTGTATGACTTGCCCATTGTAATTGTTTCAAGCGACTGACTGTCTATTGGTGAAAAATATAAGAATTTTTTAGAAGTGGTCTAATTGTTCCAAGCGACCTGTTCATTGATAAAAAATAAGAGGATTTTTTGGAAGTGGTCTAATTGTTGCAGGTGACTGCCCGTTAGTGAAAAATGCAATGACTTTTTTAAAGTGGTCTAATTGTTCCATACGACCTGTTCGTTAATGAAAATACAATGATTTTTCAGAAGTGGTCTATTTGTTTCAGGCGACCTGCCTGTTGGTGCGAAAAATACAAAGATGTTTTTGAAAGTAGTCTAAGTGTTCTAAGCGACCTGCCTGTTGGTGCGAAATACAAAGATGTTTTTGAAAGTAGTCTAATTGTTCCAAACAACCTGTCTGTTGGTGAAAAATATAAAGATTTTTTGGAAGTAGTCTAATTATTCCAGACGACCTACCCATTAGTGAAAAATACGGAGATTTTTCGAGAGTGGTCTAATTATTCCAGGTGACTTGCTCGTTGGTGTAATAGAGATTTTTGGAAAGTGGTCTAATTATTTCAGGCAATCTGCATGTTAGTGAAAAATACAAAGATTTTTCAAGAATTGTCTAATTGCTTCTAGATTTTTGCCTTCAAAATGATTTTATCTGACCTGAAATCCTGAGAAAAGTTATAGCTCTGGATGTATAGATGATTTTGAGCTTTCGAATAGTATGATTTTGATATTTAAGGCTTGAGATATTCTCATTTGAATATGTAGTGTGAAAGCAAAGAATCATATTCCAAGTAGAATTTTGGCTTGATTTTGCATGTTTGATTACAGTTATATCATACTAGAAAATATTGGAATAAAAATAAGTAAAATACATTTTCCTCTCAGTATATAACAATGGAAAAGGCAAACCTCAATTTAAAAAAAAAAACACTGCTTTCATGATGTCTTTGCATGGATAGGAACAGTTAAGAAGAAGATCTTGGGTGGGGATATGGTTTAATTTAATTGTGGGCTTCTCTTAGAGTTTGTTAGGCTTATTTGTCTTGGACTATGCATAATGGGCTATGGCTTTGTAAATCTGGGTTGAATTCATTTTTTATTGTAGTATTCATGGGCTCAGCGGGTTTGATTTAGGCATACCAATGTTCAAGAATTCAAATAAAAAATTCTGAATATTCACGTCCAGGCCAACTCTTTCCAAAAAAGTCAATTTTTGCATATTCCATCATAGTAATTGTTTTAGTGCGTTTGTTTATAAGAAAAAACGAAAAAAACAAAAACGAAAAATATTTTCATATTTTAGCATCTAATAAAAATATTTTCCTTTGAATCTAAATGAGATTTTCCTGTGTGTGTATATATATATATATATATATTTGTTGCAAGTATATTTAAATTCAATAATAAGTTTATTAAGTAGATCAAAATATGGCCAAAATCAGAAGATTTATTGGGCTGACATTTCTGAATTTCAAAAACTCTATCAAGTCCATCATAGTAATTTATACTATCGATACAGGTCTAAATCCTTATCCTCGCTTTCAATATAAGTTCAATGTTTGTTTTTTTAATAACTTCAACAATATCTCTCTTTTTAAGGATAATCATAGTTTTTGACGCATTTTTTTTTAATTATAAAACATCGATGTCAAAATCTTGCAAAAAATAAGTTTTTTTTTAAGGACGAACAATTTTTTTTTTTCTAAATAACCAAAATGACAAGTATTTTTTTAAAATGAACCGATGTCAAGATTTGAATTTTTTTTGAATAACCAAACTGACCCGTCTTTAATTTTTTTGGACTGGCGTCTTTTTTTAAAATAATTAAGAAGGAATTTAGTATAAGCTGGAAATAATTAGGATAAGTAATGACAATCACAAAAATAAAAGAAAAACACATAGTAAATGTAACATTTCATAAAAAAAATGCAATAAGGGTGACATTGTTCTTTTCTTATGCATAACTACTCTCTTACTTGAATCTCTATAAATCTATAATTTCCTCTAATTACTAAGTGGCGATTCTATTTTTTTCATGATATATATTTTTAGCCCTCGCCACGACGTCCATCAAGGTATGAAAAAATAATAGAAAAATTCATGAAAGAAACATCAATGATTCGTATAAATTATTTATTGGCAAATGCCCTAAATAAATCTAACGAGTAATTACTAATTCTGTTAGGTAGAAAAAAGTAGTTAACATATATTCTGTTAGGTAGAAAAAAGTAGTTAACATATTTTATTTTTACGAATCATAGAGTTTATAATTACAATTGAATTGAAATGACCAAAAAAATATAAGAGTTAATATGTGTTTTAAAGTCAAAAAAATATCATAAAAAAAGAAAGAATACGTTAATTATCTATGTTATAGGATTTATTATATCCTTTTAATAATTAGATAATTTAGAAATGTTATGCCGCCACTCGGACTCAAACTATGTTTTTTTACTAATTTTCCGAGTTATATTTGGATCCATTAAGTGATCAACTAAATTATATCAGAACAATTTTTATACAAATTAATTTTAAATTTAGATTAGATAAAGAATCGAATAAGAAGATTTTAATATTATCTTGTTAGGTTGAATTTAATAATAATATCAAATAATTTAATGTAATCTAAATATTTTTTTATATTTTAAAAAAATAATTCAACCCGTGTAACATTACCTCTAAATTAATTGAAAACTGCATATTTTTTCAACCTAAATTATCTTCGTACATCTGACAATAAAGTTTTTTTAAAAGTTTGATGAAAAAAAAAACATGTAAATCACTTAAAAACTTGATCCATATATCATGCAAGTTACTACAATCACATCATTTGAGTTGTTTTCTCAATATATAAATAGATTCCAACTTGAATTTTCTTAAGAAAATAGATATTAATAAAGATTATTTTCCATGATTTTGACTTTTTATATTATTTTTTCAAAACTATTGCAAAAATAATAATTGTTGTATAAAAATAATGAATAAATATAATTTCTTGGGCTATATAAGATGCTATAATAAATGTTTTTTATTTTATTTGAAACAAATATCAACACTGACTATAGATTAACATTTAGAGACAGAAAAAAACAGTCTAGGATTTTATAATTATTATCTTCTTTCATTTCTTATCTTCTTTCAAAATTAATCATGATGCTTTGACACGTGTTAAAAATAACATTTATGTTCAGAATTACATTGATGTGAAAAAAAAAAACTATCAATGAGAGAATAAAGGGATTTTTTTAATCAATAATTATTGACTCATTGATTAAAATTAACTACCCTTTCAAAATAGATTGCTCGAGCATGCTTTTGTTGTTAATTATTGTCCTTTCCAGTTATCAATGCTTTTAATATGATTTTATTAAGTAACATAGATAATTAATTGCATGTTTGCTTTTTTCTATTTATTGAGATCAAATATATTCATAATATATATTTAAACTCAAAAATAAAATCACTCATTATGTTTAATACTACAAAATACTTTTTTAATTAAAAATTTCCACAATTAAGGTGGATTTATTTTAAATTAAATAAACTATTAAATATATTTTATCAAGAGATTCGTAATCCGAATTTGTTTTTGCTACCCAATTGTCATTTTAAAATCATCCATAATCGTTACCATGGTGTCGCCATCATGCATCCATCATGCCCCACCCGTTTTATTATTTAAACATTAGCAGTCATCTCATTGAAAGTTACCTTTTTAAGTGATGATAACTGATATTATTTTTTAAAATGTTTTTTATTTTAAAATATTTTAAAATAATATTTTTTTATTTTTAAAATTTATTTTTATATTATCACATCAAAGATTTAAATATATATATATATATATAAATATAAATAATTTAAATCTAAAAAAATAATTTTTTTTTTCAAAACCACACTCTAACCATGATCATAAACACCTATAAAAATGAATAAATAAACATGCGAAAACTTTAATGCAGTTAAAGCTATAAAAGGCTTCTTTCCAATAATTATTACTCCCTTTCTTCTTTTTTCTTCCTTGTATCACAACGCTATGGCTACAAAAAATAAAATAAATAAATAAATAAAACAAAACAAAAAAAAAAACAAAAAATTGTGATTCACCACCCATTTGCTTAGATTTGGAATCATCAACTCGGAATTACAGACAATACAGCTAAACCTAACGAAGAAAAGTTCCAAAGTGAAATTGTCCTGAAGGCAATTGGAATGGAGCATCGCATATTTGACGAGGTACAAATAAAAGCATAAATATTTAGGTATTAACCAGTTATTTAAACTGTGATTTGCTACGAGTTGGATAATTTTTTGATTAAAAAAAATATATATAAACTTTTCAAATATATTTTTTTAATTTTAATTATAAATAAAAAATCATAGGTATATATTTAATTACATATATAAAAAATTATTTATGCTGATAAATAAAAAAAATAAAAGGTTAATGTGTTTATTCAACTCATCTTCCTTCAGGTTAAATAATTTTTTTTATAATGCAAAAAAATGATGTATATGTATTATTTGTGTGTTTTTGGACATCGAATAAAAAATATAACCATGAATTAAGAAGATACTTACATATAATAAAATATAGTAAAGATCATATGTGTTAATAAAAATATGTAAAATCTCAAGCTAATTTTTAAAGTTGTAGGAGAAAAATATAAAGAAGAAAAATAAAAATAAAATTATAAAAGAATAAAGATAAGAACAAAAAAAAATATCATGAATAGACCAAGTGTAGAGTGATAAAAATTTAAAGTGTAAAAAATTAAAAATAATATTTTTTTCAAAAAAGAAATGTAATAAAAGAAAAGAAGAAGAAAAAAAATATATTCCAAAAAATAAAGATAAGAAAAAAATGGTTGTAAAATGATAAAAATTCAAAGTATAAAAAGAAAAAAAATTATAAGAAAAACTTATTTTCTAAAAAAAATAAATTATAATTTTATCACCACCAGTAAAAACAATTAGCAAAATTTATAATTATAAAATTTCTACGATAAAACAGCATTTCCTTTTAATACATGTATAATAATTACAACACATGAAGCTTGACATCCTCCTGGGAGGGGGGATTGAAGAAGAAGACAACTTCAGGAGAACGACTTACACTTGCAATTAAGAACCCTCGACTTGATAACAAAGCTGAGAAGCTTTTACAAGATTTACTTCCCTACTTATTATATATTATATCTACATGCAAGCATCCAATCCAAAGTCTTAATTGAATGGAAAATCATGGCCACTAAATCATGAATGGAGCTGGAGAGAATGCTGGAATTACAGCCATAACCCGATTTCGCCTGGAAAATTCAAGAAAAAAATCCACTTAATTATGAAAAGAAAAGATCAGAAATACACCTGCAATTACAAAACAAATGCACAAATAATATTTTAAACCCAGTTTTTCATTTGGGGTAGGTTTTCATGAATAAAATTAAATCAGAAAATTCATGGTTCTTCATAGTCGATCATGATCACCTTATATAAATCTATTTTCTTGCTGTTTATTTCACTGCCTACTTAAAAATTGAGGTTTTTAATACATAATGGCCATCAATCCTCAACCCACCATGACAAATTGTGTTTTTTTTTTTTTTTAATTCTTATCTTCATCTAAAATAATCATTAATTATCGACAAAAAAAAGAGAATGAATATTATTGGTTGATCT
>Ga0307508_10006760_pt1 | contig 10743 bp, 9 predicted proteins | sample 9_EM_MG_FD_203089 | JGI IMG/M metagenome (GOLD analysis project Ga0307508, IMG submission 203089) | Populus trichocarpa ectomycorrhiza microbial communities from riparian zone in the Pacific Northwest, United States - 9_EM | ecosystem: Host-associated > Plants > Roots > Unclassified | place...
CAGCAACATGCCATCGACCGACAGGTTGCCGACGCGGCCGATGGATCGCCCGGTGATGACGTCGAGCACCTCGATCGGTCGATCGGGTGGCTTGCGGACGCTTTGGCGGTGCTCGACCATTTAAAGGGCCTCCGCCGGTGGCGGAGCGAACGCGCCGGCAATCGACCCAAGGCGTTTGAGAGACGACATGATTGCGCCCCACGCGCGGTCGACGAACGTCTCCTGGGTTGACTGCTGCAGCAACACCTGGCCACGAACCATGTCGCGCGCGAGCTCCTCGAGCGTCGTCTCGGCGACGCGCGCGCCGCGCTGGTTGACGAACATGCAGTGGCCGGTGAGCTTCGAGTACCAGGCGAGCTTCTTGCTGACTTTGTCGCCCTGCTGGTTGATGATGAAATCGAACCAGGTGCCAAAAGGCAGCTCTGTCAATTCCTTGAGCATGTGCTGCTCGGCGGCATTGAGTTGCAGTGCCGCGCGACGCTTCGCTGCGGCCTCGAGCGGCTTTGTGTTGCCAGGATCGTCGCCAAGGCGCGGCTTGCTCGCGAGTTTGCTCGCGAGTTCGGTTCGGGATAGCGGCGCGACATCGTCGTTCGCGGCGCTATCCGGTACGAGCAGCCGGTTGACGACCGCCCGGATGTCTTCCTGGTGATAGCCAATCTGGCTCAGGCCCGTCTCGATCTCCTCGCGGAGCTCCTCGGGCGGCGGCGGTGGGGCTTCGGCGCCTGCCGGCGTCGGCGCACTGGATTCGATCAGCCGGTCGGCGATTTCGATGCGTTTGCGGTATGAGTCGCTGGTCTCGCCCTGCCGCAACAGCGTCAGTGCAAGCACATCGGCCCATGCCTGTTCGAGCACCGTTCGCACGAATGGGCCCGGCATCTTCGCAGCGATACGTTCGCTGACCGCTTGTGCGGCCGTCTCGCGCGCAAGCGCCAGTTTTTCGCGGCCGATCGCCGCGTCGACCTGGCGACGTTCGGTCACCTCGGCCTTGCGAGTGAGCGTCTGCACGTGCGAGGACAGGTCGCCGAGCAGATCCTCGATGACGGTCACGTCGCCGTCGAATTCGGAGCTCAGGCGGTCGAGCAGCAGTTGTAGCTTGCCGAACAGATCCTGATCGGCGTTGGTGTCGGTGCCGTCCATCCAGCGTTCGCCGGTCTCGGCGATCGAATTGAGCAGCTGGCGAGCGGGGTGCTGCTTGCGCGTGAAGAACGTCTTGTCGCGCAGCGCGACGCGCAACAGCGGAACCTGCAGTCGTGGCAGCAGCCGGCGCGTCGCGGCGTCACTACGCAGGCTGCCGGACATGTTTTCGAACAACATGCCGACGAGATCGATCGTGTCCGAATCCTCCGTGGTCAGGTGCGGGGTCTGCCCCGGAGAGATTTCACGCAATTGCTGCAGCAGTTCCTGCTTCAGGTGGGCCACCGAACGCAGCTCTCGGCTGCCCGGCTGGTAAATGGAGCTCGGCCGATTCTGCAATGCGCCGAGAACGCCCTGGACGTCGTCGCTAGGCACGTAGTCCGAAGGCATGAACGACGATTGTTGAGCCGAGTTCGGGCCGCCACGGCTGCCAGCGAGAAGCTCGCGCAGCGTCGAAAACAACTCGAGATCGCGTTCGTCCGCAGGTGCCGGGCTGTATTGCTGGCGACGCGGCTCGCGTTCGCTCTTGCCGTCCTGGTTCGGCCCATTCTTCGAAGCCGCATCCGCTGCCTGCGGCGATTCGAGTTGCCCGGGATCGGCCTGTGCGCCGCCCGCAGCGCCGGGTTTCTTGAGACGGACGACCTGCGCGCGCAGGTGTCTCAAGATGCGCTGCTCGACGAAATACGCATTGATGCTGTCGTACAGCGCCACGAGATCTTTCGAAGCGAGCCGATCGAAGATGCGGTAGAAAAGTACACGATGGTCGGTCGGAATGCGCAGCGTTTCCGCCGCCCGCCGCAGCGCGATACCGAGGCAACTCGGTCCGACAGGCACAGCTTGCGCCTCGAGAGCGGGTGCGGCGGCGAGTATCGCGAAGCGATGGCCGAGCTCGTACAGCGCCTGACTGTGGCGCACTTCGTTGCGTACGACGAACTCTTGCACGGCGAGCGACTCGTCGAGGTCGTCTTTGCCGACCAGGGACAGTGCATCGCGCGGCGCCGGCGCGAGGTTCGATTTCTCGATCCGTATGGGTCGGTCGACGCGCGCAAACCAGTCCTCGATATTTTCGAGGAATATCCCTTCGATTTCGGCGCGCCGGGCAATCAGCTCCTGCGTGCTCTGCATATAGTTCTGCTGCTGCGTGTCGCTACGCGAGTTCTCGCAAAGCTTGAACAGGTGCTTTCCGAATTCGGAGATCGCGTTGCGCAGCGTTTCCCCGATCGACTTGCGCGCAAGCTCGAACGTCGCGGCCAGCAGGTTGCGCGATCTTTGCGGCAGGTCCGTACGCGAAGCGAGCCGGAGCAGAACCGGCGCTTCGGTTGTCGTGCCCCGACCGGCTCCTGTCGAGAGCTGGCTCATGCTGCGATGACCCTCGTGATTCGTGCGAATGTGCTTCCCACACACGCCCGGGCGTGCATAGGAAGCCGATACGGCGCAGTCGACGAATCTGTTCGCCGCGTCCCCCGACATCGGCGTTGGCAAAAGCGGCTGTTGCCGATCCAGCCTTGATGATACTGAGGTTTGTCCGGGCAAGTCCATTGCCCGAATGGCCCGGCCACGGGGGCGACCGGGCTTTCTGAGGGCTATTTCTGCGGTTCGAAGGTCACCGTCAGGTAGCCCGAACGACCGGGCGTGTTGTAGCCGTGGACGAGTTCGTAGTCGCGATCGAGCAGGTTTTCGAGACGTGCGCCCAGACGCCAGCTCGGACCCAGAACGTAATTCGCGCGCAGGTTGACCTGTGCGTAGGCTCCCAGGACGAGGCCGCCGACATCGTCGCGTTTTCCGCTCCAGACAAGCTCGGCGCCGACTGTGGCGGCATCACTCAGCGCGCTTTCGACCAAGCTCGAGAGCTTGTCCTTCGGGCGACGCACGAGTTGCGCGCCCGTATCCTGGTTTCGCGGATCCTGCACGGTCACCGTGTTGGTCCACGACCACCCCGCGCCATGCCAGGCATGACTGATTTCGAGGCCATCGATCGCTGCATGATCGATGTTGATTGCCTTGAAAGTGCTGCCGCCGGAAAAGTCGATGAGGTCGTGTACGCGTGTGCTGAATGCACGCGCATCGACCCGATTGCCGTCGCTGGGCTGCCACTCGATCGCGATTTCGCCCGTGCGCGAGCGTTCGGGGTCGAGCTGCGGATTGCCCGCGTAGTAGCCGCCATAGCCGGGCGAGTAAAGTTCATTGGAATTGGGTGCGCGGAATGCGGTGCCGTAACTCGCCGTGAGGCGCAGGCTGTCGTTCAGGCGATATCCGCCCGCGATCGATCCTGAGAATGCGCTGCCGAACTGGTCGTTGTGGTCGTAGCGGCCCGATACCTCGCCGTCAAGACCACCGTCTTGCCCGTGCCAACCAGCAAAAGCGCCCGCGTTGTTGCGCGAAACGTCGTACGGCGCGCCGAAGCCCGAAAAATCGAGGCTGACGCCGCGATCGTGATTGAAGTCGAGACCCGAGACGACGTGCTGACGATCGGACACCGTGAACTCGTTGATCCAGGAAAGCTGCTCACGCGTCGAACGGAACGCGTCGAAAAATGCCGGCGTTGAAATATCCTCGCGCGAACTGCCGATCGACAGCCGCTGCGACCATTCATCCGAGATCGCACCCTCGAGATTGATGCCGATCGCCTGATCGAGCGTATGCGAAATACCGTCGCCCGCGCCGCCGTTGTCGAAGTTTTGCGTGCCTTCACTACGGAAGACGCTTGCCGAAAGCGTCTGCGCCCCGAACTTGTAGTCGCCCTGCGCCACGACATTGTGGTTTTGAAGCCCGTTGTCGTCGGGGTTGTAGATGCAGTACGGATCGTTCGGTCCATTGCAGATTCCGGGATTTGTCGCGGAAAAGCCGCGAACGTGCCGCGCGCCGACCTGCACGCTGAACCCGCCTTCGTCGGTGCGCGCGCCGAAACCCGCGCTGCCGTCGGCACTACGATAGCTGCCGAGGCTTGCGGCGACATGCAAGCCCTCGAGCTTGCGGGTGAATATCTGGATGACGCCGCCGATCGCGTCGGAGCCCCAGTAGCTTGCGCGCGGGCCGCGAACGATCTCGACGCGTTCGACCGCGTCTAGCGGGAGGTTTTCGAACGCGAATGCACCCGTGTTCGCCGATGCGACGCGCACGCCGTCGATCAGGACGAGCACATGATTGGTGTTCGTGCCGCGCAAGAAAAGACTCGTCTGTTCGCCAGCCCCGCCGGTGCGATAGACGTCCACGCCGGCCTGAAGGCGCAATAGGTCGATGAGGTCGGGCGCGTTGCTCGCTTCGATATCCTCGCGCGTGATGACACTCACGTCGGCAAGGCTGGCATCGACCGTCTCCGCCACTCGGCGTGCAGTCACTTCGACGGTTGGCTGCAAGGCACCTTCGTCCGCCGCCATTGCGCACGACGCGACCAGCATGCTGGCCAGGGAAAAGAGTAGAACTGATTTCTTCGACATTGTGAACTCCGAACGCACACCCGCGGAAAACAGCAATCGTGGGCGGTTCGTGAGGATGCCGGCCGCGAAAGACGGCGACGGCAGCCACCGTTGCCCGCCGCAACGTTTGCGCTAGTGGCTGTCGCAGCAACAAAGGCGACAACCGCGTGCAGGCCGGTCTCCGGGCTCGCGAGGGACGTCTGGACGTCTATTTCGATCGCCTTCCCGCGTCGTGAGACGCAGTGGCTTCCGATCGAAACCGATTCGCACGGATCGTGCGCGAATCGAACTCGCTTACCGTTGCGGGGGCAGCGCCGGCATTGATTTCTCCAGTGGAGCAAAGCTCCCGTGGCGAGATCGCACCGACTTCCCGTTTCACCCTTCGCCGCGATCGCGGTTTCAAGGCACCTGTACGGCGCGAGAGTCTAGGGGCGGGTGTCGCGCGGCGCAAGTAAAAGCGAACCGGCTATCGACGCCGGCGCATGTGTCGGCTGATCGGATGGCGTTCGTCTCGTGTTCGCAGCCGGGTCGAGTGTGGTGGGCGCGCGAAATTGGGGCGCGATCAGTCGCGGTCGGTGCGCGTGGAGATATCGACGAGTTCTCCCTGTTCATCGACGCGCAGGACGATCTCGATCGGACGGCAGCAGACGGCACAGTCCTCGATGTAGCTTTGCGAACCAGCCGACAAATCGACGGTCGTTTCGTAGCCCTCGCCGCAATACGGACAATGGATCGTGACGGCTTCAATCATGGGGCGGCCCGCCTCGAAGAAGGTTCGGTTTGGGTGATTGCTGCGGAAGGAACGATGCGATGACGTCGTTGAGAAATCGCTGGCCGAGTTCTGTCGCGCGGACGCGCTCACCCTCGATTGCAATCCAGCCGCGCGTCGATCCGTCGGCGAGCGAAGTGCTGACCGCCGTGCGATCCAATCCCGTCGCGGTCTCGAAGTCCGCGAATGAAAATCCGTGATTCAGCCGAAGCGCATTGAGCATGAATTCAAACGGCACCTGGTCGTCCGGTACGACATCGTCGCCGCCGATGCGCTGAGAGGTTCGTGCGCGTTCTAGATAGCCGCGCGGTGTGCGCACCTTCCAACGCCGACGGATGCGCAGCACCTCGGCGCCGTCGTCTTGCGCTTGTTCGGATATCTTGCCGTGCGCGCCAGCACCGATGCCTAAGTAGTCGCCGAACCGCCAGTAGTTGAGATTGTGGCGACATTCGCGTCCGGGTGTCGCGTACGCGGAGACTTCGTATTGTGCGAGGCCCGCGGCTGCGAGGCGCTGCTGACAGGCTTCCTGCATGTCCCAAGCACTGTCCTCGTCGGGCAGAGGCGGCGGATTCGCGGCGAACTCGGTATTCGGTTCGAGGGTCAGCTGATAATGCGACAAATGCGGCGTTTGCAGCATTGTTGCCTTCTCAACATCATCGAGCGCTTGCGCCAGGGTCTGCGAGGGCAGCGCGTACATGAGATCGAGGTTGATGTTGTCGATGCCGTCGTCCTGTGCCTGCTTGATCGCGCGTTCGGCCTGCGCTGCGTCGTGAATGCGGCCGATGCGCTTTAGCGCATCGTCGTTGAAGCTCTGCACGCCGAAGCTGACGCGATTGACGCCGGCCCGAAGATAACCCGTGAAACTCCCGTGCTCGATCGTGCCCGGATTGGTTTCGAGCGTGATTTCCATCTGCGGTGCGAATGCGAGCTTTCGCGACACGCCATCGAGAAGACGCCCGATGCGATCCGGAGAAAACAGGCTCGGCGTGCCCCCGCCGAAGAAGATGCTCTGCAGGGGGCGTCCTTGTGCAAGCGCCAGTTCTTGGTCGAGGTCGGCGAGGAGCGCGTCCACGTACTCGTCCTGTGGCAGCGAGCTGGGAGCGTTGTGCGAGTTGAAATCGCAGTAGGGACACTTGCGCACGCACCACGGAATGTGGACGTACAACGATAGCGCCGGCAGCATCATCGCGTGGGCGGCGTCATTTCTGCGCAAGCTCGCAAAGGAGTTCGCGCATTCGCGCCAGTGCGAGGCCGCGATGGCTGATGCGGTTCTTCAGCGGTGCGTCGAGTTCGCCTGCGGGTCCGTGCACCGGGTCGAAAAATACCGGGTCGTAACCGAAGCCGCGATTGCCGCGCGGTGTTCGGAGAATGAGACCGCGCCACCACCCTTCGGCAATCAGAGGGGCAGGGTCGGCGGCATGCGAGAGCCATACGAGCGTGCAATGAAAATGGGCGCCGCGACGCTCGTCCGGAACGTCATGCAACGCGGAAAGCAACTTGTCGATATTCGCTTGGGCATTGCCATGCTCGCCGGCGTAGCGCGCGGAATACAAACCGGGTCCGCCGCCGAGTTCGTCGACGCAGATGCCCGAATCGTCGCCGAGGGTGGGCAAGCCTGACGCCCGGGCGGCGTGTCGCGCCTTGATCAACGCGTTTTCGACGAAGGTGAGGCCGGTTTCGTCCGCGTCGGCGATGCCGAAGTCGCCCTGCGCGATCAATTCGATTCCCGTCCCAGCGAGCACTTCGCGCATTTCGGCGAGTTTGCCCGCGTTGGAGCTTGCGAGAACGATGCGGCGCATGTTCGGGCTCACCGATCGCCTGTTCAGGCGAGCGCTTCGCGCTGCTTCACGAGCAATTCGCCGATGCCTTTTTGTGCCAGCGCGAGCAACGCGTCGAGCTCGTCGCGCCGGAAGGCATGCCCTTCGGCCGTACCTTGGAGCTCGATGAAGCCGCCGCCGTCGTTCATGACGACATTGAGGTCGGTGTCGCACGCAGAATCTTCGGGATAGTCGAGATCGAGTACGGGCGTGCCGCGAAACACGCCTACCGACACGGCAGCGATCGCGCCAACGATCGGCGTCTTCTTCAATGCGCCGCGTTGCAGGAGCGTGCCCACGGCATCGGTGAGCGCCACGAACGCGCCGCTGATGGCCGCCGTGCGCGTGCCGCCGTCGGCCTGCAGGACGTCGCAATCGAGCGTGATCGTGCGTTCACCGAGTGCGGCCCGATCGACGCAGGCGCGCAGCGAGCGGCCGATGAGACGCTGGATTTCCATGGTCCGACCGCCCTGGCCGCCACGCGCAGCCTCGCGTTGCGAGCGTTCCTTGGTCGCGCGAGGCAGCATGCCGTATTCGGCAGTAACCCAACCTTCGCCCTTGCCGCGCAGGAACGGCGGCACTTTTTCCTCGACGCTCGCCGTGCATAGCACGCGCGTGTCGCCGAACGAGATCAGCACTGAACCCTCCGCGTAGCGCGTGAAGCGGCGCTCGATCGTGACGGGGCGCATCTGATCGGCGGCGCGGCCGGAAGGGCGGGCGAGATTCGTCATGGGGCAGATTTCTTGATTTGCGGAGCGGAAGTTTAGCAGCCCGCTGCGGCCCGGGACGCGACCCGCGACGCCCGTCGGCCTTGTGTTCAGCCCCGCGGCGTCGATGAATCGCGTCAGATGAATCACGTCCGGAGTTCTTGTCGATGGACGAGATGACTCGCGAGGGTCGTGAAAAGCATGCGGCCGATTCGAATGCCGTTACTTGCGCGTGCGCTGCCGTGCGCCGCGCGAATTGCCCGCAAAGTGGCATACTGCGCGCCCGCAGCCCCCTACAAGATTGCCCATGATCCGCAGCATGACCGCCTTCGCCAGCGCCGATGCCGAGACGCATTGGGGAGCGCTGAGTTTCGAGTTGCGTTCGGTCAATCACCGCTATCTCGAGCTGAGCCCGCGGCTGCCGGACGAATTGCGTGCGATCGAGCCGGCGCTGCGCGAACGGGTAGCGGCCCGTCTGACCCGCGGCAAGGTCGACGTCAACCTGCGCTTTCGAGCAAGCGATGCGTCGGTCGCCGAAATCCGTCTCAACGAGCCGGTGCTCGATCGACTCGAGGCCGCCGTTGCGCAGCTCGCCAAGCGTTTTCCGAATCTCGGCGCCGATGCGACGCGCCTGCTCGACTGGCCGGGCGTCGTCCTGCGTGAAGAGGTCGATCAGGACGGCCTGCGCCAGGCTGCGCTCGAGCTGCTCGACCGGGCGCTTGCGGACATGGTCGCGACGCGACAGCGCGAGGGCGAACGCCTGGGCGTCTTCCTGCGAGAGCGTCTCGAATCGGTCGCGCGCATCGTCACCGATGTACGCAGCTGGCTGCCGGAAATCCGCGCAGCCCTGCGTACGCGGCTCGAAACACGACTGGCTGAATTCACGCAAGGCGCTGAGGTATTGCGCACCGACTCCGGCCGCCTCGAACAAGAACTCGTCCTGCAGCTTTCGCGAATCGACGTCGACGAGGAGCTCGACCGCCTATCCGCACACGTGGCTGAGGCGAAGCGAATACTGGTGCAACCCGAGCCCGCAGGTCGCAGGCTCGATTTTCTCATGCAGGAGTTCAATCGCGAAGCGAACACGCTGGGCTCGAAGTCGGTCGACCAGCGCACGACCCAGGCGGCAATCGATCTGAAGGTGCTGATCGAGCAGATCCGCGAACAGGTACAGAATGTAGAATAGTATACATGCCCGGCACGCTATACATCGTTGCGGCGCCATCGGGCGCTGGCAAGACCAGCCTTACCCGGGCGCTGCTCGAGCGCGAGCCGGGGATCGCGCTGTCGGTCTCGTACACGTCGCGCCCGCCGCGGCCCAACGAAGTGGACGGCATTCACTACCACTTCGTCTCGCGGCCGATTTTCGAGGAGATGATACGGCGCGGCGAGTTCTTTGAGCACGCGGTCGTGCATGGCGACCTCAAGGGCACCGCTCGCAGCGCGGTCGAGCGTACGCTCGCACAAGGCAAGGACGCGCTTCTGGAAATCGACTGGCAGGGCGCGCGCCAGGTGCGGCTGCAGATGCCCGATACGGTCAGCATTTTCATCCTGCCACCTTCGCGCGCCGAACTCGAGCGACGGCTGCGCGCCCGTGCCTCGGACAGCGAGGAAGTGATCCGGCGCAGGCTTGCCGATTCACGAGAGGATATCGTCCACGTGGGTGAATTCGATTTTCTCATCGTCAACGACGACTTCGCCCAGGCGCTCGCCGACCTTCGGGCGATCGTGACCAGCCGTCAATTGCGCTCGCCGATTCAACGTGAGCGCCACGCGGTCCTGTTGGCGGACCTCCTCAAACCGGACGGCGAAAGCTGACGCCGGCTGACGCGGGGCTTAATCGTCTCCCGGCGTCGCTACCTCGGCGTGCTGCGCATGCGTTAAGGTAGCGTCTCCGCCGCAAAACCGCGTGACGCATGACCATCGCGCCATCCTCCGCCGAGCCCGAAAAGAATGCCAAGGCACCGCTGATCACGATCCGCGGACTGCGCACGATGCTCAATGGCAAGTCCATTTTCGACGGCGTCGACCTCGACATCGAGCGCGGCAGCATCACTGCCGTGATGGGTCCGAGCGGCACGGGCAAGACGACGCTGATGCGCCACATCACCGGCCAGCTGGCGCCCGATGCGGGTGAGATATCTGTTGATGGGCAAAACGTCTTGCGTCTCGGGCGCGACGAGCTTTTCACCTTGCGGGAGAAGATCGGCTACCTGTTTCAAAATTCAGCGCTGCTGACGGATTACTCGGTGTTCGAGAACGTCGCATTTCCTCTGCGACAGCATCTGCGCTTGCCCGAGGAGTTGATTCGCAACCTCGTGCTGACGAAGCTGCAAGCCGTCGGGCTGCGCGGTGCGGCCGACCTGATGCCGAGTGAGCTCTCGGGCGGCATGATGCGGCGCGTTGCACTGGCGAGGGCCATCGTGCGCGATCCGATGCTCATCATCTACGACGAGCCTTTTGTCGGACTCGATCCGATCGCGCTCAACCAGATACTCAAGTTGATCCGCACGCTCAACGAAACGCTCGGCATCACCAGCATCCTCGTTGCGCACGAGCTTGCAGCCGTGCGCCAGGTCGCCCACCGCATTTACCTGCTGGCAGCCGGCAAGATCGCCGCACAGGGCTCTCCCGACGACCTCGCTCGCGGCGACACGCCGTGGACGAAACAGTTCTTCACCGGCGACGTCGACGGACCGGTGCCGTTCCAATACCCGGCGCCGGAATACGCCAAACAGCTCGGCCTCGACGGGGTGAAGTCATGAAAGCCGTCGGCAGAAGTCGCATCGGGCTCGTCGAAGGTATCGCCCAGATCGGTGCCTGCGGCATTTTTCTGTTCCAGATATTGGCGGCGGTTCCGCGCAGCCTCACTCACTATCGCGAAATCATCAGGCAGATCT
>Ga0307508_10006761_pt1 | contig 10742 bp, 8 predicted proteins | sample 9_EM_MG_FD_203089 | JGI IMG/M metagenome (GOLD analysis project Ga0307508, IMG submission 203089) | Populus trichocarpa ectomycorrhiza microbial communities from riparian zone in the Pacific Northwest, United States - 9_EM | ecosystem: Host-associated > Plants > Roots > Unclassified | place...
TAGCACACACCCCCCCCTCAGAATCAACAACAACACCATTGTGGCCTCACGACAAATCAAGTACCTAGGAGTGCATATCGATGAATCACTCAGCTTCCTACACCATGCCACCATGGCAGCGGCCAAGAGCAACCGGGCCCTCGGCAGCCTCAATTTCCTGCGACACCGCTCACGGGGCATCCCCGCGCACGTCGCCCACCACCTGGCAATGACGGCAATCCTCCCCACGATGTTCTGGGCATCACCAGCATGGTGGACGGGCACCCCGATGATCACTGCAACCTTACGCACCACCTACAACTCAGTAGCCCGATGGATTACAGGACTCCCCCTCAATACCAGAACGACGAACCTCATCACACTATCACAACTCCTGCCAATGGAGGCGTACCTGGACTACCTATCCCTGCGATATGCCATCCGGCTTTACTTCCTCCCCCAACACCACACTCTAGGCCCGCCACAAGCCCTATCAGAAACCCACCCCAACCTCCCAGGACTCCACCGCCTCTATGCACTCAGCAAGCACCTAGTACAAGGCAAACTGGAGAACCGTACTACCACCTCGACAGCGGACGGAACCAATGTGCTCCCCTCCCCAAACCCAGATAAAACAACAGCACCCCAACAGCTCCACGAAGAATGGCTCCACACGCTACCAAACCACACCGTCATCATCTACACTGATGGCTCCAAACTCGAGAATGGGTCTGCCGGGTGTGGTTGGGCAACCTTCCACTGCGGTGACCAACAACTCTACCGACTGGGGGAAGGCAGCTGCCACCTAGGTAACCGGGCTGAGGTATACGATGCCGAACTCCATGCAATCCAAGAAGCAGTCACATCCCTCCTCACTACCACCGCACTACGAGCCACAGCAATCATCTGCGTGGAGAACCGGGCGGCACTCGAAACACTACAATTCAACAAACACAACCACGAATATGCCCGCCGAACCCTGGAAGTGATCAGCGACCTCAGCCTACTGGGCTGGGAGATCTCTACTACCTGGTGCCCCTCCCACTGCAACATCAGGGGGAACGAGCGAGCCGACACGCTCGCCAAACAGGGAGCCACCTCGGCCGCCCCCTACCGCTTCGCACTCACCACCAAGACATGGCTACTGGCTCAAGCACGAGTAGAGCTCCTCCGTCGGTGGAAAACAGAACTACCACTCTCAAAGCCCTCATTCATGTTTCCCAGCCACCTCCATGGTGCGAACTGGGCCGATACACGAGCAATATGGAGAGTCTTCTGCAACCGATCACCCTCCGACCCACCCCCCAACATCACAGCAGACCGATGCCCCTGTGGCACGGACCTTACCTCCTCCCACCACCTACTACGAGACTGCCCACTGCTGACGCCACAGCTGGTACTCCTCCGCAAAGCCACCACAGGAGACATTCAGTCCCTGGAATTCATCACCGCACCTGAAAACACAAACCCGCTGCGCCACTTCCTACGAGCAACAGGCCTGGGCCACTCCGCGCTTATCCAGTTCGACGGAAACCACAACACACCAGACTGCACCAACGCTAGCGACCCGGACTCCCCCGAACCGGACTTCGGTGCTTTCGAACCATAAACGATATCACGACCGACACGACCAATGGGAGGAAGGACAAGAGGCGATTGGTTTCCTTTGTACTGTCAGAGCGTTTCCTGGTTTTCCTATTCTGTGTCATGCGTTGTGATCCTTGATTCCTGTCCTGTTTTGCTCCTTTCCTTGGTGTGTATACTTCTTCGGCGGTCGGGAAAGATGGAAACCCCATGGGGGCAGTACGGCGAGGAGGAGCACACAAAACCTGTAGTGTTGAAGCGCGATAGATCGAAATCGAATATTATCTCTCTTCACAGACCGACCTCTCTATCCCCGTGACCGGCGCTGCGACCATCCCTCACCAGAACAACGAGCCCACGCAAGGCGTGTGAGAAAAGCCGCAAAGAGACCACGCCGTGTGTGACGGATACCACGAGAACAACGAGCCCACGCAACTCGTGTGAGAAGAGCTGCAAAGTGACCATGCCGGGCATGACGGATACCATGAGAACAACGACCCCACGCAAGGCGTGTGACAACAGCCGCGAAGAGACCACGCTGGACGTGACGGATACCGCGAGAGGAACAAGCCCACGCAAGGGGTGTGAGGAGAGCCGCGAAGAGACCACACCGGGCATGACGGATACCGCAAGAACAACGAGCCCACGCAAGGCTTTTGAGAAGAGCCGCGAAGAGACCATGCTGGACGTGACGGGTACCACGAGAACAACGAGCCCACGCCAGACGTGTGAATGCACCAGAAGTTTGAGTAGGCCGGAAGTGTGAGTAGGAGCGCTGACTCCGCAGACCCAAGCCTACGTTGCCTGTCGAGCCAGAACCGAGAAGTCGAGGCAGGATCTTGAAACTAGATTGCGTCTCCCCATCGACACCTGACGTTGCAACGAAAAAGACACAGTGGATTCCCAGGGCGAAAGCACCGGGGACCCCCTCAACCTTAGGGAATTCAGGGACGTCCCTGACAACCAGCAAGCACCAAGCCCAGTAACTCCTGAACAAAGATCTAGACCCCAGAGCCCCGCGTCCCCCGAACAACTCAAAAGAATGATGGAAGCCCCAGGACCCCACCTGTTGACAAGAGAAATGCTGCAAACACTATTAGCTGCACGCGACCGACCGCCGCAGACCAGTTACCCAAAGCTCAGGGACCCGAAACCATTCATAGGAGAAAAAACGAAATTCAAAATGTTCGTGGCCCAGTGCGAGCTGAAGTTTAGAACAGAGGGAAACCGATTCGAAGACGATGAGAAGAAAACAGGATATGCATCCTCCCTACTGCGAGGGGTGGTATGGAATTGGGTGAAAACCTTCCTAAACCAGGAAGGTGGAATCAACCTGACTTGGGAAGAACTAAAGACCAACATAAAGCACGCCTTCGGCCAGGTAGACACCGAGGAAATAGCGTTCGAGAAATTCCAGAAGATCCAGCAGGGAAATCGGACAGCGGCCACATACTGGGCCGAATTTCAGCGAATCGAAGCATACCTCCCATACGTGCACAACGTATGCATTGTACGATTCCGAGACAGATTACACCCCGAGGTAAAAAGGCACCTAGTCATGAGTGAAACCCCCACCACAGTCTTGGTGGACTACGCCACGGCCGCCATCAAAACGGATAGCCGCCTATGCAACCTCAGAGTCATTAATTGACAACCTACCACCAACCCAGAAGCGCGCTTCCATGTCAACACAAAAGAGCCTCCGGCAACGTCCCCGAGAGACCCGATGTACCTCGATGCCACCTGACGATTCAAATTCGCAAGGGGAACGCCGAACCGATTCCCATGACGAGCAATCACGGGAGAATGTTACAACTGCGGAAAGAAAGGACATTTCGCAAAAGAATGCCCCCAGCCCAGGAAAGAACGAGTTCCATGGAGAAGATCATACAGGGCCGTGGAAGCCACCTTCGAGGAGACGACCGAAGAAGAACCGTCGGGAAATGACAACCCTCGGAAATAAATGCCGATAACCACCACCCGAGGGAAACATCTGTTGTCAAACGCGAAGAAGACCCCCCGTACTGAGTACGAACAGCCCGATACAACCGCGAGGAGTAAATTATGATCAAAGTACGAATCCAGGGGACAGACGGGAACGAATGCACCACTACAGCCTTGGTGGACAGTGGGGCATCAGAAGACTTCATCGATAAGGCCTATGCTGAGGCCAGCGGAATACCTATGCAACAAAAAACAACACCAAGATGAGTATTGACAGTCGACGGAAGTGAGGTCACCGGCAGGCTGGTAACCCACGACGCTTAAATCCACCTAATCATCAACCATCACGAGGAGAACATCCGGCTACACTGCATCACGATCGGGAACACCCCGATTATCCTGGGACTCCCGTGGCTCAAACTCCACGACCCAGTGATAGGGTGGAAGAATCACACCGTGAAATTCCTCTCCGACCACTGCACCGAGAAATGCCTACCCAGCTTACCAAAAGCCAACACAGTCCCTGAAGAAAAAGCCACAGAGCAATACTATAAGAAAACACCGGCAGAAGAGGAGAACTGGGAAATCGGCGAAACAGACCCATGGGAGGTATGCCAGACAGTAATCGACGAAATCAAAGAAACCTCCAGGACGAGTAAGAAACCAATTCCCCCAGAATATCACGAATTCCTCGATGTATTCACCGAACAAGAACCAACGACACCCCCACCTCACCACATGCAGGACCATCATATCCCACTGGAGGAAGAGAAAATGCCTCCATATGAGCCCGTGCGACCCCTGAATGACGAGAAAATGAAGGCTATCAAAGAATACTTGGATGTCAACGAAAAACGAGGATGGATCCGTGCATCCACTTCCCTGGCCGGAGCGCCGATCCATTTTGTGAAGAAGAAGGACGGAGGACTACGCTTGTGTGTGGATTACCAACAATTAAATAAAATCACGGTCAAGGACCGGACACCATTACCATTGATCGGAGAATCGCTGGATCATCTGTCCAGTGCCACCGTCTACACCAAACTCAATATCCGAGACGCATATTACAACCTCCGAATCGCAGCAGGAGATGAGTGGAAAACAGCCTTCCGAACCTGGTACGGACTATACAAAAACTGCGTCATGCTTGTTGGGTTGACCAATGTACTGGCGTCGTTCCAACAATGGATAAACGAGATTCTGAGCGAATACCTGGATATTTTCTGTGTGGCATATCTGGACGACATCCTCATCTTCTCGCAAAATCTGGAAGACCACCGGAGTCACGTCCGAACAATCTTGAGACGAGTTGAGGAAACCGGGCTCACGCTGAAAGCATCTAAATACGAATTCCATACAACAGAAACAGAATACTTGCGATATTTCATATCACCAAAGGGACTGCGAATGGACGAAGAAAAGATCCGAACAATCAAGGAATGGAAAGAGCCAACGAATGTAAAAGGAATCCAGAGTTTGCTGGGATTTGCCAACTTCTATCGTCGCTTTATCAGAGACTACAGTAAGATCACGACGGCCCTATCCTCCCTCACAAGGAAGGAAAAAGAGTGGGAATGGGGCGACAAACAGCAAGGAGCGTTTGATACCCTAAAAACGGCAATGATCACGGAACCCATACTATAGCACTTCAACCCGGAACGAGGCGTCACCATCGAAACACACACCTCGGACTACGCCATAGGGGCAATTTGCTCGCAACCAGACGATAACGGAATTCTGCACCCAGTAGCCTACTACTCAAGGAAACTCAAGGACCTGGAGCACAACTACGATATCCACGACATAGAGCTACTTGCGATTGTAGATGCACTGCCAAAATCGGATACCTATTGCAAAACAATGGGACCCAAAATCACGATTCTCACGGACCACAAAAACCTCGAATATTGGAAAACGAAAAAAGATCTCAACCTACGGCAGGCCTGATGGGGTGAGTGGCTAGCAAACTACGACTTCACGATCAAATACCGACCAAGAAGATTAGCCGGCAAACCAGACATCCTCTCTAGAGAGTCAGGAGATTCTCCCTGGGAAGGGGATATGAAGCATCGGCAGAACCACAGCCGAATCCTCCTATCTGAAGAAGCCTTCGAAGCACTCCAGGCCAATACAACGGAAACCATCAAGCTTGAGATACACAAAGGACTCCTGAGCGAAATCAGGACACTAAGCGCAGCAGATGAGGACATCCAGGGAATCCGGGGGAAAAAGGCAAGCGGGATCACCCGCGATGGGAAGATCGCATTAGGACAATGTGAAGAAAACGAGGGGATACTACTATATGACGTCCTCATATGGGTCCCGGACAACGACACCCAGCGACTCCACATATTAAGAGACCACCATGATGCGCAAGCCGGGTGACCCCTGGGCCGAGCAAGAACCCTGGAACTTGTTAGCCGAAATTTCTACTGGCCAGGGCAATGAAAGTACATCCACAGATACGTCGACCACTGTGACACCTGCCATCGCATCAAGCCAATCCGACACATGCCATTTGAACTGCTACAGCCACTCGAACTCCCACACCAACCATGGGACATGATATCAATGGACTTTATCACCGCGCTGCCAACGAGCAACGGAAAAGACGCGTTATGGGTAATTATCCATTGCCTCACCAAGATGGGACATTTCGTCACCTGCCAGGGCACTATGGACCCCGAAGACCTAGCAGACCACTTCCTCCGACAAGTTATAAGACCCCACAGACTGCCAAGCAGTATTGTATCAGACAGAGGGTCCCTGTTTACCTCAGACTTCTGGAAACGAGTAATGGAAGCACTCGGGATATCACGTAACCTCAGCACAGCCTTCCACCCACAGACGAACGAACAAACGGAAAGAGCCAATACCACCCTCAAGCAGTATCTCCGGGCACACTGCAACTACCAGCAGGACGACTGGGAAAGGTTGTTGCCAATTGCCGAATTCTGCTACAACAACACACAAACCGGAACCAGAAAAATAACCCCCTTCTTTGCCAACTATGGATATCATCCTTGTTTCATGCCAGACCTCGGCACCCGGAATGAGGAAACCCCGGAAGTGTCGGAATATGTCACGGCATTAAGAAGGTTGCATGAAGACCTTCGAGCAGAGATCAAGGAAGTCCAAATGTCTCAAGCAGAGCAAGCCAACAAAGCACGACATCCGGACCCAGTACTGAACCCAGGCGACAGGGTCTGGCTACGACGGAAACACATCCGTACAACCCGACCATCGAACAAACTGGACCACAAGCTGATAGGCCCGTACACCATCCTCGAGAAGATAGGCTCAAGAGCATATAAACTGGAACTACAGGCCACTGTCAGGATCCACCCAGTTTTCCACATCAGCCTCCTCGAGCCCACAGCCAGCACCGAACCCATCCCGGAACACCAACAAACACCGCCACCACCTGTGGTCATTCAAGAACAGCAAGAGTGGGAAGTAGAGAAAATTCTCGACTCCCGACGCCATAGAAACCAGATCCAGTATCGAGTCAAGTGGACCGGTTTCCACGACCCCGATCGTACCTGGTATCCCGCCCGCAACTTTGAGAACTCATCCGACGTCGTCTGCCAGTTCCACGAGGAATACCCTGAGAAACCCGCACCCCAACTCTAAAAACCCAATATGTCCACCACCGCCACTGTCGACACCAACAAAGGCTGGACCCTCGCTGGCCGCAGCCGCACCTTAGAGTTTCCCATCACAACCTCCGCCGATAACGAACAAACCGAACTACCCACCAACGAACCCAACAATGACTGGGGCATTGCCGCCACCACGACCGACGGATGGGGTGCCCCTCCAGCCGCACCTTCGCCCCTGCTGTCTGGCGCAGGACAGCCCCATACCAACGACCACGTATCCCTACACTGCATGGCCAGCTACGATGACTACTGCAACACCCACCGCCAGAGCAAGAACAATAACTACTACCCGCGCTGAAGCCGCCGGCGCCGAGCGACAAACTACGACTGCCCACTCCCACACCCTAACGAACTACTCGAAGTAACCCGCGAACGATGCCTCAACTCCGCCAAAGCATGCACAGACTGGTACCAAGGAAAGTGGGTCTGCCCCGAATGCCGGTTCCTCGTAAACATGGAAAACCACCACCTCTGCTGCAGCACTGCAGCCCCACGTGAAACCTTGGCGGACATCATGCCACCACAGGAAGATCAGGAAACCATAAACCCCCCGGCCGCGACTGCGGCACTACAGGACGAGCAACTCGCCCTTCTGGGGGAAACCGTCACCATGATACATCATACAACCACCCGGGATGCCTGGCGCAATCACGTCGTACACCGGACGCTCGCCCAGCGGATGAACGAGTCCCACTATGCGGACCAACAGCAACTCGAGCAGATGACCAACCCCCTGGGAACCAGCATCACCGAACAACAGCGAATGAACGAACAACTCCAAGCCCGGCAGCAGGCTAGCTGGCCTGTCCGCATCTACCGCACCCCCATCCGCCGCCGGACCCTCACGACCCGACATGACCTCGCCGGAGCTTCAGTCTGGACAGGGGACATACTCTCACGAATCTGGCGCGACAGGCTCCTTGGCACCGGCACCGGTGCCACTCTGACCCTTGTCGCCCTGTGGCTCGTCCTCGTTCCCGCTGCTGCAGCTGCTGTCATCCTCCGCACTTTGACGCCTCGACCGATCTCTGCCATATCACTCTGGTAGCGATATCCCCGACCGCTGGACGGTCTAGACCTCACTCCTTCGTCTCCGTTATGTTACTTGTGTGTCCTTTCTCCTGTCCGCTAGGTTTGTTGTCTCCCATTGATTGAGCTTGCGCGTTCTTCTCCCATGTTCATTACAAGTATTGTTTTCCCTTAATTAAGTTGTACGTCAGTCTTCCTTTCCTTTACTGTTACTGCTTGCGCGTCCTTTCTCCTATTGCCACGAGTAGAGTGTTGGCCGTGTGGTGGCCGAGTGCAATCATGTGTTTTCCTTGGGCACGTCAATCGAGTCATGATGTTAGATTGAGGGACTGCGTCAGTCTTACGGGCAAGCTGTGATTCCACAGAGGGAAGGAAAAGTATAAAGGAAGGGTGCAGTAGCTAGTCTGGAGATTCTTCTCCACGCAATCTATTATCTCCGACAACCCCCCCACGTTTTCGAAAAGAACTTTTCTCCTCCACCATCGATCTCAATAAAAACCATTTCAAAACGATCCTTGCGTCTCGGGCTACATTCCCATCTCCTGGGAAGTCGATTTGCGTGAGTTTGGTTTTGGACCCTCACCTCTTCGACCTCCCCCCCTCAGTGATCGCGGACCGCATATCCGCCCATCACCACCCCAGTCGCCACCTCCAAATATCTCTCTGGTTCCTCCTCTGTTTCATAAAAAGCTTTTGGTAGTGATGCTCGCGCGTCTCAGGCCAAAGCCTCCCTGTGAGGAGAGCAATCCAGTCCAAAACTACACCGTCAAGAACAGAGATAACACAGTTCAGATTTCACCACATGTCTGCCTCCGGCCGTAGCCAGGCGTCTCTACACGCTTTTATGCACCCTACATCTACTGAGACCAGATCGCAATCGCCACTGAAGCGTCCCCGCGAAGACAGCCCTCTGGGGTCCGAACACGACGAGGAAGAGCCGGACGACAATAGAATGGACTTTCAACACACCGAGCACCTCACTTCGACCCAGGCGATCGGTGATGACCACAATGACAACGACCACGAGCTTCCGCAACTGGCACCCCCCCTCAGCCCCGAACATGCAGCGCTTCGTGCCGATTTTGAGATCATCACAGCGGCTGCAATGGAAAACCTGTACCACCGGATCACCAAGGATATCAACAAGACGACAGCTCTTGCCGTTGAAAAAGCTACCGGTCCTCTCCACACCCGAATCATGACAATGAACGCCCGCATTGCCCAGCTGCAACAACAAGTTCTCACCTTCAAGGACGACATCCAACGCATCCGTGAGATACCGTTTGTTGCCCCAGTTTCAGGTAGCAAGGACCCGAAGAAGAAGAAGGAAAAGCAGCCGGCGAACCAGGCAAAGACCATCACCAAGGGGAAAACCAGTCTTACATATGCAGCTGTTGCCACTGCCGCACAGACTTCCCCAGTAACAACGACTCCTAACACCACAGGCTGGACCACCCTGAAAGTTGGCGGCCAGAAAGATAAGAAGATTCCCACGACCAAGCTTATACCTACGACATACTCTCAGGCTGAACGGGAGGTCACGTGTTCCTTCACACGGGAGGACGTACCAGATGCGATCCATGCTGAACAGGATTATGCTACACGCCAGATCGCAGCAGATGAAGCACTCCGTCGAGTCAACTCAGCAATCGTCAACAACAAAGATGTCTTCGCGCCTGCATTTATAAGTGTGCGGGTCACAATTCGTGGGAACATCATCTTCACCACCAGTAACACGCAGACGAACGTCATTTACCAAGACTACACAACCATCATCAAAGATGCCCTTTCCTATTACGGTGAATGTGAGCATGTCGAGATCGGAAAACAACACAGCCAGTTCCTGCTGCATGGAGTTCCAACCCACCTCTCTCTGCCTGAGATTTCACAGAGCATATCTTCGAAGTACCCCCAACTGACGGAAAGCCAGACCCCGCGATGGCTCATACAGGCAGACCGACGAGAACACAAAGCGAACTCCACGATTGTCATGACACTCGCAGGAAACATCAAGAAGGCTCAGATTGGCCGCCAACACCTCATCGTTTGCAACCGACAGTGCGAACTGGACGACTATATTGCGTATGGGAAAACCACCCAATGCCGCAAGTGTCAAGCCTACAGTCACCCAGCTGCTCTATGCCAGAACAACCCTCGTTGCGCAGTCTGTGCGGAACCCCATGAGACAAAGGAGCACCCATGCAGCCTCCCGATTTGCAAGAAGGGCCCAGCCTGCACAAACCCACCGATTCGCTGCGCCAACTGCGATGCGCACCATGAGGCAAGCGACCCAAACTGTCCCGAGCAGATCAAGCTTCGCAAAATCACCAAAATCAACACGAATGCAACCATTATGGGAGACGCCCCAGAAGCGGCAGTAGCCGTATAAAATGGCCTCTCTTCCATCCGTTGGGTTGGTACAGCTGCTGAACTGTGCGCGAGGCCAAGCAACGACAATATCAGCACTCCAAGATTTCGATAAAAAGCCTGACAACCTCATAGTCCTACTTCAAGAACCATGGTGCGATAGACATGGAAACCCAC
>Ga0307508_10006763_pt1 | contig 10739 bp, 8 predicted proteins | sample 9_EM_MG_FD_203089 | JGI IMG/M metagenome (GOLD analysis project Ga0307508, IMG submission 203089) | Populus trichocarpa ectomycorrhiza microbial communities from riparian zone in the Pacific Northwest, United States - 9_EM | ecosystem: Host-associated > Plants > Roots > Unclassified | place...
AGCCAGGTGTGGACGGGCGTATAGGCGGACGCGAAGAGAATCATCGCCGCCGTCCACATCGCCAGATGGTTCGGGAAGATCTTCACGAGCCGTCGCCGCCAGTAGGCGGTCATCCGCTCCCCGGGCTTCACCGACCACGTGATGACGAAACCGCTCAGCAGGAAGAAGAAGGAAACCCCGAGATATCCCGCGGGGCCGAAGAACTTCAGCAGGTCCTGCCCGAGTTCCTTGTCGGCGAACGGGTTGACCGGGCCGGTGGGGTCGACCGGGCCGATCGGCTGGAGCGCATGGATGAAGAACACGAGGAGCGCGGCGAAGAACCGCATGCCCGTCAGGGACGGCAGTGCTTTCCGGCTGTGTATGTGAGGGCCGGAATCCACGTCCGGCATGGTAGCGGTCACGATGTTCTCCCGTTTCTCCTGACGGCAAATCAGCGGTGTGCGGTGGGGGTGTTCGAGAGCCTAGACACAGACCCCGGCCGAAGGGCACCCGTACCTTTCCCCAGGGGTCTTCGGACCCTGAATTCAGGGGGGACTAAGGGGAATTCAGCACCGCCCGCCGCCCCATAGCGTTCTCGCGAATCGACCCGTAATCGGCGACCGCTGTGCCCCATCAACGGAGGAAACGAACATGCTCGATCGAAGGAAACTGCTCCGCGCCGGCGGTGTGCTCGCCGTGTCGGCGGCGGGCGCGGCCGTCACCGGTTCGGCGTCCGCAGCCATCCGCGCCACCGGCTCGGCGCCCGACTGGGCGGGCCTGCGCGCGGCCCTCACCGGCGATGTCGTCCTCCCGGGCGACGCCGCCTACGAGAGCGCCAAGCAGCTCGCCATCGGCGAGTTCGACGCGCTGCTGCCGCAGGGCGTCGTCTACGCCGAGACCACCCAGGACGTCCGCAAGGCGGTCCGGTTCGCCCTCGACAACGGCATCCGGCCGCGGGTGCGCAGCGGCGGCCACAACTTCCTCGGCTGGTCGTCCTCCGAGGACGGCTTCATCCTCGACGTCCGCCGCCTCAACCACGTCACGGGCGGCGGCTCACCGACCGTGCACGTCGGCCCCGGCACCTGGAGCATCGAGGCGACCAACGCCCTCAAGGCCCACAACCAGCAGCTGGTGACCGGGACTTGCCACGACGTGGCGGTCGGCGGCTTCCTCTCCGGCGGCGGACTCGGCTTCCAGAGCCGCGGCTTCGGTGTCGGCTCCGACCGCGTCGTCTCCGCCCAGGTGGTGCTCGCCGACGGCCGCCTGGTCACCGCGAGCGACACCTCCAACCCCGACCTGTTCTGGGCGCTGCGCGGCGGTGGCGGCGGCAACTTCGGCGTCGTCGTCGACTTCGAGGTCCGCCCGATCGAGGCCCCGCGCATGGTCTTCTACGAGCAGGTGTGGGACTGGGCCGACGCCGAGAAGTTCCTCACCGCCTGGCAGCAGTGGTACGTGAACACCCCGCGCCGCTCCAGCGGCCAGGTCATCGTCATCCAGCCCGACGCCGGCTCCGGCAACCCGCCGGTCGTCCTCCAGCAGGGCGCCTACTACGGCACCAAGGAGCAGGCCGACACCGGCCTCGCCGAACTCGCCGCGCTCGTGGGGGCGAAGCCGGCCACCAGCCGCGTCCTGGACCTCGCCTTCAGCGACGGCATGCAGTACGTCTACGGCCTCGCCGAGGGCGGCTCCCACCCGCGCACCCAGTGGCAGCGCATGCGCGCCCGCCTGGTCAGCAAGCCGCTCGGCAGCTCCGGAACGGCCGCCGCCCTCAAGGCCTTTGAGGCCGACCCGCGCCCCGGACAGACCCGCTACCTCAGCTTCATGGGCCTCGGCGGAGCCGTCGGCGACCTCGCCCCCGGTGCCACCGCCTTCGTGCACCGCAGCGCCCTCTTCCACATCGGCTACGGCGTCGCCCTGGGCAGCGCCAAGCCGGCCGCGGAGGACTCCGGCGCCGCCGTCGACTGGGCCACCAAGGGCTTCACCGTCATCGACCCGCTCTCCGACGGCGAGTCGTACATCAACTTCCCCGACCAGTACCTGGGCGGCTGGCAGCACGCCTACTACGGCGCCAACCACGACCGCCTCAAGGCGCTCAAGCGGGCCTACGACCCGTGCCGCCTCTTCGACTTCCCGCGCGCCATCGGCAACTGACGATCCCTCAACTCCCCGCCACCTGCCACAGAAAGGTCGACCCTCCCATGACGGTCACCGACGACCACGCCAGCACCGACCCCGGCCCGGCCGCCGTACCGCCGCCCGGCTGCCCCATGCACCAGGTGCTCCAGTACCCCTTCGGCGAGCCCGTCGCCACCGACCTGCACACGCGGTACGCCGAGGTGCGCGAGGAGCAGGCCCTCACCCGCGTCGACATGAGCTACGGCGGCGAGGCGTGGCTCGCCACCCGGCACGCCGACATCAAGCTGGTCCTCGCCGACCCGCGCTTCAGCCGCGCCGCCACGGTCGGCAAGGACGTACCGCGGGTCCGCAAGGCGTTCGAGGAGCAGAACATCGTCTCCATGGACGACCCCGAGCACGCAAGGCTGCGCAAGCTCGTCGCCAAGGCGTTCACCGTGCGCCGGGTCGAGCAGATCCGCCCGCGCGCCCAGGAGATCGCCGACGAACTCCTCGACAAGCTGCTCGCGTCCACCGACAACACCGGTGACCTGGCCGCCCAGTACGCCTGGATGCTGCCCATCACCGTGATCTGCGAAATGCTCGACGTGCCGCTGGAGGACCACTACAAGTTCCGCGGCTGGATCGACACCTGGCTGACCATCGGCGACGAGCACACCCTCGAGGAGATGAACGAGGCACGCTTCGAGAAGCTGCCCGAGTACATGTCCACGCTGCTCGCCAAGCGCCGCGCCGAGCCCGGCGACGACCTGCTGTCCGCGCTGGTCGCCGCCCGCGACGAGGAGGACCGGCTCAGCGAGGAGGAGCTCATCACGATGTCGATCGCGCTCCTCGCGACCGGCCACCACACCACCGCCAACCAGCTCGCCAACCACCTGTACATCCTGCTCAGCCGCCGCGAGGAGTGGGAACGGCTGGTCGCCGAACCGGAGTTGCTGCCGACCGCCATCGAGGAGCTGCTGCGCGTCACCCCGCTCAGCCCCTACTCGGAGAACACCCGGATCGCCCTGGAGGACATCGAGGTCGGCGGCCAACTGGTCAAGGCCGGCGAGGGCGTCATGGTCTTCCCGGCGGTCGCCAACCGCGACCCGCGCGTCTTCGAGAACCCCGAGGAGCTCGACCTGACCCGCGCCCACAACCCGCACATCGCCTTCGGCCACGGCATCCACCACTGCCTGGGCGCCCCGCTGGCCCGCCTTGAACTCCAGGTCGCGCTCGGCACGTTGCTGCGCCGGCTGCCGAGCCTGGAGCTCGCGGTGGAGGCCGAGGAGGTGCCGTGGAAGCGCGACCACGTGGTGCGCGGTGTCGCCGCGCTGCCGGTGCGGTGGTGACGCCGTGAGCTGGCTGATCGAGGTCGACCGGCGCGCCTGCATGGGCGCCGGGCTGTGCAACGGCTCGCTGCCGGACCGCTTCACCCTCGTGAGCGGCAAGGCGCAGCCCGTCGAGTCCCGCATCGAGCCCGACGACGACGTGCTCGACGCCGCGGACTACTGCCCCTACCGGGCCATCAACATCACCGACCAGACGACCGGCCAGAACCTGGCCGCCACGGACTGACCCGGCCCTCGGGGGCTCGGGGCGGACAGGAGTACGGCGTGACGATCACGACGACGGATCGGGGGCGGCCGTCCCCGCACGGGCCGGGGGAGGCCCCGGCCGCCGACGGCCAGGAGCCGGGGCCGCGGTGGTGGCGGAGGCCCTGGGTGGGGCCGTTGGGCCTGGTGGTGGCGGTGTTCCTGGCCATGGGCGTTCCGCGCTATCTCACCTTCGACCCCGCGGACTCCAAGATCCCGGCGAATCCGCAGTACCCCTGGCACTATCCGGTGCTGGTGGTGCACGTGCTGTGCGGGACGGTCGCCATCGTGACGTGCTGTCTTCAGGTGTGGCCGGTGCTGCGCCAGCGGTATCCGAAGGTGCACCGGGTCAGCGGGCGGCTGTATGTGGCCGCGGGGGTGCTGCCGGGCGGGCTCGCCGGCCTCGCGGTCGCCTATGCCAGTCCGTCGGGGCTGTCCATGCAGATGAGCACCATGACCACGTCCGTGCTGTGGATCGGTACGGCCGTGGTGGGGCTGCGGATGGCTCGGCAGGGGCGGATCGCCGATCACCGGCGGTGGATGGTGCGGAGTTTCGCGCTGACGATGTCCATCGTGGTGAGCCGGGTTCTGGGAGTGGTGTACGACCACACGATCCTGCCGGTGCCGGGCGCCGGCGCGGACATCCCTACGTTGATCGCCTGGGGGCAGGAGCGGGCGGGGCTGGCGTCCTGGCCCGGGTGGATTCTGCCGCTGCTTGTCGTGGAGTGGTGGTTGGTGGAGCGGGAGGCTTCCGCCCGTCATCGGGCGCGGGTTCGTCGTGGCTTGTCGCGCCCACGCGGCGGAGCCGCAAATGTCACAGCCCCGCGCCCCTGAGTACGTTGCAGGATCCTGAGTGAACAAGGGGCCGCCTCCACAGTGGAGGCGGCCCCTGGGCGTTCGGGTCAGGACAGGTGCACTCGGTTGCCCGTCTTCGCCGAGGACTTGATCGCGTCCAGGAGGCGGTGGGTGCGGGCGGCCGTGGAGAAGTCCGGGGCGAAGTCGGCGCCTGTGCGGATCGCCCCCGCCAGGTCCGTGTAGACCTGGGCCACGTTGCTGACCGGGGACGGGGTGCCCAGCAGGGGGCGGTACTCGGTCGGGACGGACAGGGTCACCGCCGGTGTCCCGTTCGCCGTCTCGTGGGTCAGGGTGAACCGCGGGCCCACCAACGAGTCGTCGGACGAGACGAGGACCAGGCGGCCCTCGCGGCCGTGGACCTCGATGCGGAAGCCGTCGCCGCGGGGGCCGCCCGTCATGAAGTGGGCCGAGGCCGTAGCGCCCGAGTCCAGGAGGCCGTTGAGGGCGATCTGGTCGGGGGAGGTGACCTCGATGTCGGAGCCGGTCTCCTCCATTGTGATGCGGTCGATCCTCGTCGTCAGGGTCGCCGAGACCTCGGTGAAACGGCCCACCGCGTGCTGGAACATGTCCAGCGAGTGGCCGCCCACCACGGCCACGTGGTTGACGCCCTTCGTCTCGTCGAACAGGGCCGCGTACCGCTGTGACCACACCTGCGATGTGGAGAGGGAGTACAGCAGGGTCGCCGACAGCACCTCGCCGATCAGGCCCTGCGCCAACAGGTCCCGCAGCAGCCGTACTTCGGGGTGGTGCCGGCTTTGCAGGCCCACCGCATGTCGTACGCCCGCCTCCCGCGCCGCCGACTCGAAGCGCTCGGCGGTCGCCGCGTCCAGGGCCAGCGGCCACTCGCTGTACACGTGCTTGCCCGCGGCGATCGCCGCCTCCACCAGGCCGTCCCGGGAGGGGAGTTGGACCGCGATCGTGACCAGGTCGACGTCCGGGTCGGCCATCAGCGCCCGCGCGTCGTCGTACGCCTTGTCCGCGGCCCACACCGTCGCGGCCGCCCGCGCGCCTTCCATGCTGCTGCCGGCGACCGCCGTGATCTCGAAGTCGTCCAGGGCCTGGAGCGCCGGGAGATGGATATGGCGGCCCCACCCCCGTTCGGCGTGTGCGCCGACCACTCCCACTCGGATCCTGTCCGCCATGTGTGACACCCCTTGCATACGAAGTACGTGAGTTTCTGTGCACAAGTGCCGGAGCGTGACCGGGGATCCCGGTCACGCTCCGGTTGGTCGATGATCTGTCAGATGTGGCCGACCGTGGGTGCGGGTGCCGGTGCCGATTCGGGCGTCACCTCGGCCTTGGCCGGCTCCGGCTGCTTGGCGTCCCGCAGGACGAAGAACGTCACCAGCCACGCCACGAACACGAACCCGGACGCGCACACGAACGCCAGGCTGTAGCCGTCGCGCAGCGCCTGGATCTGCGAACTACCGGAGTCCAGCAGCGAGTTGCTGTGCGAGGTGGCGACCGTGGCGAGGACCGCGAGGCCCACCGCCGCACCGGCCTGCTGTGCGGTGTTGTTGAGACCGGAGGCCAGACCCGCGTCCTCCGGCTGGGCGCCCGACATGGCCCGCATGATGACCGCCGGCACCGTCAGACCCATGCCGAAGCCCTGGACGACCAGTGTCGGCGCCACGTCGAGCCAGTAGTTCCCGTCGACCGGGGCCAGGCTGAGCCACAGCAGACCGACGCCGAGGAACAGCAGGCCGGTCAGCAGCACCCGCCGGGTGCCGTAGCGGGCGACCAGCTTCGCCGTGAAGAACAGCGACATCGTGCCGATGACGATCGGAGCCGGCAGGAACGCCAGACCGGTCTGCATCGAGTCGAAGCCCAACACCCGCTGGAGGTAGAGGGCGTTGAGGAACTGGAAGCCGAAACCGGCCGAGAAGACCAGCACCACCGCGATGTTGGCGCCGACGATCTCCTTGCTGCGGAAGATCCGCAGCGCGAGCAGCGGACGCCGCGCGGTCGCCTGCCGCCACACGAACCCGGCGAGCAGCGCCACCGACACCGCGCCGTACAGGGAGAGTTCACCGGCGCCGAACTTGTCCTCGGACACCTGGGAGATGGTGAAGACACCCAGCGACAGCCCGGCCGTCACCAGGACCGCGCCGACCGCGTCCGCGCCCGCCTTCAGCCCGAGACCCGGCTGCTCGGCGAGCAGCTTGAGACCGAACAGCAGGGTGACCGCGCCGATCGGCAGGTTGATGAGGAACACCCAGTGCCAGCCGAAGGTGTCGGTGATGACACCGCCCGCGATCAGCCCGAGCGCGCCGCCGCCCGCGGACACGAAGCTGTAGATGCCCATGGCCTTGGCCTGCTCGTTCGGCTCCGGGAACAGGCCGACGATCATGCCGAGCACCACCGCGGACGCCAGCGCGGCGCCGATGCCCTGGAGGAAGCGGCCGGCGATCAGCATCTCGGAGCTGCCCGCGAGACCGCACACCGCGGAGGCGACGGTGAAGACGATCAGACCGGCGAGGAAGACCTTCTTGGTGCCGATCAGGTCGCCGAGCCGGCCGGAGAGCAGCAGCAGTCCGGCGAAGGCGATGAGGTAGGAGTTCACCACCCAGGACAGGCCGCTCTGGGAGAAGCCGAGCCCGTTCTGGATGGTCGGAAGAGCGACCGTGACGATCGTCCCGTCAAGGATGATCATCAGCTGCATCGCGCAGAGGATGGTGAGCGCTAGACCTCGCGGGGTGCGGGCCTGAGCTGTCGGGGGGGTCATCATCACTTCTTTCGTCGTCACATCGTGTTCAGATCAGGTCACGGACTGTGGGCTGGACGCCGACGCCAGGTCTTCGCGCCCGCGCGTGGATCAAGTACGCCACGCCGAAGGCCACCGACCGGCAACCGCGCGGTAATCGCGCAGGTCACCGGGGGTGTGGGGGTGTTCTCATACGGCGGCCAGGGCGGGCTGGAGACAGACGCGCAGGGCGTCCACCAGCGCGCCGGTGGTGGCGCCGCCGGAGGTCGTGCCGAACACGTACGTGTCGGGTCGCACCAGCACCGCGCGCGCTCCGACGCCGTCGAGATACGCGCCCAGGGTGCCTTCGGCGTCGACCACGGAGCCGGCCGGTGGGCTCGCCGGGGCGCTTGCCGGCACGCTCGCCGGGTCGGTGGCCGGGTCGGTGGTCGCGGGCAACAGCCGTACGACATGCGCCCCGAGGGACTCCAGGAACGCCAACTGGTCGGCATCAAGGGCCTGTTGGGGGTCGTCAAGGGAGACCAGGACGAAGCCGCGGCCCACCGTCTCGTCGAACAGGCCCGCCCCGGCCTCGGCCGTCACCCTCGGCTGCGGGGCCTGGTCGCCGGCCCCTGGCCGTCTGCGGCCCTTCTCGTCCCGCCACACCAGGCCCTTGGTGAGCGGCTGGAACGGCGACTGCTGCGGGCGCGCCACCTTCCGCTCCCGGGCCGCGAGCATCACCGTGTCCCGGTCCGCTGCGGCCCGCGCGTCGGTCTGGCAGATCACCTTGCCGAGGTTCACCGACATCCCGATCGCGTGCTGCACATGGGCCCGCCGCTCCTCGGCGTAGGAGTCGAGCAGCGCCTCCTCGCACCGCCCGGCCAGCACCAGGTCCAGCTTCCAGGCGAGGTTGGCGGCGTCCCGGAACCCGGAGCTCATGCCCTGCCCGGCGAACGGCGGCATCAGATGCGCCGCGTCACCGGCGACCAGCAGCCGCCCGGCACGCCACTGCCGGGTGGTCGCGGCCTGGAACGTGTACACCGCGTGCCGCTCCATGATCCCGTCGTCCGGGGTGACGCCGTACCACTCGTCGAGCAGCCGCCAGGCCGTCTCCCGGGTGTCCATGTCCGCCCTGCGCTCGCCCGGCAGCAGCATGAACTCCCAACGCCGGTGCCCCGGACCGGCCGACACCTGGGTGCGCGGGCGTACCGGATCGCAGATCTGGAGGTTGTTCGGCACGAACTCGCGCCGGTCGTGCAGCACCAGGTCGCAGATCAGCCACTCGTGATGGAAGCCCAGATCGTCGAAGTCAGAGCCGATCGTGCGGCGTACGAAGCTGTTCGCGCCGTCGCAGCCCACGACCCACCGGGCGCGCAGCCGCCGCCGTACGCCCGCGCCGTCCTGGACCTCCAACTCGGCCCCGTCGCCGGTCTGGACGAGCGCCACCGCCTCGTGGCCGCGCAGCACCGTCAGGTTCGGCAGCTGCTTGCCGTACGCGATCAGCGCCTCCTCCAGGCCCGGCTGGTACATGGACGTCGACTCGGGCCAGCCGTTGCGCCCGTGCACCTCGGCCGCGTCGATGGAGAGCAGGTCACGGCCCTCGCCGTTGCGCCAGGTGTAGTCGCCGGACGGCTCGCCGAACGACGTCAGATGGTCCGCGACCCCGGCCGCCGCCAGGATGCGGGCCGCCTCGCCGTCGAAGGCCACCGCGCGCGGCATCGTGTACGGCCGCGGATGCCGCTCCACGGCGACCACCCGCCGCCCGCGCCGCGCCATCAGGTTCGCCAGCACCTGACCCACCGGCCCGTACCCCACGATCAGCAGATCGGCGGTGTCGTCGGGCCACCAGTGCGGTCCTGCCGTCGCCTCGGTCATCGCCCGCCCTCCCCTCAGGCGGCCGCGGACGCCGGGGTCCGCAGCAGGATGTCGTCGAGTACGGCCTCGTAGTCGTCCTTCTTCACCAGCACCCGCACCCGCTCCACACCGTCCTCGACGATCAGCAGACGACGGCCGGTCAGGGTCATCTGGCCGTTCTCCAGGGCCCGTCCGCGGATGAACGTCACATGCGCGGCGAGCATCTTCGCGTACGCGTCGAGCGTCGGGTTGTCCGCCCGCAGCCACTCCGAGAACTCCCGCGGCTGGAGCAGGAACCGGTGGATCACACCCCACTCGCCACCGCGCGGCCGGCGCTCCAGATACCGGAAGCCGTCCTCGCCCTCCAGCACCCGGAACTCGCTCCCGTACTGCTCCTGCGGCTCGGGCGACACCCGCACCGGCTCCAGCAGCGACGGGCCCGAGTAGCCGACGTCGGCCAGGTACCAATCGCCGTCGATCCGCACGCCGTTGAACAGGTGCTCCATCTCCGGCCCGTACGACCCGTCCGGCCCGCGCACCCCGGCGGAGAACACGACGACCTCGAAGCCGAGCCGGGTCAGCAGGGCCCGGAACAGCCCGTTGAGCTCGTAGCAGACGCCACCGCGCCCACCGATGACGACCTCCTTGTAGACCGCGTCCAGGTCGATGTCGACGCCGTCCCAAATGGCCGTGCCGCGCGCCTCGTTGAGGAAGTTGTCGAACGGCACGGTCATCATGTGCCGCTTGTGCAGCACCCTCAGCGTCTCCAGGGTCGGGTCGGGGCGGGGGCCGGTGTGGCCGAGCTTCGCCAGGTAGTGGTCGATGTCGAACATCTTCAAGTCCGTTCTGAGGCAGGTGGGTTGGGGGAAGGGGGGGCTCAGACGGTCACGGTCAGTTCGCCGAGCAGGTAGTCGGCGACCATGCCGGCCGTCGGCTGGTCGAACAGGAGCATCACGGGCAGCTCGCGGTCGAGCGCCGCCCCGAGCCGGTTGCGCAGCTCCACCGCGGTCAGCGAGTTGAAGCCGATGTCGAAGAACCCCTCGTCCACGTCGATCGCGTCCGCCGTGGCGTGCCCGAGCACGGCCGCCGCCTCGGCGAGCACCAGATCGAGCAGCGCCCCGTGCCGCTCCCCGGCGTCCAGCGCCGCGAGACGGTCGAGGAACGAGTCCTGGTCCTGGGGGTCGGTCGCCATGTCGCTCTCCTGGTAGAGGGTTTCGAGGTCGTCCCCGTCCGCGGGGCCCGTCGGCCGGAGCTGCTTGAGCCAGTAGGGGCGGTGCTGGAACGCGTACGTCGGCACCCCGGCCACCGGCCGCGTGGGCGCACCGAGCACCGCGCTCCAGTCGACGCCGACCCCGCGGACGTACAGCTCGGCGAGGGAGGTGAACAGGCGGGTCGGGGTGTCGTCACCGCGGCGGAGGGTGCCCACGACGACGGAGGGGGAGCCCGGGCGGGTCTCGGTGGCCTGGGTGAGGGGGGTGGTCAGGACGGGGTGGGCGCTGATCTCGATGAAGGCGCGGTAGTCGTCCTGGATGAGGGCTTCGACGGATTCGGCGAAGCGGACCTGGTGGCGGAGGTTGTTGTACCAGTAGGTGCTGTCGAGGGGGGTGCTCTCGTCTTCGTCTTCGTTGAGCCAGGCGGCTCGGTAGGTCGAGAACATCGGT
>Ga0307508_10006764_pt1 | contig 10738 bp, 10 predicted proteins | sample 9_EM_MG_FD_203089 | JGI IMG/M metagenome (GOLD analysis project Ga0307508, IMG submission 203089) | Populus trichocarpa ectomycorrhiza microbial communities from riparian zone in the Pacific Northwest, United States - 9_EM | ecosystem: Host-associated > Plants > Roots > Unclassified | place...
GCTCTGGACGCGGTCGGAGCGAGGCCTGTCGACACCGCCGCCGGGTAAAGGAGCCAAGAATGTCGAGACTCACTCGCTCCATGGTCGGTCGGTCTGCAACCAGAGCCCGAGGCCGGCTTGCTTCGGCGGCGGCGATCTCGGTGCTGCTGCTGGCGGGCGGGCCACCGACCCGAGCGGAAGAGGCACCGCGCGCCGTGATCGCCAATGCGGAATCGTCGGCACCGGTGTCGCCGCTGCAGGGCGCGCGTCTCGTGTCGATGCTCAGGCGTGGCGGTTATGTCGTTTATTTTCGGCACACCGCCACCGACCACTCGAAGAATGATTCGGGCATGAAGGACTATGCCGACTGCGAGAACCAGCGGCCTCTGTCAGCGCAGGGGAAACGGGAAGCGACGGAGATCGGACGGACCCTGCGGGCGCTCCGACTCGCGGCCGGCGAGGTCTTGGCCAGCCCCTATTGCCGCACGATGGACCATGCCCGGCTGATGTTCGGACACGCGACACCGCGCGCCGAGATCCGTGAGGCCGACGCGGGCGACTATGCCGGTCTGAAGCGCCTGCTGGCGGCCCCGGTTCCGCTCGGGCGCAATCGGTGGATCGTGGGCCATGGCAACCCGTTCCGTGCGGTGGCCGGGCCACCCCATCTGGCCGAAGGCGAAGCGGCGGTAATCGAGCCCAGCACCACCGGCTGGACCGTGGTGGCGAGGATCGACGTGCGGGATTGGCAGGCGCTGGCCGCCGCGAGTTGAACTCGCAGATGCAGCGATCAGCGCGGCCGGCAAGTTGCTCATCGCGGCAAGCAGCTCCGTGCTGGGCCATCACACGCAGCGTCACACGCCTTGAATCGGTTCCGCGTTTGCAGCGCCGGCCGGCCGGGGCGAGTCGTCCGCCGCAGGCCGCACCCAGCGCGCGAGTGTGGCAAACATCTCGTCGAGCTTGATCGGCTTCGCGATGTGGTCGTTCATGCCCGCGGCGAGCACCTTGTCGCGGTCGCCGACCATCGCGTTGGCGGTCATCGCGATGACCGGGAGGTCCCGCAGCTCCGGCCGCTGGCGCAGCGCCCGGGTTGCGGCGTAACCGTCCATGACCGGCATCTGGCAGTCCATCAGCACCGCATCGAAACGCTGCCGACCCAGCATGTCGAGCGCCTCCTGGCCATTGCCGGCGACGTTGACGACGACGCCGGCGCGGCTCAACACGTCGAGCGCGAGCTCGCGGTTGATGGCGTTGTCCTCGACCAGCAGGATGCGCACCCCGCTCAGACGGGTCTGATGGCCGAGCATGGCCTCTTCGCGTCGCTCGGTGCGCGTGGGGTGGCGCGTCGCAAGACCGAGCGCCGCGCCACACGCGTCGAACAGCGTCGACGGCGTGACCGGCTTGGTCAGCAACGCGCCGACGCCGAGCTGCTGCTCGGCAAGGCGCTGCAAGGCCTCATCGCGGCTGAAGGCGGTCAGCATCAGCACGGTCGGCGTTGGGTGGCGCCGAGGTTCGCGCTGGCTCAGCAGGCGCGTGCACTCGACGCCGTCCATGCCGGGCATCTTCCAGTCGAGCAGCACGAGGTCGTAGGGCTGGTCGCTCGCGTCGGCAAGCGCCACCAGGCGCAGCGCATCCTGGCCGTCGGCGGCGGTGTCGGCATTCAGACCGAGTGCGGCGGTCATGCCGGCGAGCACTTCGCGGGCGCTGGCGTTGTCGTCGACGATCAGCGCGCGGGTGCCGCGCAGGCCCTCGTGACGCAGCGCGCGCGGCTGCGCGGCGGGCCCGGTCTGCAGGCCGAAGCGCACGCTGAAGCGGAACAAGCTGCCGCGCCCCGAGGTGCTCTCGACCACGAGCTCGCCGCCCATCAGGCGCACCAGATGGCGACTGATCGCCAGACCCAGGCCGGTGCCGCCGTAGCGGCGGCTGGTCGACGCGTCCGCCTGCGAAAACGGCTGGAACAGCCCCTGCTGCTGCGCGACGTTCATGCCGATGCCGGTGTCGCGCACCTCGAACCGCAGCAGCACCGACGCGTCGTCGCGTTCGGCCACGTCGATGGCCACGGCGACCTCGCCGCGCTCGGTGAACTTGACGGCGTTGTTGCCGAGGTTGAGCAGCACCTGGCGCAAGCGCGAGGGATCGCCGATCAGCGCCATCGGCAGCTGCGGCGGCAGCGCGAACAGCAACTCCAGGCCTTTCTCCTCGGCGTTCATGCCGACCAGGTTCGCCAGGTCGTCCATCACATGGCCGAGATCGAACGGGATGAGCTCGACATCGAGCTTGCCGGCTTCGATCTTGGAGAAGTCGAGGATGTCGTTGATGATGCCCAGCAGCGATTCGGCCGAGGCGTGCACCTTCTGCACATAGTTGTGCTGCTGCGGGTTCAGGCCGCTTTGCAGCGCCAGGTGCGACATGCCGAGGATCGCATTCATCGGCGTGCGGATCTCGTGGCTCATGTTGGCGAGGAATTCGCTCTTCGCCTGGTTCGCGACCTCGGCCCGTTCCATCGCGTCGACCAGTTGCGTGGTGCGCTCGCGCACCGCCTCTTCCAGGTGATCACGATGGCGGCGCAAATCCTCCAGCGCTTGCCGGCGCGCGGTGATGTCGGTGATCAACCCGTCGAATCCGGCCGCGCCGCCGTCATCCGGATCGGTGCCGCCGTGCGGCCGCGCATTGAGCTGGACCCAGATCGGGCTGCCATCGGCGCGCGTCAGCTGCAGTTCCATGCCGGCGATCTCACCGGTCCGTGCCAGCGCGGCGAACTGCGCCTCGATCTGCGCCGGCGTGAACAGGGGCCGGCGGCCGGCCGTCGAATCGTCGCCGTGGTTCACCGCCGCCATCAGTTCGGCCGGCGTGGCGTAGCCCATCAGCCGCGCCAACGCCGGGTTGGCGTCATGCAGTTCCCCCGATCGATCCAGGCGAAAGATGCCCTCCAGCGAATTCTCGAAAATCCCGCGGTACGTCGCCTCGCTTTCGCGCAATCGTCCGGCGGATTCGCGCAGCCGGTCCGCCATCGTGTTGACGCGCACGGCCAGCCGGCCCAGTTCGTCGCCGGACTCGACCGCGCAGCGCGCGTCCAGGTCACCGACGGCGATTCGGTCGACCATCGCCTCGAGGCGATGGATGGGTGCGCTCACCATGCGCCGCAGGAGCACGAAGGTCACGGCGTACAGCACGGCCACGATCGCGGCCACCAGCGCCAGAATGGCGCGGCGGGCCGTGGCAACGGCCTGCTCGACCAGCGCGCGCGTCAGCACGACACGGACTTCTCCGATCTTCTGCGGTTTGGCTCCGTCGACCGGTGCGTACTCGATCGCCTGCACGCGGACGATCGGGTCGACCAGGTCCGGCCCCTTCAGTTTGGTCACTTCGGACACCGTGCCATAGCCGACCGCCGTGACGCTGAATTGCGCGACCTCGGGATTGGGGGCGAGCGCAGCGAGCTGGCCGGTGATCGCCGCACGATCGACATTCCAGAGCGGGAAGGCCACCGAGCGGCTGAACAGGTCGGCGATGCGCGTGGCACGGCCTTCCAGTTCGAGGAAGCGGCGCTCGCGCTCGCGCTCGACCAGCACATAGGCCGAACCGGCCGCCACCAGCGCGACCAGGATCGCCAGTGCCAGCACCAGCTTGGTGTGCAAGCTGGTCGCCTGCGGCATCAGGCGATTCGGCAGCCGCATCTCAGTTGCTGCGCACGAGTGGCGCCAGGCTGAAGTCGTAGCGTCCGGCCTTGGGATGGAGGACCTTCGAATAGATACTGAAGTCCAGTGCCCCGTCTCGCTTGTAGATGGCCTGGTCGTAGCGCGCGGCGTTGGCTCGGTTGACGACGTGCATGTAGTCGAGCTTCTGCGTCGTGCCGCCCAGGGTCGCGAAGTCCAGGCCGTGGTGGTAGTCGTGCAGCAGCACCATCGCCCAGGCACCGATGAAGAAGTGGCTGCCGACACTGGCGGCCAGGCCACCCTCGGCCATGCTCGCCAGCGCGTTCGGCCAGGCACCCGAGCCGCCGACCAGCACCCGGGCGCCGTGCGCCTTCACGGCGCGCAGCGCGCCGAGCGCCATCGAGTCGTTGGCGGCCCAGATGATGTTGGCCTGCGGGTGGCGCGACAGCAGCACATCGGCTTTGCTTTCGGCGTCAGCGTCGCTCCAGTCGCTGAACGCCAGCTGAAGGATCCGGCCCCGCGCTGCGTGCGTGATGAAGTCGCTGACGCCCTTGGCGCGCTCCAGCGAGACCGGCGTGCTGCGGTCTCCGGTGATGCCGATCACCTGCGGCTCACGGGCGCCGAGCTGGCGATACAACTCCTCCATCAGGCGGTACTCGGCGCGCGCTTCGTCGGTGGTCGCGGTGCCGATCCAGTTGCGCATCTGCTCGCGCTCGTTGCCGATCTCGCGCCGCTGTTCCGGCGTCAGGTCGTTGTGGATCAGCAGCACCTTGGCGGGGGTGGGTGCGAAGGTCTGAAGCATTTGCTGCCCGGCCAGCTTCTCGTTGACGATCACGACGTAGTCGGGCGGATTCGCACGTTGCGCCACCGCTTCGGCCTGACGCAGCATCAGCAGGTGGTCGCGTTCGGCGTACAAGACCTCCAGTTGCATCCCGAAGGTTTTCGCGGCAGCGGCCATGAGGAGTGCCGTCATGCGCCAATGCGGCCCCTTGCCGCGCTCGACGGGTTCGCCGGGATTCAGGAAGACGACGCGCGGCGCAGGCGACGGCGGCTGCGACGCCGCCCGCCCGGCGGCGCCCAACAAGCCGGCACCGGCAAACAATGCAGTTCGGCGATCCATGGCGCAATCTTCGTGGCTCGACGCCACCGGGGGCGGCAGGCGCGAGTGCATTGAACCACGCTGGACTGCGCTTCGCAACGTGGACTCGGCCGGCGCTGCGTGTCGACGCTGCGCCGCTCGTTCATCACTCCGGCTGCGCCGCCGTCACGCGCCAGATCACGTCGCCCACGTCGTCCGCCACCAGCAGACAGCCGCCGGGGCCGATCGCCACGCCGACCGGTCGCCCATAGGACTCGCTTTCGTCCGGCGCGAGAAACCCCGCCAGGATGTCGCGCGGCGGCCCGGCTGGGCGTCCGCCCGCGAAAGGCACGAAGACGACCTTGTAGCCACTGAGCTTGCTGCGGTTCCAGGAGCCGTGCTGTCCGATGACCATGCCCTCGGGAAACCCGGGCAGCGTTCCGGCAGGCAGCCAGCACAGGCCGAGCGACGCGGTGTGCCCGCCCAGCGCATAGTCCGGCGTGATGGCCGTGGCGACCGCGGCCGGGTCCTGCGGCACGCGGTCGTCCACCGTCTGGCCCCAGTAGCAATACGGCCAGCCGTAGAAGCCCCCGTCGCGCACCGAGGTGAGGTAGTCCGGCGGCGTCTCGTCACCCAGGCCGTCGCGCTCGTTGACCACCGTCCAGAGCACGCTGGAGCGGGGTTCCCAGGCCAGGCCGACCGGGTTGCGAAGACCCGAGGCGAAGAGGCGCCGGTGGCCGGTGGCCAGATCGAGTTCGTAGATGCACGCACGGCCCTCCTCGACGTCCGGCCCGCTCTCTCCGATGTTGCTCAGCGAGCCGACGCCGACGTAGAGCCGGCGGCCATCCGGACTCGGCAGCAGGCTGCGCGTCCAGTGTCCGCCGGGCTTGAAGTCCGTCAGCTTCCGCCCGGGCGCGTCGATGCGGGTCGTGCCGGCTGTGTACGGGAAGGCGACCACGCCGTCGGTGTTGCCGACATAGAAGGTCTCGCCCAGCAGCGCCATGCCGAACGGCTGGCTCAGTCCGTCGAGAAACGTCTCTCGGGTTTCGGCCACGCCGTCGCCGTTCGCGTCGCGCAACAGCGTGATCCGGTTCGGGCTGACGCCGACCGCCGCGGCGCGCCTCATCGTGCTCACCATCGCGTAGTCGAAGACGGACTTCGCTGGCCCCGGCAGGAACAAGGCCTCGGCGACCGTGACGTCGCCATTGGGCAGGAGGTGGATCCAGCGGGGATGCTTCAGGCCGGTCGCAAACGCATTGACCTGGAGACCGGGCGCCGCCACCGGCGTCTGCCCCGGGGCCCACCCTCTGGCCGTCGGCATCTTGAGCGTCGGAATGCGGCCTTGCGGCCGGGCCGCCGGGATCGTCGGCGAGGCGCCGAGCGCCGGCTGATTCACCCCGCCTTGGCGCTGCCGCCACAGGATGGCCGCGTCACCGACCAGCGCAACCATGCGCGCGAACACGCCAGACAGGCTCATTGCATTCTTCTCCTTGGCCGCGCATGGGTGGTGAGGCGACATGCCCCGGGCACGACATCCCTGCATTGTCATGCCGCATCCGCCGGGCTCTTTTCGCCACGTTCCACCTGTGCACCGGGCACGGTGGGCCTGCGGCGATCGAGCCGCTCAGTGGGAAATCAGCACCGTCATCGTCATCTGCGCGAGCAGCCGGCGCGTGACGCCGCCGAGCAGCATCTCGGCCATGCGCGAATGCCCGTAGCCCCCCATCACGACCAGATCCGCGCCAAGGTCGGAGGCTCGCGACAGCAAGGCCTTGCCGACCTCGACCCGCACCGGCTCCTGGTGCAGCTGAGCTTCGATCCCATGCCGGTTCAGCCAGTGACACGCATCGTTGAGCTGCAGGCGAGACACGTGCACCAGATCGCTCGGCCGCTCGAAGCAGATCAGGTGCACGCTGCGTGCCTTGCGCAGCAGCGGCAAAGCATCGTGCAGCGCACGAGTCGCCTCGCGCGACGCGTTCCACGCGACCACTGCGCACGTGCCGACAACGTCGAAATCACCCGCGCATGGGACGACGAGCGCCGGCGTTCCTGATTGCAGGAACACCTGTTCGGGGATGTCGACCTCGATCACCGAGCCGGGCGACGCGCGATCGGTCTGGCCGAGCACGACCAGATCGTGCGCGCGGGCGTGCTCGAGCAGCGCCGGCACGTTGTCGTTTTCGGCGACGCGTCCTTCGAACGACACGAGGCCGAACCCTTCGACCCGGCGCTTGAACGCCGCGACCAGCGCCGAGGCGCGCTCGTTCAGGCTCGCCTGCGCGAGCTCGAGATAGTTGGGAACCCCGCTGAGCGATGGCGTCACCCGCGCCGGCAGGTTGACCAGCCCCGCGGGCGCCAACCCGAGCAGGTGGGCGCCGTGCTCGCGCGCGAGGCGTGCCGCGACGCCGACGCGCACCGCAGAGCGCGGCGATTCGTCGAGGTGGACCAGGATGCTTCGGTAAGTCATGACAGCCTCCGATCGCCTGCGGCCCGTCCCGCATGCGCTCGAGGCCATTCTGGTAGGCCAGCGACGACGCGCGTTGACGTGCATCAAGTGCCGTGCGCTCGAATCGCGATGCGCGGTCCTGCATTGCCTAGACTGGCGACATGAGGTTCTGGTTCGATATCGCACTGTGCATCGGCGCCGTCGTCGTCATCGTAGCCGTCGGCGCCGCGGGCGTGCTCGCCTGGGTGTGGCTGTCGAATCCGCCGGACTGAGGTGACGCATGCCCGACACGGAAAACCAGCGGAGCGAGCGCAGAGTCCTGCTGATTCAAGGGCACCCGGATGCGAGCGAGCGCCACTTCATTCACGCGAAGGCGCGCTTGCGACCCTACGCCGCCCTGACGACGCTGGTGAACATTGCTGCGGCGGCTGGCGTGTGTCGACCCTGGGCATCGAGTGCGTAGATGACGAGTCCGGTGTGCTCCTCGATCGCCGCGCGCGGCTCGCCGAACACGTGGCCCACATCGACGCTGCGTACGATGTATCCGGAGTCGCCTTCAAAGACGCCCTGCGAAGTCCAGAGACCTCGTCGTGTGATTTGCTGGAATCGGAATTTCATGGGCCACCTCCCGCAGGCACGAGCATAGGGTCCCCAGGCTGCGTGGCCATGCGCCGAACGGCGTACGCGACGCCCCGCTGGCGATCGAATGGCACCTGCAGAGCCTCATCACGCTGGAAAGACCGGCTCCCCCAGGTTCAGCATCAAGCGGTTGGCCCAGGCAAAGATGGCCGCCGCATGCACGAGGTCAAGCACTTCCAGCGGCGTCAGGCCCGCGGCGCGCACGGCCTGCAGCTGCGGCGCGCCGAAGCGCGCCGGTGTCTGCGTCAGGTCGATCGCGAGTTGCACGATGGCGCGCTCGCGGGCGTTGGTGCCGGCGCCTTGCGGCTCCGCGAAAAGTTGCACGATCACGTCGTTGCGCTTGGTCAGCTGCTCGAAGCGCTGCGCGTGCACCGACGCGCAGTAGACGCAGCCGTTGATGCGCGAGACCGCCGCGCTGGCCAGCTCGCGCTCGGCGCGCGACAGCCCGCCGGGCGCGTACATGATCGCGTTGAAGACCACCGATCGCTCGTGCAGGATGCGCGCCTGGTGCGCCAGCACGCGGTAGTAGTCGGAGGTCTTCGCCTTCGGGTGGCTGCTCTCCAGCACGGCCAGTTGCTCGGGCGTGGCCGACGCGAGGTCGACCACCGGCAACCAGGCCTTCCAGCCCAGGGTTTCGCTGGTGTAGCCGTTCACGCGCACCGGCTCGCCGGGTTGCGGCAGGTTGGCGGGGTGGACGAAGGACGCCGCCGGTTCGTCGGGTGGCGTTTGCTCGGCCGCGGCGTTGGCGGGCTCCATCGCCGCCATCGCCTGCAAGCCGGCGACCACGCGCACCTGGTACGCGACGAACGCGATCAATTGCGCCAGCGTGATGACCTCGGGCGTGCTGAGACCGGCCGCCGGCAGCTTCAGCAACGCGGTGCGATCGCCTTCCACCGGATGCTCGGTGAGCACCTCGGCGAACGCGAGGATGGCCTGCACACGCTCACCGCCCGGTGGTAGTGCGGGCAGGCGATCGCGGTAGTGGGCCTCCAGCACCGCGCTGCCCGACAAGCGCGCGACGGTGTGCGCCGCGAGCAGTCGTTCGGCCAGCGACAAGCCCGGCAGTGCCGGGTCGAAGATCGCGTCGTAGCTGCCCTGCGTCGCCGCCACGACCTTGTCGCGCTGGTGGCGAACGGCATGCAGCGGGCTGGCGGCGTGCAGCGGCACGAGGGCGTCGATGACATCGGACATGGCAGGTGCTTTCAAGGGGTTTGATCGAGCGCTTGGTGAAGGAAGTGCAGCACCCCCGCCCACGAGGCTTCGTCGGCCCGCGCGTTCGCGGCCGGCGTGCCGCCCGTGGTGCTGAGCCGACCGGACACCGGGTGGGCATAGACAAGCTGCGTGGTCGGGACGTAAGGGAAGACGATGGAATGACCCGCACCGTCGAAGTCCAGGTGCTCGACCGCATGCGGATGCGCGAAGCGCGCCAGCCGCTCGGCGACCATGCGGCCGTAGACGCTCGACGGCCACGAGCCATCGTCGGTGGCCGACAGCAGCAATACCGGACCGCGGATGTTCTCGACGCGGATGCGCGCACGCTCGACCGCATCCGAATCTTGCAGCGCGGTCAGCAATGCGTCAGCGTGACGGCGCGGCGGCGGGCCGTCGTCCCACGGCGCCCAGGTGGCGGTGCGATTGTCTTGCCATAGATGCGGCAGCGCTTGGCCGCGGAAGATCCATGCGGGCCCTTCGCGGCCGGTCTTCGGGTCACAGGCGTTCTGCGCGCTGTGCACCAGCGCGGCGGGCACGAAGCCGATCACTGCCGACACGAGCTGCGGGAACGTCGACCCCAGCAGCAGCGCCAGCTCGCCGCCGCGCGACTGGCCGCTGACCGCGACGAAACCCTGCCACGGCCGCAGCGTGCGATGCAGCCACGTGAGCGCGGTCTCGAAATATTCGAGCGGCGTGTTCGAGATGTAGTCGGGCCGCCCCGGCGCCTTGAAGTAGCCCAGCGCGAGCGCCGCATAGCCGCGCGACGCATAAAGCGCGGCGCGCGGCTCGTTGATGCCGCCGCCCGAGCCGTTGAGCACGACGATGGCCGGGTGCGCGCGTCCGTCGGCACGGTCCGGCGGCAGGAACAGCGTGCCGACGAGGCCGTCTTCGCGCAACTCGCGACGCGTCACACTGGGGCCGGTGAGACGCTGCACGAGGCGGCCGTGCAGTGCCGGCGCCGCTTGTCGTTCCACGATGATCTCGGTGCTCAAGAGCGCCGCGGTTTCGGCGCCGAACACCTCGCGCGGTGCGCCGGGCTGCTCGGGCGCCTGCGACCAGATCAGCCCCATCGCCGACACGCCGGCGTAGCTGCCGCCGACCGGGGCGTCGCGCTCGAGGTCGACCTCGCCGCGTGCATTGGCACGAAAGGTCGCCGCCGAGCGCCAGACCACGCCCGGCCCGCGCACGGTGCGGGTGTGCAGCACGACTTCTTCGCCGGGCGACAGCGCCGTCACCGCGATGCGGCGCGGCACGTCGATCAGCGCGTCTTCCGGCGTGACGGACAACATCGCCGCGGCCTCACTTGTCGGCGCGTGTCACCTGCATCGCCGTCGTGCGGTCGCTCAGCAGCGGCACGACCTTCAAGCCCTTCTTCGCGGCCCAGATGTTCTGGTAGTGGAACAGCGGGATGTGGCCCACATCGTCGGTCACGAGCTTGACGGCGTGGCGGAACATCGCTTCGCGCCGGCGCGCGTCGAACTCCACCGTGGCCGCGTCCAGCGCCTTATCGACCGACTCGTTGCTGTAGCGGCCCCAGTTGTTGGCGCCGCGCCCGCGCTTCGCGTCGTTGGTGGCCAGCGTCTGCAGCAGCCCGTAGCCGGCCTCGCCGGTGCCGTTGCCCCAGGCGATCACGCTGACGGCGTAGTCGTTCTTCGTCGCGCGGCTCGAATACACCGACCAGGGCACGACCTCGACCTTGGTCTTCACGCCGATGCGGGTCCAGAACTGGGC
>Ga0307508_10006766_pt1 | contig 10737 bp, 10 predicted proteins | sample 9_EM_MG_FD_203089 | JGI IMG/M metagenome (GOLD analysis project Ga0307508, IMG submission 203089) | Populus trichocarpa ectomycorrhiza microbial communities from riparian zone in the Pacific Northwest, United States - 9_EM | ecosystem: Host-associated > Plants > Roots > Unclassified | place...
TACTGTGACTGTCCTATGTAGCCCTATGTCACACTCCCGTAGCACTGTCCGTGTCACCCGAACTCTAGACACCCCGCTGGGCGTAGCGTCCGCAGCGCCCGCAGCGGCCGGAATCCTCCTCCTACACTGTGATAGTATAAAGAAGCTAAGGATTGTGAGAAATGTGGGGTGTGAAGGTCAGATGAATTTTCCATCACTAGTGTTTTAGGGTTGACAAAATTCATGTGGAACGCTCCGATACCGGGTCAACACTGTAAACATCTCTTGTTTCCTTCATTTTATCATCCGTGCAGTCCGGCCGGCCTGGGAAAGTCTGGCACGTGCGGTGGGGTGAGGGACGAGCGTTGCGGGTGGAGGTGGCAAGTAGTGGGTGTAACGGGCGTGGCTCTCTGACTCCAGGTAGCGAACCGGGACTTATGGACGAGGGCGTGGGGGCGTGGACAGATAAGGACAAGACATGGGGAAACGGGCAAGGCAAGGACGTGGCGTTGAGGCGGAACAATTGCTAGTAGTCAAGGCCGACTATGGCTGACGATAACAAGTGGCAGTGGCAGTTAATTCCATTGTGCTTCAGTACTACAGACTATATACACTCCTCCACGCCGTATCACCCCAATGGGGCTCCCATCTTTCCCATCCGCCAGACGCAACAACATTTCCCGGAGGAAACAAGTGGCAGTTAATTCCATTGTGCTTCAGTACTACAGTCTATATGCACTCCTCCACGCCGTACCACCCCCATGGGGCTCCCATCTTTCCCATTCGCCAGACGCAACAACTTTTCCCTGAGGAAACAAGTTGTTGCGTGAAGAAGAAACATGCAAGACAGACAACAGCGCACTCTTATATACAATGAGCGCGATCCTCCACATCCAGATCCTTCTCCACACCGCGCAACCAGAACCAGCAGAACCTTTCCTCGCCGCGCACCTAGAACCTTTCCTCGCCGCGCAACCAGAACCTTGCCGCGCAACCAGAACCTTCCCTCGCCGTGCACCCAGAACCTTTCCTAGCCGCGCAACCAGAACCTTTCCTCGCCGCGCAACCCAGAACGTTCCAGACTCTAGTCGTTTGGGATAGGTGGTGACGGCGGCGGCGTGCCATTATTGTGGGGGCCATGCCGATAGCGATATGTGTGTGCGGATGGAGGAATCGAATACTCCTCGTATATCTTTGTCCCCGCTGGCTCCCACTCTCGTAGGATCTCACCCCTGCTGCCCATCTGCAAGTGGTTCAGTGTTTGATGCCGTAGCTGTTTGGGTTTAATACGGTGTCTCTACCACTGTTCTTCGAGTTCTTATTCAAGTTGATGCAAAAGGACAATCAACTGCGGGGTTGGAACGAATCTGCGTTCCTTGGGTGTTTATTAGGTATTGGCTAAACGATTACACCAATCGGTGTCGAAACAGAATACGTGTTGTCAGTAATACTAGGTTGACGCCGAATTTGCTCAAACACTGCAGTCTGTAATTCCAAGCATCTGAGCTAAAAGAGTAGTTGCTAGATCACCGTACTGATGCGGCGTTTGGCCAAATACGTCGTTAACCCCGTGTCAATTTTTCCCCATTTTTTGCTACAGTAAGTAGACCACACCAATTATTATTAAGTACCCGTATTTAAAAAAATCGCAGCACACAAAATTTCCATTTGCCATCACGGTACAGACACGCTGCATACTTACCCACGTATTAGTCAACTTCAAGTTTCCTAACGCCTCCCCCGCATCTCACGATAGAAGCACACACCCACAGAAGAAATCCCACGATGGACGAGAAGTGAAGAGACGTATTGGAGGTATATTCATGCATGCTATGAAGGCGCCGAAGAGAACTGTCAAATATAGTTGTCTATCAATAGGTAGGAATTGCATTGCTTAATCTTTTCACCGAAGCCGGAGGACCACTCTCTATATATAAAGGCACATTCAACCCATTACCCATCACCGGCTCCTCTAGATCCTTTGGTGGCAACTTGCCACCGCCGGGTCTAGATGTCGCCAGTGGCCATTATCCACCTGCGCCACCCAATGCCTTCCGCGCATCTGCTCGCAGCGGTCTTGGCAGGCGTCCGCCGTGGGCCTCGTTGGGCAATCGATATATCTAACAAGAACGAATACCTTTCTCGTAGCATTCGGACTCTGCAACGCATACGACACATCAACATGTGGGAAAAAGAGAACGCATCTGCTAGCGCTCCTAATGTCCCTGATGTAGACCTGGACGGGTGGATGGAGGAGTTGGAACGAGCTGTCAACGAGTGGAACACAGAAGTGGCTGTTCAAAGGGATGATAGTTGGGTAAAGGATGTGGATGAGTGGCAATGACGAGTGTGGTAGCTAGCCTTTCTATGATACTGGTTCATGGGGTCAACATCGAAGTAGAGGAATCAAAAAAAGCCAGGTTTTATGGATCATGTCAATGGTTTGCTTTGGCAGGTACTCTCTTCGACGCTCGCCTATGCCACACGCTCATGAAATCAGGCGGGCAGTGGATACAGCGAGCGCGCTTCGCAAAAAACACTGTCAACTGTATCTGGCGAAGATGCACCACAACGTCAGCTACCTGATATCAACGGCGCGCCCACACAACGAAGTTCGGCGTCTAGTGGCTACGGCTGACACGCTCGTCGACATCTGGCATCTGGTAGCTACGCCTGATGCGCTCGTCGACATCAAGCATCTGCTAGTTGCGGCTGACACAGTCGTCAACATCCGGCATCAGGTGGCTACGACTGACATATTCAACGACATCTGGTGGTTGATAGCTATGGCTGATGCAGTCATCGACATCCGGCTTTTGGTGGCTACAGTTGACGCTCCCATCGATATCTGGCGTTTGGTGGCTACGGTTGACATTCTCGTCGGTCTCCAGCGATTGGTGGCTACGGCTGACGTTCTCGTGGACATCCCGCGTTGGGTGGCTACGGTAGTACGGTTGACGTTCTCGTCGACGTCCGGCATTTGGTGGCTACGGTAGTACGGTTGACATTCTCGTGGACTTCCGGTGTTAGGTGGGTACGGCTGACGTTCTCGTCGACATCCGGCGTTTGGTGGCTACGGCTGACGTTCTCGTCGACATCCGGCGTTTGGTGGCTACGTCTGACGTTCTCGTCGGTCTCCGGCGAATGGTGGCTATGGATGACGTTCTCGTCGACCTCCGGCGAATGGTGGCGACGGTTGACGTTCTCGTCAGTCTCCGGCGATTGGTGGCTACGGCTGACGTTCTCGTCGACGTCCGGCGTTTAGTGACTACGGTTGACGTTCTCGTCGACATCCGGCGATTGGTGGCTACGGTTGACGTTCTCATCGACATCCAGCGATTGGTGGCTACGGTTGACGCTCCCATCGATATCTGGCGTTTGGTGGCTACGGTTGACGTTCTCGTCGTTCTCCGGCGATTGGTGGCTACGGCTGACGTTCTCGTCGACTTCCGGCGTTTAGTGGCTACGGTTGACGTTCTCGTCGACATCCGGCGATTGGTGGCTACAGCTGACGTTCTAGTCGACATACGGCGATTGGTGGCTACGGTTGACGTTCTCGTTGACATCCGGCGTTTGGTGGCTACGGCTGACGTTCTCGTCGACATCCGGCGTTTAGTGGCTACGGTTGACGTTCTTGTCGACATCCGGCGTTTAGTGGCTACGGTTGACGTTCTCGTCGACATCCGGGGTTTGGTGGCTACGGTTGACGTTCTCGTCGACATCCGGCGTTTAGTGGCTACGGTTGACGTTCTTGTCGACATCCGGGGTTTGGTGGCTACGGTTGACGTTCTCGTCGACATCCGGCGTTTAGTGGCTACGGTTGACGTTCTTGTCGACATCCGGGGTTTGGTGGCTACGGTTGACATTCTCGTCGACATCCCGGGATTGGTGGCTACGGCTAACGTTCTCGTTGACATCCGGCGTTTAGTGGCTACGGTTGACGTTCTTGTCGACATCCGGGGTTTGGTGGCTACGGTTGACATTCTCGTCGACATCCCGGGATTGGTGGCTACGGCTAACGTTCTCGTTGACATCCGGCGTTTAGTGGCTACGGTTGACGTTCTTGTCGACATCCGGCGTTTAGTGGCTACGGTTGACGTTCTCGTCGACATCCGGGGTTTGGTGGCTACGGTTGACATTCTCATCGACATCCGGGGATTGGTGGCTACGGCTAACGTTCTCGTCGACATCCGGCGTTTAGTGGCTACGGTTGACGTTCTCATCGACATCCGGCGTTTAGTGGCTACGGTTGACGTTCTCGTCGACATCCGGGGTTTGGTGGCTACGGTTGACATTCTCGTCGACATCCCGGGATTGGTGGCTACGGCTAACGTTCTCGTCGACATCCGGCGTTTAGTGGCTACGGTTGACGTTCTCGTCGACATCCGGCGTTTAGTGGCTACGGTTGACGTTCTCGTCGACATCCGACGTTTAGTGGCTACGGTTGACGTTCTCGTCGACATCCGGGGTTTGGTGGCTACGGTTGACGTTCTCGTCGACATCCGGGGATTGGTGGCTACGGCTAACGTTCTCGTTGACATCCGGCGTTTAGTGGCTACGGTTGACGTTCTCGTCGGTCTCCGGCGATTGGTGGCTACGGTTGACGTTCTCGTCGACATCTGGGGTTTGGTGGCTACGGTTGAAGTTCTCGTCGACATCCGGGGTTTGGTGGCTACGGTAGACGTTCTCGTCGACATCTGGCGTGTGGTGGCTACGGTTGACGTTCTCGTCGGTCTCCGGCGATTGGTGGCTATGGTTGATGCTCCCTTCGACATCCGGCGTTTGGTGGCTACGGTTGACGTTCTCGTCGGTCTCCGGCGATTTGTGGCTACGGTTGACGTTCTCGTCGACAGATGGTGGTAGCGGTGGTACGGTTGTAGATGTGGAGCTGGCTGTGGAGGTGGTTGTGGAAAGGTGGGGAACGAGAAGATCGTCCTGCTGCAGGTCATGTGGGTCAGCAGCCAAGCCCAGTTACAGTCTTGGCACCAACTAAGTTCTGAGCACCGAAAAAAATGGTGGGGTAGACTAGGTAAGTCATCCACGTACGAGAAAAAAACTCGGCCACATACGAGCCACGAGGATTTTCTGTCTGTGATTGAAAAAGGGCATCCTAGGAGTGAATGTCACCGAACTTTGCAAGGTACATAAACTGTCAGGTAAAAGCGAGATGCCAGACGACCGTGCATAATTTTATTGCCCCCATTGACGAAAATAGCTCTGCAACATTGCACGAAAGAAAGTGAAAGCGAACCATAGAGAATGATAGAGAAAGAATACCGCCCAGGCGCAAGCCCGCCAGATTTCTATTGCTGGAGGTATATAAAAACCTGGGCCGTATCTCGGGGGCGGGTGCTGAATTACTCCTTGTGGAGAACGACGTGAGATCACCCCTATCCCCAAATACAACAGAAAGAGAGAAAGAACGAAAAGGAAACGACAGGCTGTGTGACCCTAAACCGTCCCACCCCGGATGACGGGCATCCGCTGTATAGTGCTTCAGGGAAGTAACAGGAGAGACATCCCGCTGTATATTGCTTAAGGGAAATAACAGCGGAACAGATCGGAGCGGAGCGTTCTAGCCCGCACTGAGCCGCTCAGGAGCGGCAGCAGGCGGAGCACTATTCTCCGCAATGATGACTCAGCGAGGAAGGAGCGGAACTATATAAGTAGCTAAGATGTCTGCTCTCTGAATCGAGAACTCTCTTCTCTTCTTTCATTTTCCTATCTCCTCTCGTGTCTCCTCTCGCTGCGTTCACCGTAACAATTGGTAGCAACACCAACACCAGTCGGAGGACTTGCTCCTCCTGACGAACCAACCAATTCCTCCTCGTCCCCGGTCTGACATCTCGGCCCACCCCCACCACCCCTCTTCCGCTGCCCCCCGCCGCTTCTGAAGAGCCACATTCTCCTTGTCCCCGGCCTGACCTCTCGGCCCCCTCCCCCACCACCCTTCTTCCGCTGCCCCCCGCAGCTGAAGAAACCGAAAAACCACTTCCTCCTCGTCCCCAGCCTGACCTCTCGGCCCTCCCACCACCTATCTTCCGCTGCCCCCGCAGCTGAAGTAACAGAAAACCACTTTCTCCTCGTCCCTGGCCTGACCTCTCGGCCCTCTCACACCAACGCGCTCCGCGTTTCCAGGCCTCCTGGTCCTCGCTTTATTGTCTTTATCCTCTTTATTCTCCTTATCCTCTTTATTCTCTTTATCCTATTCATTCCTCAGCTATCGTGGCGTTCCCCGCTCCATGAGCGAGAGCCGCCAAGAGCGTCACCAGCGTCCTTCCCACTCTGAGTGTCAACAGAGGCGTATCTCGACTCAGCTGAATCTCATCGCAAACCAGCTACCGGAAGTCAACCAGGATTTCCTCAACCTAGCACGAAGTCAACTGGAAGCGTTCAACGAGCTCCAGCAAAGTCATCAATCCGCCCAGACTTCGCAACGTTGCCGTTCCCGCTCCCCCGCCCCCACTACTCCCCACTCGCGAACCCCTTCCCCCTACACGAATTACAGACGACGGACCCCTCCTGCCTCCGCTGCCTATCCCTGGACTCCTCCCACCCCCCATTGTCCCGTCACCCCACAAGAACCGTCCACCGAGGACTCTGGAACCTTGCCCGACGCCCCAAACCGCTCCCCATCCGTACTCGGTTGGGATACATACATTACTGGCCGACGACCAGCTCCTACCGCCGACCACTACCGTACTCGCCCACACTCTCCTCACTACCAGCGAGGTAACCAGAGTGCACGTGGCAACCGGTACAGACAGCGTGCAAGAGGCACGCGGCAACGGAACGTCGTGCAGGACTCTCCTCTCGAGCAAGACGACAGAAGTGGAGCCAACAGAGGAAGAGGCCAGAGGCAGCGCCCTCGTCCCTTACACGAGCGGATCCGCTTTTAGCCCTACGGCAGCAAGTTCGGCTAAGCAACAAGCCCAGCTGCTCTGCATTCCGCCGGCTATCAAACGAAGTTTCCTGCTCCTCGCTCGCTACTACAGTTCTCCCGAGTCACTTCCACCCTCTCCAATCACTTCCGCTGTCTTGAACTTTCTGCATTCTTTCATAAAAGTTAACAGTAACAGTCCTTTATCACCGATCGCTCCCCGTGCCGACATCGAAGAACGCCTACTGAGCGATACCATCCGCTGGGCTCACGCACGAGGTCTCCCTTTTGCCGATCCCAGACTCGCACTCGTCCCACAGTCGCTCCAACCTGTGCATCAGGCAGCGCTACTGCCATTTCAACCTGTTCATCAGGCCGACTGGCAGTCGCAACCACCTGTTCATCAGGCACTCGTCCCGCAGTCGCTCCAACCTGTGCATCAGGCAGCGCTACTGCCATTTCAACCTATTCATCAGGCACTCGTCCCGCAGTCGCTCCAACCTGTGCATCAGGCAGCGCTACTGCCATTTCAACCTGTTCATCAGGCACTCGTCCCGTAGTCGCTCCAACCTGTGCATCAGGCAGCGCTACTGCCATTTCAACCTGTTCATCAGGCACTCGTCCCGCAGTCGCTCCAACCTGTGCATCAGGCAGCGCTACTGCCATTTCAACCTGTTCATGAGGCACTCGTCCCGCAGTTGCTCCAACCTGTGCATCAGGCAGCGCTACTGCCATTTCAACCTGTTCATCAGGCCGACTGGCAGTCGCAACCACCTGTTCATCAGGCACTCGTCCCGCAGTCGCTCCAACCTGTGCATCAGGCAGCGCTACTGCCATTTCAACCTGTTCATGAGGCACTCGTCCCGCAGTCGCTCCAACCTGTGCATCAGGCAGCGCTACTGCCATTTCAACCTGTTCATCAGGCCGACCGGCGGTCGCAACCACCTGTTCATCAGGCAATGGAGTACCAGGGCACCCGACGTCTGCAGATACAGTACGATCTCCCCGCCGGTGTTGACGCGATACCCGGTTCGCCTGGGACAGTGCTGATTCCACTTCAGGTAGAGAATTCAAGTAAGAAGCGCAAGGTCAGACTTCGACTTGCTACTCTGAACGCCGTTTCCGAGTCTGGAGAATTGCCAAACGCCGGAGAACTGTCAGACGCCGTTTCCGAATCCAGGGAGCTACCGGACGCCTCTCCGATCACCTTTCCGAAGAACCTACCCGACGATTTTAAACTTCTGTCGTTAGCCGACAAGATGGCTGAGAAAGCAATGAAGCGACGGCCACTCAGCCCCGCTGGTTCTCTTGAGGAATTCGACGACACCCCCGAGCAGATTTTAAAGCCCCCTCTTGCAATTGGAGAAGCAAGTGTTGCACAGGGCAAGCAACCAGCATACCCTCGGTATACCCATCTTGCCCGACACGGTTACAGACATCCCTCGGTTATCCCAGAATCGGAGGAAGATGACTCGATGCACGATCCTCCGTCACAGCAGCAACCGACCCAGCAACCGCCCCAGCAGGTATATCAACCGCAACGACCACTACCCGAGCCGCCGCTACAGCAGCAGCCGCTCCAACCGCTCCAGCAGCAACTGCCGCCACTGCACCAGTATCAGCCACAGCAGATTCAACAGCAGCAGCCGCAGCAACTGCAACAGCCGCCGCAGCAGTTTCAGCACCAGCTTCCACAGCAGCCGTACCAGCCGCAGCAGCCATATCAACAGTACGACGCCGCTGCCAGCATCGCTCAGCCAACCGCAGCCATGAATACCGTGGCCGCACAAATGGCGAATCTTGCAACGGTATTAGTGCAAAATCAAAACACAGTACAAGCGAATGGTAACGGTATGCGCAGGATAGCCGCAGGTCCTCCGGGCGATGCCTACGGCCCTACTCTGAAACCTGACAACGTAGCCACATTCGAGCCCCGGTCACAGTCGGACGCAGATTCGGCCTCGCGCTTTATCGATTGCATTCGTGACACCGTGGCCCATTATGGCGAACCACGTACACGCGCGGTCCTCTGTTGTTGCTGTAAGGGCTCCGTTGCAGAGGATTGGATCGCTGGAGTGTCAGACCACGACAGGGCACTGCTTCGTATGAACCGCAGCAACTGGACTGCCATCCTCGAGCGTGACTTCATGCCATACCTCGCAACCAGACTCTTAGCGGCTCGTGCAGAGACCTTCCGTTGGAACCAAGGTCGGACTCCCACTGAGTACGTTGCTAAGAAGCTTCGTTTGCTGCGAATGGCAAACATTGTGAACGACGACGAGGTAGTCGAAAAGCTCCATCGTGGATTTGCAGCGGCACCCAATCTCCATCTGCACCTTGACAAATACATGGCAGAAGTTGGGAACTCAGTCTCCGAATACCGGCGTGCGGTAGTTCGCCTCCAAGACTCCGCTAGACGCGATGGTGACGCTGAGCCGCAGCCACGTATTGGTACGCGTCGTCCCCCTTTCCGCGAATCCTCTGGAAATTGGTCTTCTAATACCAATCAGCCCCACATACCGGCTACTCGCAATGCTATAGGTGCTGCCACTACAGGCGGCGCCACTACAAGTGCTACGGTGACGTCGAACGCTTCGGCTAGGATAGGGTCCCATGCAACTAGACAGCCCCACGAGCGCCTTCGCAAGTGCAGGAATTATTCAGAGTGTGGAGACGGTGAACACTGGGATTGGCTGTGCATTGTTAAGAAAGCTACGGGCACTGAAATAAAACGTGCATATTACGCAGACCCAATGAACTGTGAACTTGACGATGGTGACGATGTGGATGAACTCTTTTATGATAGCCTTGATCCGCAAGCAGATCTGGAAGAGGAATACGAGCATGCGCAGAATGCTTATTTCGCAACCCGCTATCGCCACGAGGCAAGACTGGGTTTTCTCAGAACGTTGTCGTCGCAGCGTGAGGAGCCAGTGAAATGCAGAAACTGTAGCTCTACATTCCCGTCGAATAATAAACTCCATGACCATCTCCGGGCCCTCTGCCGACCTATGAAAAAGTACACCGCAGAACAGGCAATCATAGTCAAATCTGCTGCTCCAGCCGTTTCGAATCTTGTGGAAGGCCTAGCCGATTTCCACTATGCGAAAACCTTTTGGTACACCTCTCCGGGTGGTAGTCCACATATCGCCTGCATCAATTCTGGCTTCGGGAATTCTGCCATCGATGACGAGCTCCAGCGCCGGCTGTACCCGGACGCTGAGTGTTTACCCCTGCCAAAGCCCTGAGTGGTGGAAGGCCTCGGAGGTGCGGAATGTACCGCCACCCATGTGGTGAACATGCGCATCTTCATGAAAGGAACGGACGGACAATTCGCCGAGCTACTCAGGCCGTTCCACGTTTTCAAGGATCTCTCCGTCCCACTGCTCATCGGGAATGATATCATGAAGCCTGAGAAGTTTGATCTTCTCTATTTGTCTAACCGCCAGCGGATCGGCGCCTGCGATGGTATCCCGGTGCAAATCACGGTGCACTCCGGCCACCGTTTCGCCAGAATTCCCGTCCGATGCGCAGCAGCGGGCAACATCCCTGAAGGTACCTCAATGATCGTGAACGTCAAATTTGGCTGTGCCCTCGAGCCGAACCAAGACTATCAGTTCACTCCAGTGCACACTTGCTCTGCCATATCCGGTGCAGGAGCCCCTCACTCAGTATTACGCCACGACCAAAAGGAGCTCTTGTACACGAATTTTGCCGATAAACCCCTGACGATTTTCAAAGGCACGGTACTCAGGCACATCTGTTCCTTGGAATCTACTTCCAGTCTGGCATGGGAAGACGCATCCAAGGATGTTAAGGCCTTATTCGGAACCGCACGTGAGGCTACGATAGCCTTGACGGCCACTGAAGTTTTCAAT
>Ga0307508_10006767_pt1 | contig 10737 bp, 7 predicted proteins | sample 9_EM_MG_FD_203089 | JGI IMG/M metagenome (GOLD analysis project Ga0307508, IMG submission 203089) | Populus trichocarpa ectomycorrhiza microbial communities from riparian zone in the Pacific Northwest, United States - 9_EM | ecosystem: Host-associated > Plants > Roots > Unclassified | place...
TTTTCTGTTTCGGGGCGCAGCGTGATGATAAAGAGCTTGAAATCTGCACAGTAGATCTCGAGTTCGAGTCAGGACGTGCATTTTTTATAAGAGCCTGGGACAGCTGAGGTTTTACTCACTCGTCTAGGCCCACAAAGTATGCTTTTCAGGAAAATATAGTTTTCTTCGAATAAAAAAAAAAATTTACTATTTTGTAGGGCGTATTCAAAAATACCCCCATATATATATATATATATATATATATATGAAATCCATTGGCAATGCAATGGCTTCTCCTTCCTCCACCTCCCGTCAGACAATACGATGGCGCCTCTTATGGGTTGGTTTGTGCTCCAAATTATCAGGGATGACAGCAGCAGCAGCACGTTTTTCGATTTAAGGTTTTTTTCTTATTTTTTAAGCTAATATTTTCTGTTTTTTTTTTAGTTTAGCCTTGGATTGTTTGATATTTCAAATAGGCTTTGTTGTTTTTTTTTTTATTGTTTTTTTTGTTAGTTTATTTATTATTGTTTTTTTTGTATTATTTAAATTTTCACTTTAATTAATTACTTAAATTTTTTTAACTTATCACTTTTTTTTTTCAAAAAAACATTGCTCGCACAGCGAATCACAACAACATATCTAATTGTATAATATTTTAGAATAGAGATCGAGTAGAATTTTCATCAACTGATAAAAAATTAAAAAAAAGTGAAATTAACTCCATTTCATTTTAAATATGGGATTTTCGTTACATCTTTCTTGATATATGATAATTTAGAACAATTATTAATTTCCGAAGAGACCATGTTCGATTAATTTTAGAAGTATAATTCGGATATTTTCTTTAAATTATTATATGGGATTGAAAATAATATTTCATCGTAGATATTTAAAAGTCAATGAAATAAAAATATAATTCACTAATGAAAAATAATCTTAGAATCTTGTTAATTACTTGAAAAAAAAATAATGTTGATGAAAGGATCATACAAATGCAGGGCGAATATTACTAGGATAAGAAATAGAAAGGGTACGAAGGAAACTATCAAAAATCAAGGGACTAAATGCACTATTAACCGGTTCCATGTGAGATAGGTGCGTGACTTCCCCCTCCCATTCTCGCGCGTAGCCCGACCACTAAGCCAACAAAACACAGAGACTTCCTCTTTCCTCTCCCTCGCCCTCTCGACATTCATTTTACCGAAACAAAAACAAGAAATGGACATGTCAACATTCAAGATTTCAAAGACCCTTTCTTTACTTCAAAATATACATCTTTGATTCTTAAAGATCGTATCTTTATCAGTTTTAAAATGGTTTTCAACCCGTGAAGGGCTGCTAAGTTCTGTTTGGTGTGCGTTTGTTTAATTAATTAGAGTAGTTAGTTAGTTAATGAGGTTTAAATTTTTATTATTTAAGTTGTTGGGCTCTCACTTTCCTGTTCAGGTTGTTTGTTAGTATTTCTCTACAAAAATGGGGGCTTGACTCCATTTGAAGCAAACCCTTTTGTTCTTGTTTGTTTTACACTCATGGGTTGTTTTGCTTTTGTTCTTAAGAGTCGTTTTTTGGAGAAGATTTCTGTCTTTGAACTTGGTTGGAGTTGATGGTTTTTGGGTATTTTGATATGGTTAATTTAGAGGGTTTTTTATGGAGGAGAGGGTTAGGTACTGTGGGTTGGATTTTTTGGTTATGGTTTGTGCTCTTGGGTTTGTTACAGGCAGTGGTGGGCTTAAGGCCATTGAGAGAGCGTGCACAGTCGTGGAGCGATGAGGTTTGTATTGGAATTGATGTTTTTGTTTGTGATTGATTGTGGGTTGGGTTTAGATTTTGATTAGAGTTTGTTAGCAAGAGAATGAGTTTGGATTGTGAAGAATGTAACTTTGATTGGTGGAGTCTTTGTTAGTTATGCAAAAATAGATTTTCAATGAGCTTTGAATGATGTTCTTCGTGTTTTGTTTTGCCAGATTTAGCTCCTTTGCTTCTTGAAGTGTAACTTTGATGGGGTTTGACTTGTCAATTTTACTGTGCTGCATTTAGGTGTTTTGTGTTAGTATATACTAGAAATTGATATTAGGGAATGGGAATTGTCATGTTTGATAGCTCATAGTGTAATGCTGCAGTGTTGATCATCAAGAATCAACAATTTTTTGGTTGATAAAGATGGTAAATGAGAACGAAGGTCACATTGCTAGAGAAGGATTGGCACTGGATGTTTCAGTAACTTGTTGAGTAGAATTTTATTAAATAGCATGAAAGTCAGTTCAATCAAATTGCCAAGATACTGAAATGCAATTATTTTATTTTATGACTAATGTGATGAGATTCCTTTTTTTACCCTAGTGGTTGCAATGCTAATGTAATTGGACCTAATTTTTGCTTGTTAATGATATTTCTTCTTGCAGTGGCTATTTATTAGAAAAGATGAAAATGATTTGGGCCCATTTTCCATGTGGAACATAACGGGAACTTACCGAGGTTTGTCTTCGGTGATTCATGCACTCACATGCTTATGCATTCATTACTGTAGAACTTGCGGAAAAGTAATAAATTGCTCTTGTCCTTGTGATGCATGCACAAAATTATTAGCTAACTTGGTTACTATTCTACTTGTCATGTTCACCAATGCACACTCAATTTGTTTAGGTCTTCTATGCTTGTCTTGGTAAACATGTTTTGGACATGTGAATTCCAGGGTCTTGGAAATTTCTTGATTCTGCAAATAGCTCTTCCATGTTCCCAGATTTCAGGAAATCCAATGGTGATTCTGTCATTGAATTAGTCAGCACACCAACAAAGATAAATGGTGTGCATTATGTCCAGGTGAGGGTTTGATTTTTTTCTATCTAGGAGTTAGGTTCTCATAAGCTCACTTATGGGAAGAAAAAAAATACATGATTGCTTCAAATTCTTTTGGCTCTTCAAGGTATATGGTCATGGCTTTAAGAAAGAAAGCTGTTATATTTTTTCTTGCTCGTGGTGTTAACAACAGGGTGTAATAATTTTCCATGACGTGTTTGACAACAAACACAATGCTGGTGGTGCTCAAATAAGGGTAGAAGGTGTATATATATGGCCTTTTAGACAACTTCGAATGGTAGCTAACAGGTAAATTTCATGGATGTTACTATTTTTGCTACTTCTCAAATGTCTTCCAAGTGAACTGGTCACTTCAAGTTAGAAAATGTTCTATTTCTGTTCTTCCCAAGTATGTCTTGAGGGCAGTAAGAGGGATGCATGTGTATTGCAAAATGTGAAACTTTATTTTAGTTACTATAGTTGAAGAGCATGTGAGTTGCATATGCTTTGTTCAACACTTATAAGAAATATAGATTGATTATAAATTTTATTATCCTCTTCTCTGTCCTTATTTCTCGTGATACAGGATTCTAATTACATTTTCTTGTCTACTTCCATCATCTTTTTTTTGTTGATAGATGTCATAGAGTTGGTTTGGTCCATTGCATCTCAACTCTAATTGCCTTCTTTAATGAACTATGGCAGTGGTAAAGAGGGAGAATTCAGCCAAGAAGAAGATTATATGTTATCTAATCCATATCATTTGGTAACACTTCCTACTCGGCTTGCGTGTGATATTTTTAATTTATATTGATTTTATAGCACGTGCCATCTTTTTCATATAGCTTTTTGTTTTTTTCTGTTTGGTTGTTTGTTGCCTAGTCATTTCTAATCTTTTCTTATGTGAAGTTTTAGAGTACCATTAGGATAGGCACATAAAATGTGGTAGGTTTAATGTTTGTATTTTAGATTCATTATGAGACTGACTGATCTTTTTGGCCTCAGAAGGAACTGGTTATTAGTCTGAATAGTTCAATATTATTCATAAACTATGGGGTGAGGGTGGGGATACATGCTTGTGCTGGTGTTGGATACTGTATTCTGTTTGGGACTTGTAGTTCTGAATGCTGCACATGGCTCCATTTAGATCCTCTTACGCGTGCCACTAGTTGACGAGTCCTGCAATAAAGATGTATACATTGAGCAAAGGAATTAGTGTCTTTGTATATAATCTTCTATTGTTGATAAATGATCCAAGTTTTAACTTCTAGCTTGTGTTTGCTTATTTGTTTGAACAGCTTGGAGTATTTTCATCTCAGGTGTTCTTAGATTCTCCTCAAAATAAAATATGGAGAAGGAAAAATTGTAATGTTTTGTACCTCACTTTGACATTTTAAGTTTGTGCTAACATAGCAGTTCAGTGAATTTTACCTCATGTTACTGCAGGGCCAATTTATGAGATGGAGAAGCATTGTAATATTGAAATTGCCGCCCAAATTACACGCTTGTCATCTGTCCAAAGTGGTACTTGAGCTATCTCAGCTCTATGTTTTTTGTCTTTGACCTTAATATCCCGTGTGATTCCCCATTAAGTCTCCAAACACCTATGAATTATTTCCTTTATGTATAGAGGTTGGTGTTGATATTGTAGAATCTCAAGGACATTTTCTTAATAATCTGGAAACAGTGCCTTGTACAAATCATTCTCATTTTGAGTTAGGGGAGAAGAAATTTTACCTATTCTACTCCATGAAGCATTGACAACATCCAATCTAAATGACTGGTCATATTCATGGTGTTAGGAGCAGTTTTGTGTCTGGTTTCAACCTTCCTACTCGATATTACAAAATCTTGGATAACGTCTTATAAAAAAAATTATATGCCTATCTTATTTACTAACTAAAATCTCTGACCTTTCTTATAGATGGAGACCGTGATCGTTTCCATATTGAAGGATTAATGGAGAGTCCTGCTGCAGACGATGAAGGGGATTGCTTCTCACCTTTACTACTAAATGCTACTTCTGTCAACATTGAAGTCTACTATAACAAAGCAGTGAACTATACCTTGATGGTCACCTTTGTATCCTTTATATGTGATATATCGTCACTCTTGTGGATTCATCCTAATGTTCCATTATCTCTTGTGGATCCATCCTAATGTTCCATTATTTGGGTGGCTTCCTTAACAGTTTGCATCAGGTCTCATTCCTTCAAGTTCTTTTGCTGATTCGGCAAATGGAACATAGTAACACTCAATCAGTACGGCATTTTACTTTATTCTTCTGTTACAATCAATTTTATTCTTGAAACTTTATGGTTTCAAATAAGTTGATAATGGTTCTGATTTACCTCTATCAGGGGGCTGCCAAAGTTTCAATTTTAATGATTGGGCAGCAAGCCATCATGGATGCTTATCTTTGTCTTCTACACCTAACTGCAGGAATACTAGTTGGTAAGTACAATTTCCAGCTTATGCAGTTTACTAGATTGGTTTTGCTTCCAGATGCAATGGAATTTGTATATTTAGTTTTGCAGTAAACTTATTGCAATTATTTGAAAAATAGATCTGTTAAAGTAAAGGCATGGTTAGGAATTTGAAAGGATTCCATTTGTCTGGTTATGTGCACATATTTTAATGCTATCAACTCAATGGGAATGTTTTGTTCATTTGCAAGAATAGAATTGGTTAGGAATTTGAAAGGATTCCATTTGTCTGGTTATGTGCACATATTTTAATGCTATCAACTCAATGGGAATGTTTTGTTCATTTGCAAGAATAGAATTGGGTGAAAGCTTGGTGTGGAACCCATTGGAAAACCATCAGAATTCTTGAGTGTTACGAGAACTGCCAAATTTATGTACTCATTTCTGATAGTTCACCAACTTTTCTAATTTCAAAATTAAGGTATCCTAGTAGATATCATTTGAAAACGGTCACAACCATTGACCTGACCTATGTTACTCAATATATACAAAGTGGTTTTTACTTTTTACTTTTCTTAATTAGTATGTGTGCCATTTTTATGTCTTGTTGCGCATTAATTGTGCCTTTTTTTTTTCTGAATATGCTTGTCATACTGAATCAGTGTAACTCTATTCTCACTTGTTCACCGTGAAATTTGCTCTTACTGCACATTATGCTAAGCACTGGGTCATTTTCTGTCTCTGATAAGTAAATAGTTTTGCTCTTTCCTGTGCAGAATCCTTGTTTAATGCTTTTGCAACTGCTGCATTTTTCAAGTTTGTAGTCTTCTCAATTTTTGAGATGAGATATCTTCTTTCTATATGGAAGGCAGGCAGGCCTATGAATAGTGGTGAAGGTTGGGAGACAATGAGGCGTGAACTATCAGTTCTATATAGTCGTTTCTGTAAGTGCCCTTTTGGAAATCAATACATAGGTGGGAAATTCTATCACTAGGATTCATTGAATGATCCGGTATTGATTAGACACTCTAGTCTATGACTCTTGCTTTCAGTCACCCCATTGAATGAGTAACCAATTTGAAATGTTCAACATATGCATCTCGCAATCTCCTGAATACTTTGCTACATGTATGTGATCATCGACTGTTGTTTTACGGATTCCATTACTTGCTGTACAATATAAAATTCCTTTTCCTTATGTCTGGTATAATTTGATCCAACTGCTATAATTATTTGCAGATGGGATCCTGTTGGGAGGCATTCTAGTTATGTATGAGTTCCATAATTATCTTCGATCCATTCTTTTCTTAATGTACTCTTTTTGGATACCTCAAATATTCACCAATGTCATTCGTGACTCGAGAAAACCTTTGCATCCCCATTACATCTTAGGCATGACTGTTACTCGTCTAGCAATCCCATTGTATATATTTGGATGCCCTAACAACTTTATGAGGACTGAGCCTGACAAGACATGGTGTTTATATTTGGGTGTATTCGTTGGACTGCAAGCGTCAATTCTTCTTCTTCAACACTATCTTGGGTCTCGATGGTTCATTCCTCGCCAGGTTGGTGCAGTTGTTTCTCTACTTTTCCCCTCCCATATCATTCTTTTCTTTCCTCGGTTTCCAACAACTTGTGACACGCTGAACGCTATGCTAAGTTGAGAGAGTAACAACCTTGGGTGAACAAGCCATTTGGAACTTTACCAAGCAAGGGCTAGTGATTGATGATGGCATGAATATGATATATGTTTGTTTTCACCTAAAGCATGTTGTGACTGTTTTCACCTAAAGCATGTTGAAAATATCACTTTGATATGCTTGTTGCAGATCCTACCTGAGAAATATTTCTACTATAGAAGGTTTGATCAGGAATCGAATCACACCACAGACTGTGTCATTTGCATGACTGCAATTGACCTCACGCGGCATTCTAATGATTGCATGGTATACCATCAGGATTCTGTGTTTTTTCCTCCACCCTTTCTTTAACTTAGTTTGCACCTAAGTCGCACTTTAAATTGCAAAATCTTTGACAGGTAACTCCATGTGATCATTTCTTTCATTCCGGTTGTCTACAAAGGTGGATGGATATCAAGATGGAATGCCCAACTTGCCGGCGTCCACTACCACCAGCATAGGGAGATTAGTACACTTGTTTATATTACTTAAGGGGTTTGATTGACATTGCCCAACTTGTTAATTCTGGTAATGAGCTGATGTAAAAACTTGCATTTACTGAATATTTACGATTCCTTATTGCATCATTCCATTTTTCCTGAATTTATGGTTTGAGGTGTATTTTGGATATTGTTTTTGATACATCTTTTGTAGTTATTAATGTCTGTTTTCTTTCAGGTTGGGAGAAACCCATATTTTGCATGGGTACAGCTTCAGAAGATACCTGATATAGAGGCATAAGCAATGACGAACTTTAACTGATGCTACTCACTTTGTATTTGACACAACTTGTATTAACTGTATAATGTATTATTACTTGAAAGCTTTACTAATGCAAATTATTTTCAATTTTATCATTGGCACGCAACATTTTTGGTTCTCTTGCAAATAAATTAACCTTTGTAGCATTTATATGAAATTGGCAACGAGGAAGGCAATGTGACTGGTTTCCCTTGATAAAGATTTTTTTTTGGTTTTCCAGTTATGTATCAGTTTATTAAGGTGGATATGCGTGTTTGGTAATCGAGTAGGGGTTTCTAAACATTGCCCTTGTCGGCATGAAATGATGGATCATATGGAACACATAAGCCAGTGAAAGCTTCAAGTTTTCAAGGTCCTGTCGTTTGTGGGTTGGGTAACATAAAAATTTTTCAAGGATTATATACATGTACAAAATTCAAATACAACTTCTATTACAGGAAAAAAGAAAAAAAGAAGAAGATTCACATGTAACTATAGGCCAAATTTTGGATCTTATTTTGGTTTTATTGTTACTATCTTGCAAGACTACTTATGGGAAGCTAGGAGCAAGAAAAGGTGACAGCAGAGGGGTTGCAGCAGGCACAAGTGCAGGAGCGAAAGGAGTTGCCCTACCAAAAGCACCGCCTCCTTCACTGGCAATGCAGCATTCCTGAAAGCAGTCGACTGGATGCTCGAGTGTATCGTTGCATTCTTTCTGACTTCTCTGGAGTGGCTTCTCTGGCAAACAATTGCGGCGGTCGTCATACTTGATGCCTTTAGATGTAAGATTCATGCAAATTCCCTCTTCCTCACAAAAGAAGTTGTAAGAGAAAGTAAAATTAGCTAAATTTGGCAGTATACAAACTCCCTGAGGTATAATCCCGGTCATCAGATTGTGTGCTAAATTTAGCTGCTCCAAATGAGCTAATCCTGATAGGCTATAAGGTATAGGACCAACTATCTTGTTATGGCTTACATCCAACACCCTCAGTTTGTAGAGATACCCAACTTCTGGTGGCAAACAACCTGTCAAGCTTGTGTTGATAAGCAGCAACTCTTCTAAAGTATCTGCCAAGTTGGCTATACTCGGCGGCAGGCAGCCTTTGAAGTTATTGTTGGCGATGACCACCACAGAAGCTGAAGTTCCACCTAAGAAAGCGGGAACTGCACTAGTAAATCGATTGTTATTAATGAATATCGCATCAATCTTTTTCTGGAAAAGCTGAGGAGGTAATGGCCCTTCAAACTCATTGTAGCGAAGGTCAAGATAGGTTAGCATAGGAAGAGAGAGCACAACAGAAGGGAAAGGGCCTACAAATCTGTTGTTGCTGACATCAAGCTCATATAGAAGTGAAAGGTTGGTTAGAGATTGTGGGATAATCCCACAAAGTCTGTTGCTATTCAAATGGATGAGTGCTAAGTCAGAGAGGAGGCCTAATTCATTGGGAAGGAAACCTGCTATATCAGCAAAGTTGAGGTCAATGCCTGCGACAACTCTAATTTTGGGATCATCAGTAGCAGTTGCACAGTATATTCCTTTATAGCTACATACATCAGGACCAACCCAATTGGTAGTGAAGTTGTTTGGATCAGAGTAGATAACCCTTCTCCATGCCTGGAGGGCAATATAAGCTTGGTGGAGCCTTTGGTTTGAAGTTGGAGAATGGTTGTGTGAGCGGTGGCGGTGATAGCCATGTTGGTTATGCTTTGCAGCTAGATAGTTAGACAAGGAAGATAGGTGTAAGAGCAAGACAAGTAAAGAACGAATTGTGATAGAACAAAGCAGAGACGAAGCCATTTGATTTTCGTGGGTTTAAGGTAGTAATCTTGGCTGTTTATGTAAGGAGTACTTTCCATGTCAAACGCTTCTTTCAGTCTTATGTTTAATCATGCTGTTCATGTCCAATGGAAGACATTGATTTCTTTGCTGATGATAGCATCTGAAGAAAATGTCAGAATGACCTGGTACAGTGACAGTTAACCATAACATATGATCTTAAAACATGGCCATTTCTAGATAAGCATGAAGATTTCAAAGCGTACCAAACATCATGTCTCGATCCCTGCAGTTTATGCTGTCCTTTGGAGGCTTGGAGTGAGACAAAAAATGGAAGATGAAAGGCACACCTCATGTTAGGAAATAACATGGAGATTAGTTTCAGACTATGAATTTGGAAAAATGGGGGTATAGAGAGTACGATGCGCACGATAAAGACTTGCCTCCTTCCATGTAATTTTCGCAGTTGTTTCAAGTGGAGCTGGAGAAAGACAGCCTCAGCCACCCTAAGAAAAAGAGGAGAATTTCTTCGAACTTACGGGATTAATCACCTGTCATGACTCTTGAGCCAAAAGGGGTAAATCCTAAGAAATTCATGGCAGCACATTATCATACTTCCAAGATACAGAAATGATTCCAGCTTCCTTGAGAAAGAACCTCCATCTGATGGAGTAGCAAGAGATGAGTCAATTCCAATAGCTTCGTATTTACACATTGAAGTTGTGCTCGGCGTTTTGCACAAATCTTGCATCTATTACAAGATGCAAGAACCACAAGGAGTTTTACTTGATAATTAACAAAACATTTGCCTCCATTGTTGACTTTCTAAATTCAGAAAGCAAATCTTGAGACTGGTATCTAGAATAATTTATTAAATTATTTGAATTTATCAAACCGACATGGAAGTTATATTGTTAAAATCTTTTAATAAAATAATCGTGAATTTTTAATTAATGCTTAAACTGATTCAAGAATACCCTTTACAGATAGAACAAAAAAAACACATGAAATGAGATTTTTCTATACCTCTAGTTCCTGGTCCAAGCTAGATTTCATCTCTCAAAAGAATGAGGGCAATGGTAGCACAAATGCAGATGGTGCTGAAAGCTTGATAATTGTGCATGATCCAATGCATTAACTCCTGGAAATAAGATTGACAAACCTATACCCGACCAAAAACGCAAAGAAAGAAGTGCAGAATTCGATTACTCCGTGGCATGAACTTCAAGTCTTCTAACAAATGGAAAAGTTCACATCAATTTCTGCTGCAACTGCATCTCATACGAGTCCAGCACCACCAAGCAATATACTGAAATTCTTTTCCATTAAATTG
>Ga0307508_10006768_pt1 | contig 10737 bp, 15 predicted proteins | sample 9_EM_MG_FD_203089 | JGI IMG/M metagenome (GOLD analysis project Ga0307508, IMG submission 203089) | Populus trichocarpa ectomycorrhiza microbial communities from riparian zone in the Pacific Northwest, United States - 9_EM | ecosystem: Host-associated > Plants > Roots > Unclassified | place...
GCGCGCCGAGGTGGTAGCGATAGTCCAGTTGGTATTCCAAGTGCCGAGCGGACCTAGTGAGTACCCGAAGAGCCCCAACGTGCCACTTGTCAAACTCAAACCCGTTCCGCCGTTAGTTCCCCAGTCAAAACCAGCCATGAATGTCAACGGCGAGACGATGGGGGTACCGGCCTCACGGTAGGAAATAAGAATCGCGGCAACGGACGTGCTCACCGCCGTTGACGTCAAAGTGGCGGTGGTCGAGTACGGCGCCACGTCGGAGGCGAAACTCACCGCGACTGCCATTCCCTGCAAGCCCGCGCCGCCGATGTCCGTCTGCTCGGCAAAACCGTTCGTCCAGCCTGCCCACGAATGGGTATCGCTAGCAGACAGCGCGGTGCTGAAAAATGCGAATGACATCGACGAGCGACCCACGGTCTGTGGTGTGGTCGCACTCAACGTGCCACCGCTGGCCAAGGTGCCGCTAGGCGTGGCAACTGCGTCCAACGGATCGTCATCCAGACCAAAAACCTCCGCGACGTACCACGCGGAAACGGCTGCGCTAGAGGTCGTGAAAGTCCATGACGTAACACCTGCACCGACGTTGACGAGGCGACTCACGACGGAGCCGTTGGTCTGCCTGACGTCCATGACCCAACCCGCGGGTGCAGTGAAGTCGACAAAATTATTCGCCGCGCCGGCCACGACAATCGTGTTGCCGGCTGTCGTTCCGCCGGGCAGGGTCACCGTGTGGGTGGTGCCCGATGTCGTCGTCCCGGTCGCCTGTTGCACGAGGCTGGCCGTGCTGAGTGCCATCAGTCTCCCCATCCGAGTACGCCACGTCGTGGACGTTGTTGCCCGATCAGCCGACGAGGACGCCGGCGTACCAGTCGGCCAGCGCCGCCGCCGACTCCGACAATGTCATCCCACCCGTCCTGGGCGCCGACTTGACCGAGTAGTCGTCGATCGCCTCGGCCGACACGGTGATGTCCGGGCTGGCGTAGGCCGCGGCGGCCGACTCCAGCACCGCGGAGGCCACATCATCGGACACGGTGGCGTAGCCGTACGTGTAGTCGACCTCGACCAGGTCGGGCGGGAAGTTCGACCACAGACCCCAGCCGTTACGCCGGTACAGCGACTGCTCGATGACCGTGTAGTCGGCGCCGACCGTCAACACGACACCCTTGATCCGAACCTGAACGACGGCTATCAGCGGGGCGAACGGCATGATGATTTCGCCGCGCCCGGTGCCGGGCTTGCTGTACGTCGTCGAAGCGGTGCCGCCCCAATGCGACTTCGCACGCTGCTCGAACAGGGCCGTAGCCTTGGCCAGCACCAGAGTCGCCGTGGCCGTGTCCAAATCCTTCTGCAGGAAGGAGGCCAGGTCTGAAGCCGTCGGATACGCCACGCGGTCACCCGACCTTTCCGAGCATGCCCGTCTTCATGTGGCCGACCTGGACGCCGGTGTGGACGTGGATCGGGATACCGGCGGCGCCGGCCCGCAGGCAGAACGTCAGGTCCTCACCCATCAGGGCGAGCGGCGCGACGGCGGTCTCCCGGAACCACGGGGCCGCCGTGTCGTTGGTGTTCGCCTGGATCTTCTCCAGGGCGCCGCGGTGCATCAGCAGGAACGCGGCGCCGGTCGCCGACACCCGCTGCAGGCCGCCCTGCGGCCAGGTCGTGTACCGGACGAACGCGACCGTACCGGCGGCGTTCTCGCCAAGCTCGTACATCACCGGCTGGGCCGCGTCGCCGTCCTGCGAGTAGCACAGAGCGCCCACGATCGGCCGGTCATGCGGGTCCGCGACGGCGATAAGCCGGTCGAGGGCGTCGCCGGCGAACACCATGTCGGTGTCGACCATCAGCAACCACGGCGCGCGCTGCAGGGTCAGGAAGTCGTCAACGATCTTGTTGCGGGCGGTGGAGATGTTCGGTCCCCACTTGAGAGCCAGCAGCGCGTCGAGCTGGGTCTTGCCTTCCATCGCCAAGGCCACCAGGGATTCGCAGAATTCGCCGGCGACGTCCTTCGCCCGGCAGTAGCCGATGACGGCGCGCTCAGCCACCGGGCTCGACGTTGGTGTCCCAGCCCGCCGAGAAGCCAGAGTCGATGTCGTAGCCCTCGGTCGCGAACCCGGGCGGGGAGGACAGCAGGGTCTCCGTCATCGCCTGCCGGGCGCTGCCCGGCGCCGCCATCGCAGTCGCGGCATTGACCGCGCCGGCCAGGTCCGGCTGGTCGGCCTGAATGTTCATACCCTGCACCGGGACCGCGTCGTACGGGCCGGGCGCGGACGCGTCATCGGCTGCAGTAATCATGCTCTCTCCTCGAACGGATGCCCGGCGCCGTCGCCGCCGGTCATGAGGCTGTGGTCGGAGACGACATCCGGCAGCGTGATCTGGTCACCGACCTTGCTGCCCTGCCCGTACGTGTCGCCCTGCAACTCCAGGAAACGGGCCTGCGCGCTGGCCTGCGCCGCGGCGACGTTGCCGGCCACCGGGTCCTGGCCGCCGGCGTCCGGGTCGGCGCCGGTGAAAATGCCCGCCGGTGCGCCGGCGGCTTCCGGGGCCTGAATGTCAAACGCCGACACGGCGCCCTGCTCCAGTGGGGTGGGGGCGCTGTCCGCCGGGGTGATCACGACGGCCGCCGGCCGCGCGCCGTCTTGGCCGGCTCCGGCTCCTCATAGTTCACCTTCGTGAACAGCTGGCCGTCCTCGTCGTGGCGCACCGCCGGATCGGTGTCGGGCAGGATGTCACCCTTGTTGATCCGCCGCGGTGTGCCGTCCAGCTCCACCACGAACGTGTCGTTTGCCCTGTGCATCGTGGCGGCTCCTACGTATTCGGGTAGGCCGCGAGGTACGCGGCCAGCTGCGGCGAAATCTGGGTGCCGGTGACCAGCTGGGTGGCCGACCAGTACGACGCCGGGGTCTCCAGGAACGCCTGCGAGGTGACCGAGTCACGCTGCGACCCCTGGATGATCGTCTCCATCTGGGTGGTGACCGTGTTGCGGTAGCAGAACTGCTGCAGCGCGAACATCGTGGCCATTTGTTCAGTCCTTTCCGAATGCTTCGAACACCTTCCGCGCCTCGTCCGGATAGCGGGTGACCCAGTACTCCACGATGTCGGTCACCCGTTGGCCTGCCGGTTGCGCCTTAGCCCAGAGTTCGAGGTTCTCGATCCGGTTGTCAGCGCGGCGACCATTGCGGTGGTGCACGTTCTCGTCAGCCCACAGTCGGCGGCCGAGATGCAGCTCCATCACGTAGCGATGTTCCAGCATGGACTGGCCGCCGATGGTGACGGTCTTGTAGCCGTTCCCGGGACCGGTGCGTGCCTGCGACTCGACAGGTCCGGGATCGCCGTGGCGCATGATGCGCGCGTAGTGCATCTGGCAGTGCCCGCGGGTCTGGACGACGCGAGAACAACCCTCGATCGCGCACTCGCCTTCGCGTTTCATCCGCGGCCGAATCGGGCCAGCGAGGGGACGCCCCTCACGCTGACGCTTGTAGTGGCCGCGACAGAGGCCAAGCATTTCCTGGTCGCGGTCGCATCCATCTACCGAGCACGGCCCCTCTGGATGCGCGCGGGCTGGGTGCGCGCGGGCCGGGCGGCCGGGCTTACCGTCCGCCCGTAGCGGAGCAGCCTGCCCGGCATCGCCCGAAGCGCGCACGCGCCACCGGTGCATCGAGCAGAGGCCACCAGATTCACTCTGCCGGTCACATCCATCGACGGAACATTCCTGCTGCCGGCTCCAGGACCGCGCTTCGAGCTGACCAGTGCGCTGCCACCGGGCGTAGTGGCGGCGACACCAGCCGCGCGCCACCTCTTCCCCGTCGCATCCATCGATAGTGCAGACTCCAGGACCCTTCTTCATATCCTGGAGTCTACCACTTTCAGTTGCCCTTTACTTTCCTTTCATCACGCGGAAAGCATTGGTCGTGCTGATCTGGGAACCAAACCTCCAAAACATGAACCATCCTGCCTGGCCCGTCGGGCGGCCGGTGGCGGTGTCCTTGACGAGGGGCTCGTAGATCATGCTCACCCCAACGCGGTCACAGATGATGAACTGCGCGAAGTCGCCGTAGATGGCCTCCAGCGCGCCCACGGACACGGTGGCGTCCATCGTGGTGCTCTCGTAGATCGGGGCGCCCAGCAGCGTGGCCGGCTGCCCCTTGCCGAGGTTCGTCCAGAAGCTGGAGCCGCCGGCGGTGTCGAGCTGCCGGAACCGGTTGATCTGCGCCACGTTCGCGACCCACGCCGCGCCGGGAGCGTTACGGAACCGCGCCGGCAGAACCTGCTGGGTGGCGTACACGTCGCCGACCGCGACCACCAGCGTGGTGGCGGTGGTGACGACGACGGTGGCCGCCGGAATGACGCCCTGCACGTTGGGCGGGGTGCCGTTGCCGGTCGCGAACTGCGACTCCTCGAGGCGGTCCTTCGCGTCGGCGAGGAGCACCGGGAGTTGCTGGCCGAAGTCGGTGTCCTCGAGGACCTCGTAGCTGCCGAAGATCCACGCGTTGGCCTTCTGCGGTGTGATGACGATGTTCGCGACGGTCGGCGTGGCGTCGCCGACGACCAGACCTTCACCGATCATCCCGGCGTTGACGCCGGCCGAGTTGACACCGTTCCAGGTGTTGCTGGTGGTCTGCACGACCCGGGAGATCCGGCGCCACGGGTTCGCCGAGGATGCGTTGGTCAGGATGATCGACGGGTCCAGCACGAACGGCAGTAGGTAGCCGCCGTTGGCCAGGGTCAGCGACAGCGCGGCACGGTTGCTGTGCGCCTGCGGGTCGCGGACGTAGTTGCGGAATTCCTCCAGGTACTCCGGCGAGCCGGTCTCCAGGATGTGCTGCGCCACCTTGTTCTGGCCGGTGAACTGGTTCTGCGTCATCCGGGTGGCGGTCTCGGCGTACTCCTGGCACAGGTCGCCGCGGCGCGCGGACATCTCGATGGCGTCCAGGGCCCGGCCGCGGACCTCGCCCGGCTCGACCATGTTGCGGCGCACCCGGTCCAGGTCGCGGAACGGGTCCGCGCCGATCACGTTGCGGGTCACCAGGTCGGGGGTTGCCGGCTCGACCTTCGCCGGGTCCGCGGCGGCGTGCATGACCCGCTCCAGGTCCCGGGATCGCTTGCGCAGCGGTACGACCAGCTCGTCGAGGTCGTCGAACTCGGCGATCAGAGTCGTCTGCCACGACAGGTCGTCGTCGGCCGGGTCGGGGATCGCGGAGATGGCGGCCAGCTCGGAGCGGATCGCCTCCTGCCGGCGTTCCATCTGCTGCAGGGTGGGGTAGGTGGTCCGCAGCGTCTGGTGGCGGGTGCGCTTGGCTTCCGCCTCGTCGGGCGCGTCGCGGGTGGTGGTCTCGGCACCGCCACGGGCAAGCCAGATCGGCGCGCCGTTCTTGCGGTAGCCGAGCAGGGTCGGCTTGCGGGTGGTGTTCAACGTTCGCTCCTGTACTTCTGGAGGAAAGCCGACCGCTGAGCGGCGAGTTCCTCCTTGACTGACCGACCGGAGCGCACCGTGTGCGAGTCCTCGGGCGGCGAGTCCCGGTCTTCGGGAGCGCCGGAAAGCGGCGGCGAGTCGTCGTGAGCGCCGTCGCGGAGTGCGGTGAGCATGCGGATGGCAAGCGCCGGATCGGCAGCCATCGCGCCGAGCAGGGAATCGGAGCGGACGCCGAGGATCGCGGCATCGGGGTAGGCGGGAAACGGCGTCGGCCCGTATTCCTTCAGCGTCGACTCCATCCGCCGCACGGTGCGGAGCTGGCCGCCTCGTTCGGCACGGAAACCGCCGCGAGGAATCAACGGGTCGGAGCGCAGAAAGCGGCCGGAGAACGAGTAGCCGGGGATGGCGCCGGACTCAAGCCCTTCGACGATTTCGTCGGCGAAGTCGCTTCGGTGGTACATGGTGCGGGTGAGCAGGCCGCGGCTGTCGGACTTGATTTCCAGGGGCACGCCGACCGGCATCGAGTGTCGGTCGGACGGCGTGCCCATCAACGTCAGGCCGTGGTTGTAGAAGACGCCGACACGCCAGTTGGTGCGGCCACCGGCCGGGGCACTGTCGGAGATGGCCCGGTTGAACGCGACCGGATCAAGTTCTTCGGTGTAGTGGCCGTCCTGGTCGTGGATCTCCGTCGGCGTGTTGAACACGGCGGCGTAGGCGGTGACCTCGCGGCCGGTCTTGGCGGTGCGAACGGAGACGTCTTCCAGCAGGTAGCTGCGGACGTAGGACGACGACGAGTCGGCACGGCCGGCGGGCTGGTCCTCAAATGCGATGCCGTACTTCTTCCCGGCCGCCATGATTCGTCCCTTGATCGTCGCGAGGTGTTCCGTCGTGTATTTGGAGGCGTTGCCGGCCTGGTTGATGTACGACCACGCGGCTTTGCAGTGCTCTTCGGAGTCGATCGGGTAGCGGTTCTTGCCGTCCGCTTGGTAGCCCGGGTCCGCGTAGGTGACATCGCCGTAAGGCTCGGTGCTGGCCGCCATCAGGTCACCTTCCTACTTGCCCATAGCCGCGGGCATGGGCATGCCGGGCTTGCTGCCGTTGACCGCGGGCGCCGGCGCGGCCGTAGCCGTAGCCGGCGCCGGTGCCGGCGCGGCTGGCGGCTGCGGCCCGGCACCGCCGGGCTGGACCTGCACGGACACCCAGTCGGGGTCCTCGACCAGCAGTGTCATGTCCTGCGCGACCACGGCGCTGATCGCCGAGTCGCGGGTGAAACCGCCGGTGGCGAGTTTGACGATGGTCGACGCCATGTTGGACTGGATCTCCACCGCGTCCTTCGCGTCCTCGCGCAGGAACGGAATGTCACGCCGGTCGATGACCAACTGCGCTCCGGGCGGCGCATCGACCAGCGTCGCCAGCGACGCCGACACGTTGCGCCACAGCGTGTTCAGGGTGCCTTCGGCGAACAGCCGCCGCGCCTGACCGAAGTTGCCGGCGTTCAGCGACGAGCCGGCCAGCCCTTCGGACAGCCCGACGATGACCGGGTGGACGCCGGCCGCCGCGGCGATCCTGGTCTCGCCTGCTCCTTGCGTCGCTTTGAAGTCGAGCTGGCGCAGGTCGGCGCCGACCACGGTGGCGTCCGCGCCGCCGCCCAGATACAGAGTCTTGTAGGCGTTCTGCGCACCTTTGTGCGCGTCGTCCATCTTCTTCTTGAACCGTTCGAAGGTCTCTTCCTTCATGTCGTTCTTGAACGACACGATGGTCTGCAGCGTCGCCCCGTTCGCGAAGAACGCCAGCTTGTGCAGACTGGCTGCGCTGTCCGCCTCGATCTCCCGGATCACCGGCGTCAGCCACGACATGCCCCGGTAGTGGGCGAGCGGATCCGGGGTCGGCGCGAAGTGCGCCACCTCGTCGGCCAGCAGGTAGATCGGCTCCCGCGACGACATGTAGCCGCCCGGGAAGTAGCCGTAACCCAGCAGTTCGGCGTCCAGATCGTCGGGCAGGATCGACGGGTCGTCGTGTGACCCCATGACGATCGTCACCCAGTCCGGGCGCATCCGGCGCAGATGACCGTTGCGGACACAGAAGAACGCGTTCCCGGCCAGGTCGGCGTCCTGCAGCATCCGGGTCAGCAGGTCGCCGGTGGTGCCGTTCGGCCACGGCGTCTCCAGCAACGTCAGCGACTGGTCGCCGAACATGTCACCGGGCCGGCCGTTACGCATCCGCTGGTACTGGAAACGGCCGTCGCTGAACACGCCCAGCCGGGCCCGCTCGCACGCGAAGATGACCCCGTTGCGCTTGTAGGCGCCCTGGACCATCCCGGTGAAGTTCGCTTCGATGCGCTCCGACTGGGACCCGGACTGGCCGGGCATGCCGGTGTAGGTTGTCCCACCGAACGAGAACGAGTAGTCCAGCGGATCGATGCCGTCGAAGTCGACACCCTCATAACGTTGGGTCGAAGACGCGCTTCGGCGGATCGACTGCAGGAGGTTCAACCGGAGTCCCTCCCTCGACGTCGTAGAGCAGCAGGAACGACAGGGCGGCGACCGCTCCGGCCACGACCAGGGCGAGGCCGAGGCCGCGGGTCAGGTAGATGCCGGCGACCAGGGCGGCCAGGCCGGCGACGTAGCCGGTCCGGGCGATGGTGGCGCGGCTCATGGCACCGGTTCGAGTAGGACCCAGCCGCCCTCCGGCCCGGACTCCTCACCGGTTGCGCGGTAGCGGTAGGCGTTGCGGGAGCCGTCGTCCTCGACGCTGTGGAACGTGACGAGATCCTCGGCGCGGGAGATGACTTCCGGTTCTGCCTGCTCGAGCACGAGCCGAGTCGCACGCAGCGGGCCGGGCGTGACCGCCATGCGCACGCTGCCGTCGGCGCGGCGAATCGCGGCGATGTCGCCGGTGTAGCGGTCCATCAGTCTCCGATCACCCGAAGTACGCCCACGGCTCCACCTCCGGCTCCTCGACCAGGGCGCCGTCCTCGATGGCCTGCCCGCGGGCCGCGTACGCCAACACCGCGGCCACCGCGGCGTCAATCCACTGACCCTTGCCACGCTTGGCCATCTTCAGGTAGTGGGTGGCGATGTCCTCTTCCTCACCCGGCCGGATCTTCTTGCGCGACCCCTTGACGATCACCGCGTTCTTGATGTGCCGGGTCAGCGTCTCGTCGCCGTCGTGGCCGATCGCGCCGGCCGCGAACGCGGTGGTGAACCGTTCGATCGCCCGGTCCATGCGCTGCTCGACGTTGGTCGGGAACTCCACGACCTGCTTCGGCCACTCACCGGCCCACGTGTCCAGGTAGTCCTGCCACCGGTACGGGTCGGCGAACAGCATCTTCACGTCGTAGGCGGCGAACGCCGCCCGGACCGCGGCGTCGACCTCGAGGCGCGGCACCTGCCACTGGAACAGATGCTCGGGGCGTTCCCACACCCGCAGCGTGAACAGCTTCCCGTCGCTCATCCGGCTGGCGATCAGCGCCGTCGCGTCCAGCGACTTGGAGCCGTCGAAGCCCAGCGCGACCGCGTCGCCGGCGGTCAGCACATCCTGGCCGCCGGACACGTCCCAGCGGATCGCGTCCACGAACGCGGACATGCCCACGACGATCTCGTTCAGGAAGAACCGGCGCCGGTCCGCCTCCAGGTACCGCGGCGAGCGGACCTCGTGCATGATCCGGCCGCGCAGGTTCACCCAGCCGCCGTTCTCCCGGGCGCTGCCGCCGTACTGGCGCAGCAGTTCCGCGTAGAGGGCCTCGTCGTTGTCGAGGTCCTCGACCCGGTGCGGGTCGATCGTGTCCAGCAGCACCCGGTCGTCCGGGTTGTCGTGGGTGACCTGCGCCTCCGACCCTTCGGTCGGATCCCACGCGTTGGTCAGCTCCAGCCAGCGGCCGTCCATGCCGGCCACGTTGCGCTTGACAGCGCCGGCCACCTTGCGGAAGCCGCCCTGCAGGGTGAACAGGTGCGACTCGGTGATCGTCAGGAACGTCAGCGGGGCGCCGAGCCGGGCCTTCGCCGAGGTGGTGACCGGCTCGACCTTGCCGCCGCCGGGCAGGATCGTGCGGGTCATGCCCACGTCCAGGCCCGGCGTGTTCCCGACCGGGCCGAGCTGCCCCATCGCGGTGAACGGGCGCCAGGTGTTGTCGGTCTGCTCCTCGCTCGTGCCCAGGCAGACGATCAGCGGCGTCGGATACGGCGCGCCCACCGGCTCGCCGGCCGCGTTCCAGCCGTCGAACCGGGTCGGGCCGAGGGCTTCGGCCCAGATGATGGCCGCGCCGAACGGATCCTTGCCCCATTTTTGGCTGCGGCGCAACTGGCCGCCGGTGTAGCGCAGGCCGTCCGGTGCCGGCCAGGGCGCGGCGTGCGGGTAGACCCGGTAGAAGTGGATCAGGAACGACCACATCTCGTCGGTCAGCAGGTACGGCTCACCCTGCCGGTAGCCGTCCGGAACGACGCAGTGCGCCTCGATCCACTCGCCCACGTCGTAGCCGAGGGTTGCAAACTCACCCGGCTCCTGCGGGCCGCGCCAGGGCATGTCAGCGCCGCTCGCGCCGGCGCCGCTCGAAACGTCCCTCACGGCGGAAAGTACAAACGCCCGGCATGTTCACTGCGGGCGAGCCCTGGCTGACCCATGTCCGGCCGCACTCGCACTGCCACACTGTCCCGGCCGGGTAGCCCCACGGCGTCGGCTCGACGAGCGCATAGTCGAACGGCGGCGGCGGCGCGCACAGAGCCGTGTGATCGATCTTCCTGGTAGTCACGCCGGGATCGCAGTGGTGTCTGCGCTCGGCCGTGTGAACGACGGTGCCGGTCATCAGCCGACCGCCTTGATCCGTCCTCGCGCGCCGGCCGACGTGTCCTGGCGCTTCTCGGCGACCTCGTCGGCGGAGATCGACCACATGAGCAGCCGCATCGCCTTCGGGGTCAGACCCAGCCGGTCCTCGAGCTGGCGGGCCTCGGCCATGGCGTGCCGGTCCAGCAGCTCAGCGGCCAGGCAGCAGCGGACGTAGCGGGCCACGATCCGGGTCCAGCCCAGCGTCTCCCACATCACCGCCTGCGGCGTCGCCCAGAGTTCGGCCCACAGCTTGGCCTCGGCATTCGCGGCGCCGCCGTCGAGCGGCCAGTTCGGGGCCAGGCCTGCGCGGCCCTCTGCGGGCAGGGTGACCGGGCCGATCCGGGCGTTGCGACGGACCGGATCCGCGGACGGAGGACGTCCCGGCATGCTCACCTCCGGTAGTCGGATTCACCCACAGTAACATTACTTTGGGTGAGTTTCGGCTAGGTCAACACGGTGCGTGATACTCTGCGTAACCGGCAAAAGGTACATATTGCGAGGGGCCA
>Ga0307508_10006770_pt1 | contig 10735 bp, 12 predicted proteins | sample 9_EM_MG_FD_203089 | JGI IMG/M metagenome (GOLD analysis project Ga0307508, IMG submission 203089) | Populus trichocarpa ectomycorrhiza microbial communities from riparian zone in the Pacific Northwest, United States - 9_EM | ecosystem: Host-associated > Plants > Roots > Unclassified | place...
TAGATATCTGACCGCAATGCTAACGTTGTGGTATGTTTGTCAGGAGTAGTACCACCCATCCACTATGATCAATGGACTGACAAGCTGGGTGGATCTTAGGTCTGCCGGACGCCTACCTGTTCTTTCCAGGTTCGAGCTCAGAACAAAGCCAAGCTCAAGTGCATTGAGATCACAAGAATGAATCCAGTGCATATGGGTTGTTTGGGCAACAGGAATGTGAAGAGAAGAGGCATCAGCACTCAGCGCTTCCTGCACACCGCTGTTCCGGAGGTCATACCTGTGGACCGTTCAACAACACCGAAGCAGATAGTAAAAGCCGTACAACATGTGTTTCACCAAACAATTCCCTATCAGCAAGCAAAGCGGACACTCAACACTCTGCAGCGGAATGATATCGACCTCGAGCGTGAACAATTTCGTCAACTTGGTGCCCTGATCCAGATCATGAAGCAAGCGGATCCTGATGGTGACTTCTTCCTTGCTTCCGATCCTGTTACGTCCCGCTTTCTGAGCACATTCATACGCCCTTTTCTCTAGTCGTCATGTATTTACGAAAGGATGTCTGCCATTATTGGTCTGCGATAGGACCTTTACTACATCCAAGTTCCGTCAGACTCTGCTATTCGCCCTCAGCTTGGATGGGAACAACCAGATAATCCTGCTTGCCTGGGCGTTGGTCCAATCAGAGAACAAGCAAAATTGGCGGTTCTTCCTCGGACACCTATCCAATGCCATCGGGTCCATGGTTACAGATCCACTCACGATCTTAAGCGACCGGGAGAAGGCTTTAATCAACGCAACTGACTCACTTTCCCCAAATGCATATTGGGGATTCTGCTGCCAGCACATCGCGGACAGCGTTCGTTCAAGATTCGGGATTGTGGCACAGGATCTTTTTTGGAAGGTGGCAAAAGCTCGGTCATCGGTGGCATACGATGATGCCCTCGCCGAGCTGAGGGAAGCCAGCAGTAGAGCAGCCGATTATGTGGGCACAATCACACCTGAGTTGTTTGCAACGAGCCACTTTCCGGGCCCCCGATTTGGATCTCTCACGTCAAACATTGTCGAATTGATGAATACGCTCTACGTTGAAGAGCATCAGCTTCCTCCCGTAGACATGATGTGTGCAATCTGGCATAAGGAGATGAACCGAAGATACAACACCCTCCAGAGTGCTCGGTCGAGGTCTGAACAGCATGCTCTAACCCCATGGGGCTCGGAACTGCTCGTGAAGTCGACAAGACTCGCCGGTGGATTTCAGATTGACGTTAGTAGTAATACCTAGGCAACCGCAGTCAGAGTCACTGATTTACGTCGTTATAACGTCGATTTGAGCGCGAGAACGTGTGACTGCCGCCGCTTCCAGGACTCAGACATACCGTGTGCTCATGTCTGTCAGGTTATCCGCCATTTGGGTGGTGCACCAAAGGATTCTGTTGGAGTTTTCTACTTACAAGAGCGTTGGATTGACACCTATTCAGTCAATCTCAAACCCTTGGATACGGAGGGCATCATTAGGTTGAAGAGAGACTATGATAAAGCGGTGGCAGAGGCTGAACAGCAACGGTTTGCCCTTCCTAGAACGCCGTTGGGTCCCTTTGCGGAAGCTCCCCAGGTGCAGCGCCACCCATTGGTCCCTGAAATGGAGGTCACGTGCATTGAACCTCCACATACTGTTGTCCCACGAGGCCATCCTACGAAAAAGCGCAAGCGGAAGGGAGTGCTTCGCGGTGGAATGCACGGTTCAAGCCCTGATAGTAGAGCGAAGCTGTGTTGCTCGATGTGTAAAAAGCCCGGTCACTACGCTCCCAAGTGCACTCAGAGGCACACTTAGAGTAGAATTGATAGCGCTACCAATCTGTCTTGCCTACTACTCTGTTTTTCACCTGCTACTGTGTTTTTCATTCACGCCGTTGCAACTATAATGAGTTGTTGCTAATCCGATATTCTATCACTCGGCAAAAAGGGTGGTACCGGAGACCCCCTAAATTTTGGGTGGTATCGGAGTCAATTCCACAAAAATGGGTGGTATGGGAGTCAATTGCCGTTGTTTTAATGGCTATCGTGGCTCACGGCAGCGGCGAGGGTGAGATATCTCTCTCTCCCGCGTGCAGCCCCCCTCCCATGGACCACACTCCCAAAGCTCACTAAGTCTTTACCCTGCTGCCGCCCCTCAATATCTCCACCGGTCAAGTAAAGCCCCTCGCCGAGGGAGGAGGATGTCATGGCCCCTTTCTCACGGACCACCTATGCAAGCTAAATTTGTCATTACCCGATCTACGTCTTCACTGCGATCTGGTCTGCAGGCAGCTCCCGGCCTTGGTCAACTTCTTCAAGGTCTCATGCCAGAGGTTCGTGAGGGAGCTGGGTAAGGGCATGGGTCGCTTCTCATACCTGTATACATCGCCTAACCACTCGACCCAATGGGTATCTTTGTTGGCTGCCGGAGAAGCCTATTGCTTTGACTGATATAAGTCTGCGTAGTCGACTACTGAGTGATCCTAAGTGTTTTGGCATAGTTATCCAGTCACCTTATTTTGTGGGCAAGTCATTCTATTTTGTTGACTCGAGCCATTCTACTTCATTGTCTCCAGTTATAAATTATTGACATGTTATTCTATTTTGTTGACCCGAGCCATCTACTTTTATTGACTCTAGTCATTCTATTTTATTGACTCGAATCATTCTATTTTGTTTATTCGAGTCATTCTCGCCTGGGCTGTCAGCAAAGTGAAGGTGATTTTTTGTTGTTTGCTATGATTGTAACTGGGATGAGAGTCGTACAGCACTCGAGGGCGGTGAGCGAGATGTATTGGGCTCTTACTTTCTCGGAGGTCTTCCTTCTTCTGTTTCTACTAGACAGCCGACTCGAGACAATCAACCTTCTTATCACCGTTTTGGATCCTCACGATGTCCATTTCACATCCGCTCCCTCCCCCTCTTCGCCCCTATTCAAATGGGATGCGCCCCTCGAACGTGCATCTCCCAGTCTTTGGAGAGCTCATCATGATCCGCCTTCCTTTTGATATGCACGGCCCCCCGAGCACCCTCCCTCATACGGCCATCAACAGTGGTGCTAGCCGCCACAACTACCACCCTTGCGTTGTTCGGTCTGTCTTCAATGTCGAGAAGAGCTGGGAAGTTAACGTATATGGCTGCCGTTTATACGGTCACGCTCCGGACCCAGTCTCCTTCGTACGTTCTCTCCCGCCAAACTAGTTCGACTATCTCCTGCCTCTACCGTCGAACCCTCGTCCAGCCACTTCTGCAGCATTCGGTGTCCCGCTTTCATTTGACGGTACCTACTTCACGGCGAAGGCATGCTGGCTCATCGCCAAGCCTATCACTGTCGAGATGGGCAATCAAGCGGTAGATTCATACTATGTGAGCATACAAATTTGTTACATTCTAATTTGTTACGCAGTACAAACCATTCCAGCCGCAAGCTTTGCTGCCAGAACGCGAGATGGACCGAATCGTAGCCTATTCGGCAACGCTCGTGGCAGCCTCTATTGTCAGCAGTATTCTTCCCCCTGGTATTGAGGGCTCGGGGTAGATACCGGCTGGAGTTTTGGAGCAGATGGAGGACCACACCCTCCGCTTAGACTAGTCAAAGGAAGTGTGTGGGCACGTGCCATCTGGATGCGCTTTGCCGTGACAGGTGTCGTTCGGATGCGCATTGCCATGACAAACTGCGTCCATGAGGCCTTTGCCGTGACATGCTGCGTCTGGTAGACATTCGCCTTGACACGCTGTGTCTGGTAGACATGCGCTGTGTCCAGTTGGTAAAGGCCATGACACTCACCATCCGGGCGCGCTTCGCCACAGCAGACGTCGTCTGTATGCGCATCGCCGTGACACACTGTGTCCAGAAGGCTGTTGCCTCGACTCGCTGTGTCTGGTAGACATTTGCCTTTACCTGCTGCGTCTGGTAGACATTTGCCTTGACACTCTGCATCTGTAAGACCTGCGCCGCGTCCAGATAGCGTGCGCCCGGACACTTCTCGTCTGGACGCGCTTTGCAGTGGCAGGTATCATCTGGACGGTCAATGTGTTGAGCACACTCGTCTAGTAAGCCTGTACCCTGCCTTCCGATCCGCACTGTTGCCGGTGAGGACTGAATTGGGCAAGGACTGTTGATATGTAGCCAAGTTGGCTGAGGGTAATGGTTCCATCTGCAAGCCAATCGATTGCCAAGCCCGGTTACTGTCTCGTCGCCCCTCTTCGACCGCCCCCCCCCCCCCTCTCCACCCCCCCGACGGATTGTCGGAAATGTTGACATTCCATGACTACCTTGACTTTATTGACTCCAGACATCATCTTAATTAACACCAGCCATAGTATTTTGTTGGCTCGAGTCATTCTATTTAATCGGCTCGACTAATTCTAGTTACTGGTATTTTGTTAACTTAAGTCATTCTATTTATTGACTTGAGTCATTGTCGACTTCATTTTATTGACTCAAGTCATCTTATTTTATCGACCCCAGCGAGAGTATTTTGTTGACTCAAGTCATTCTATTTAATTGGCTCGAGTAATTCTAGTTACTGGTATTTTGTTGACTCAAGTCATTCTATTTTATTGACTCTAGTCATGTTATTTTGTTGATACCAGTCATTCTATTTTGTTCACTCGAGTCATCAACTCTGCTGTTACTGTCTCATCACCCCGCTTCGACCAGCCCTCGCCGCCCCCGCTTTGTACTAGGGTGGAAGGGTATTTGGTGTCCACCCCCTATAGCGTAGGCGCTGGGCGTCGTACTGGAGGTGGACAGGACTTTTTGCAGTCCATAGAATGCATTCATTATCCCTCACTCGTTTAACTGTATCTGGCGTAGTGTAACCCTAATGAGGCTTAGTGCTTACCCACACTTATACGCTGTAATGGAGGTGGACACGACTTTATGCTCTGTCCTAGTACATAGAGAAAAATGTGAGCATAGAATAGCAGAAAACGATTGGCGCAGAGGAAACAGGGGGCACAGCCTTAGTAGCTTGGACTGACACACCCCCAGGAAGTCGTACCATACAGCAATCAGCGAGCAGGGCTGCTCCTACCCGCGTCGAAGTGGGGGTGAGGCTTCTTGTTAACTGCACCCTCTGCCGAGGAGGGCGGGGGCTGGTCGAAGCGGGGCGGCGAGACAGTCACAGCAGCGCTGGAGTGGCCCCGGATGAACAGGAGTAACAATCGCGCCAATCAGATCCAAGGTCCACCATTCTTCTCGTATTGTTACACCCTAAATACTACAGGGTCGAAATACGGATACGGACCAGGCAGGAAGGTATCGGTAACTCGTCACACGGTCTTAGGACGGCATACCGAGACTGGGCAACCAACAGCGTTGGGGCTCGGCTCAGGTCAACCGACTCTGCGGCACCAGGAGGTCCCTGGGCCAAGTACCAGCGCAGACCGGGAAAGCGCAAGCGCTGCCACGGAGGAAGACAACCTTGGTGGTCATCATAAGAAGGACAAGCAATTGGAAGGAAATGGGAACGCAAGGAGTTGCGAGTCTAGATCGTGGAATAGGAGCGGGGTTGTTTCCAGAGACACGGCCCAGAGGAACAACACCACGAGTCGGGAATCGCTGTATCGTTGCAGACGGCCGGGGGCCTGAGGCGATACTGCTGCACCCCGTTGTCAGGAGACATGAGGGATCATGCTACCACTCGCATCCTCATCATTGACACACGATTAGGGCACTGAACTCTGGGTTTTGCCAGCGCAGGGAGCGTGAGCGTGTCCCCCAACTATCCGAGATGCTTACAGCGATTATGATGCAGGGCATACGCCGCACCAAGGTGAGGGACGTCGAGTTGAATGAATACTGGAGCGGAGGCTTGTCCGCAAGCCAATCCTGTAGCGCTGGGCAGCCCCCAGACCAAGTACCGGCTCGTTTTCGGGAAAGTGCAAACACCGCTACAGGACCGCACCTCAAGGTTCGAGAGTCTATTGGGAAAGATATGGGTCGGAGCTATGCCTTGATGCCATCGTGGCCGAAGAAAGGATAGCTGGTACGGTTGAGGGTTCATTGCTCCGGCTCAGGTCGAGTAACGTAATCAACCCCGCACAGAACCCAATCGCATAACCCAATGACGACGAGAGAACAGAGGTACCTGTTCTGGCCAATCTCCGGAGGATACTGCCAAGGCGAAGAGTTTTCATGTCGCGGTGCGGGGTAATTTCCCCGCAGCACATGACTTCGCCGAGCCGGATACATATACGATGACCCGCCGACGAGCGGTTGGCAACGACATCGACATCATCAGCGGAATCATCACCTGAATCGGCGAAACATCATCGGAATGATCAATCGGAATCATCAATCATCAACGGACCACCTACCGGTCACCCAGACATCGAGTCAATGACCATCGCCACGAGCGATCCGTCGTGCGAGGCGTCGTCATGGAACCGCGAGCGATCCGTCGAGCGAGTCATCGCCATGGAACAGCAAACGATCAGTCGAGTGAGTCGTCGCCACCGAACCGCAAATGAACCGCTGCCGCGATACTCGCAAGCCATCAGGCCACCGCCGAGCTTGCGTCGACGAACCGCCTAAGTGGCCTACACCGCAAGCAATGACGAGCGAGACGGCGGCTGATCGGGGAAGGAGACGGAAGGAAATGTGAGGAGTTCGAGAGTCTAGACGGGAGATAGGAAATGCCAGATGGGCAACACGCAGGGGGCTCAGCTAGGACCCCTTCAAGCAGTATAATCCCCGACCGCTACGCGGCGGACCTCCTTAGAAGGGTATAATCCCCGAAACTGATGCTTGAGCCATCGTGGGGCCGTGTTCATGAACCCAGCCATGAGCTGAGGGAATTGCACGGCCCCTGACACCATTGGATGGCCTCCTATCGTCAGTACCGACCAGGACAAGTAGCTCCAGGCTTTGGCCCACACCCACCTTGGCTGGTGCGTGCGTGAGCGTATCCTCTACCATATCTTATGCCGAATCTTTAGGGCCAGAAGCAGTTCGGCCGGGTGAAGCAGCCTTGAGGGGAAGCAGCCAAGTGGTCCTCGGGTACTGGGGGGTGAGGCCGGTCCGGCAGCAGCTGGGCACGCCAATAATCCCTAAATCCTCAGTACGCCGAGCCAGTCATCCGAAGGGCTGTGATGACCTAAGGAAAGCAGAACTCGGTAGCCGCTGCATACGAACCCGAGATAAGCATACCCGTGAGGCCATTGTCGAGCAAGCCGTGGGGCAAGACGCCGAGCTTGTATCGATCCGAATCATTTGCCGAAGCATCAGACGATCCGACCATTACGTCAAAGCGTCAGACGAACCGACCATTACGCCGAAGCGATACACAAGCGAGCCGTCGGGCAAGCCACCAGGCCCGTCTCCAATCGAAATGATATACGCAAGCCGTCGGGCACGCTGCCTGGCATACGTCGAACCATCCGCCGAAGTGCCGCGAGCGAGCCGTCGGGCATGACACTGGGCCCATCTCGAATCGAACCATCCGCCGAAGCGCAGATCTGCCGAAGCGACACGAGCGAGCCGTCGGGCAAGCCGCCGGGCCCATCTCCAATCGAAACGATATACACAAGCCGTCAGGCACGCCGCCAGGCATGCGTCGAACCATCCGCCGAAGCGCCGCGAGCTAGCCGTCGGGCATCATGCCGGGCCCGTCTCGAATCGAACCATCCACCGAAGTGCAGATCCGCCGAAGCGACACGAGCGAGCCATCGGGCAAGCCGCCAGGCCCGTGTCGAATCGAAACGATATACGCAAGCCGTCGGGCACGCCGCCGGGCATGCGTCGAACCATCCGCCGAAGCGCCGCGAGCGAGCTGTCGGGCAAGATGCCGGGCCCATCTCGATCCGAACCATCCGCCGAAGCGCCGTGAGCCAGCCATCGGGCAAGACGCCGGGCCCGTCACGATCCGAACCATCCGCCGAAGCGATACACAAGCGAGTCGTCAGGCAAGCCGCCGGGCCCGTCTCGAAGCATGCGCCGCAGCGCGAGCCGCCGCGCACACCGCGCCGTCCACTGAGCGATCCGTCGAGCAAGCCATTGCCGCGGAGCTGCGTGCGATCCGGCGCTCAAGCCGCAGCCAGCGGGCGCAGCAGATATCGAACCGAACCCCTTAGATTATTCGCTGTGAATCCCTTAACGGTGGGCGAACTTGGAAGGATTGTCATGGGGGGTGTTATTCCTGTATAATAACTGAACGCCGGCTAAGACCGCGTGCGCCCCATCTCCTTCGTGACTATCGAGAAACCTGACTAGTTCAATATTACCGTCACTCCGACGTCGACCAGACGTTCCAGTGTCACACGTATTCACGCATGATTGAGGTGCGCAAGGTGGCGGAGACTTGAGACTTTATGATACAGGAAGGATTCCTGGTGAGGGGGTGGTGCCTGGTTGGTCTTGGCATTGGCTACAGGGCTGGTCCCGTATGATGGGGCCCCTGTCCTGTCGCCTTCGCATGAAGAAAATTATTTTGCAAATTAACCCCTTTGAAGGAATTTAGTTTCGCACTAATTCTGACATTCTGCTAGTTTTCGTCGCGGGTGTGGTAATTGTATACCACTAAACGACACCCCCAACGTGAAAACTAGCGAAATGTGAGAATTAGCGCAAAACGAAATTCCCTGAAAGGGGTTATTTTGCAAAATAGTACGCGCCTCCCACACATGGCGCTTAACAGGTTTGGGAAGAACCTTGCCCATGAAGAGCAGGGGGGCCCTCGATAGAACTATGAATCGAAAGTAGAACTCACGGCCGGTGAACGACTAACCCCACGTCCGAACATGTATAGATCTATAAATTCGGTGCTAAACCCACCGCCGCTGAGCGACCCGGCCGAACTTGTATAGATTTATAAATCCGGTGCTGGGCCGATGAGCGACACACCCGAACATGTATGAATCTATAAATTCGGTGCTGAACTCGGGGCCCATGAGCGACACACCCAAACATGTATGAATCTATAAATCCGGTGCTGAACTCGGAGCCCATGAGCGACATGCCCAAACTTGGATAGATCTATAAATCCGGTGCTGAACTCGGGGCCGATGAGCGACACACCCGAACATGTATGAATCTATAAATCCGTTGCTGAATGCGGGGCCCATGAGCGACACGCCCGAACTTGGATAGATCTAAGAATCCGGTGTTGAACTGGGGCCGATGAGCCCCATGCCCGCACTACCCGTTCCTCGAGTATCTGAAGAATCTAATGAGCACCTGCATGATTACGTTCTACACGCCGGGTACGAGAAAAGAAAGGTGGACCCGGACGCGGTCACTATTAGACAACACAGGGTATTGGCCAACATCCGCGGAGATTGAGAAAAGAACAGGGAAAAAAACAAGAAAAAAACAAGAAATGAGAAAAGAATTGCAGACCCCATAAACAAGAATTGTCTGCCAATGCGCTTTTATGGCCGAACACAAACACAATAGCAGACACGTAAGTCAACACAGGTACACACAATGCAAGGTGGCAGCAGCGGAGATGTTTAGAACTTGGCCGCATTCGCAGCCTCTACTCTCGCATCAAGTAGTGTACTGCCAATGTCCTTATTCACATCGCTGACCGAAAGAGTGATGGAGCTATAGGCCGGATGTAGTTGTCTGGAACCGGCTCCGCGCATCGTCACGGTGTACGTAGCAGGTACCTCTGTCACCTTGACGGGACCATCACGCTTTTCCATGATCCACACAAAGCGGGCGTTCATTTTCCACTGGGAGAGAAAGTGGACCATACCCGCCCAGTTATTCTCCATGAATAAGGTATAGGACGGGCTGTGAGAAGCGGCGATCTTTATCTGCAGTGGTTCGATGGTCACGGACTTGGCCTCAACGTTCTAGTGGACAAAGACTCCATCAATGAACTTGCATCTGTGGCTCCCTGGGATGAAGAGCTGCGTCCGTGGTGACTTACCGTAGGGAGGCGGCCACAATACCGGGTAATCACGCGAAAACCACGAGATCAGTGCTGATCCCACAAACCAATCCCCAGACTCCAAACCCTCAGAAGCCAAGGGACACCCGAAGTCACAGATCGCACTCAGCAACATGTGCTTAACAATGAAGCCGAGAATGCTGGGGTTCTTCGCCGAATTGCCAAGTTGTTGGTATTAGTAAGCGTGCAGGAAGTGGCTATTATTACAGTATCGACGGAGAGCGTCTGCGAGGTTGGTGCACGCGATCATCGATGTTGCAACCCCTTGGAACTGATCATTGAAGTAAAAGTAGCGAGCGTCTATCAGGTCCGAGTCCGCTCCCTCGAGAACACCTTGGAGGAGGCAGGCAGTTGCGGCGTCCAGACAACTAAACTACGTTTAGCACACGCACCCCAGCCACAATGTGTCGGAAGATGGAAACCTACAATCTCCACTTTGCTGGCTCCAAGGTCATCTTGTGAAACTTGTCGGCAACGAAGACCAAAACATCTTTGCGTACCTTCCGAACCTCGCCAGAATTCTCCAGTGTGGTAAAGAGATGCTCCATCACCGCCGCGTGATGTTCGTCGGAACCGGTGCTCTGCGACTCTGGGATGATCCGTGAAGCACTCAGGAGAGGACGCAGAAGACTCGGGTTACAGCCAGTCTCCTTCTCGAGCTCGGTATTCTCTTGGTCTTTTATCTTCAGCGACAATTTCAGCTCCAACTCCGCCCACCAGCAATCCATCTCTTTCTATCCACCATGTTAGTCGGAAGTCAATATGAGGTAAAAGAACTGAGAGCAGCGTACCCTAGTGTAGCCTCTCTCGAACAC
>Ga0307508_10006771_pt1 | contig 10734 bp, 13 predicted proteins | sample 9_EM_MG_FD_203089 | JGI IMG/M metagenome (GOLD analysis project Ga0307508, IMG submission 203089) | Populus trichocarpa ectomycorrhiza microbial communities from riparian zone in the Pacific Northwest, United States - 9_EM | ecosystem: Host-associated > Plants > Roots > Unclassified | place...
GTCCCTTCTAGCGTTAGAGCAACTGAGTATAGTTTTTGGCGTCGTGCTGGGCTTCTGGCTTGGATTCTGGACACGCACAAGTGAGTCTGCTATTCAATGTTGCCCGTGGTTTACCAAGCCCTCCCTTCCCAGTCCCTGGCTCTTGGTCTTGGAGAATACCATTGTGTAAGCCACGTTGGCCCATGATTAATGCCAGGTGCTTACGACCTTGGACCAGTTGTTCAGTTGATCCCAGGTACCCTGCTCGCCGTCGGCTCATCTCTACTTCCGCCCTCGCCTCGTTACCTGGTAGCTCGCGGTCGCACTGAAGAGGCCGAATCGGTATTAATTAAGTTACGAAAGGCCTCAGGCGGCCTTGAAGAACTTGTGCAGGTATGACACACAGTTTGCATGGGAGCTGCACGTCTTGAGCCTACGTTCAACAGATTGAGCTTTTGGAAATGTGTGTCGAAGCTTCTCTCACGGGCTCGTCAGATCCATCGGCCGTGAAGAACCCTGTTGCGTCTTGGTTGCGAGTTTTTGAGCCGAAATATCGAAAGCAGACGTGGCTTGGAATAGCAACCATGTTCTTCCAACGTGCGTGTGTCATCTACCAACGTGGAATCCTCGCGCTGAGATGCTATACGTATAGAATGGACTGGAATCAACGCCGTACTCTTCTATGGACCCGCCTTGATGCGTAGTATCGGGATGCAAGGCGACACTGTAATGCTGGTCTCTTCTGGTTTCGTGAACATCACGCAGTTTGTTGCTGTCATCCCAGCAATTATATTTATCGACCGTCTCGGTAGGTGTAGAATTTGTCGCGTCCGGATATACCTGATCACATACCATACTGTACTCAGGGCGACGACCGCTCCTAATGAGTACGGGTCTTTGCACTTCCCTGCCCAAGATTGATGTTGAGCTTCAGACGCCCTAGCCGGTGCAATACTCATGGCGGCTGCGCATGCAATCATTGCACTTCTTGTAAGTTACCTCTCATGAATAATTTGGTGGACAGTTGAGTAACTTTGGTGTCTAGGTATGGCACGGACACGATAATTGGGCAGAGCATCGGGTCGCAGCGTGGACAGCCGTGGGGTAAGGTCAAATCGCTATCAGTGCCTCATGAGTCACCAACCTGCTCTATGTCTTGCCAAAATAAGAATGATATATATCTTCACCGCTAGCTATGGGATTAGTTTTGGTCCTGTCTGTTGGGTGGTGGGTCATCGCCGCTTTGGCTTTAAGCATTACTACTTTGTGCCGTTGCTGATTTTTGCACTTAGCTTCCAAACGAGATATTTCCCCTCGTCGTGAGGAGTAAAGGTGTTGGCCTATCCACTGCGTCCAATTGGACTAATAATTTCTTTGTGGGACTGCTCACGCCGCCTCTCATCGCTGCGAGTCCTGGGTCCGCATTCCGTATATCTTGCTATCATGCCCCCTGCTCACATCGTGCCGTGTATGCTGCAGTGGCACGTATATTGTGTTTGCGCTCGCGTGTTTAGGGGCTTTCTTTTGGTCTTGGCTCGTTGTGCCAGAAACGATGGGGCGATCCCTCGAAGAAATGGACACACTATTCAACTCGGACGCGGGTGCGGAAACTGCGCACTATAAGCACGAGGTTAGTAAGCCCGTTCTCATGGTGGCACGCACCGCTTCTCTAAATTTGCCCCGTCGCGCAGATTGAACAATCTCTGGGTCTTTGGCGACAAGTAGAGAGGGCATTGCAGGATACACATTAATTTCACTATAATGAGTGACGTTGATCGGCGGATGGCTGGGAACCACGGGGAGTGAGGCAGTTACCTGAAACGTTGGCGAATCAATGGTGACTCCAGAGAGGGTTGCCGTCCTTGGTGTAATGACAGAACAATTGACGAGATACAATTTGGCACCCAGTTGAACTGTACGCCTGAGGCTTGAAACGGGGGTGTTGTGGCGACACGACATCAGGGCTGGGGATGGAGCTAGATTGCTTCGTAAGATGGCTGTGTGGAACCCTTCAGCGCTGAATTATTCTTGGCGGGCCCCTCGAGTCACGTGGTTATCTCGTTTCGCACGGACCGGTGTACTTTGGTTTAAGCGCTGTTTGTGGTCGGCGTTGAGCTCTACTTTGTTGAGAAGACGATCGAGCGGGCGCAGTCTGTGCTTGGCCCGCGTTCTCGGGCGGCTGCGGCGCGATGAAGGTTCTGTCGCGTGTTCGACCGACGCTGGCATTCATGGTGGCTGATGCGCACAACCCTGTCCATGTTTCCTAGCACCTTCTGAGTTCTATCGAGTCGCGGGCTTTGGATCTGTCGCATGCAGACATTGACATCACTCAGCTGCTCACGAATGTTCGGGATACCCGAGTGAGTTTGGTGGCTAATTCGGGAACCGCCCGACACTTCTGACGTTAAGTCCGAACGCGCTTCAGGATCTCAAGTCTGTAGAAGGCCTCACGGATGCTATGGAGAAGGTTCTCCAAGAACTTCGTAGCACGGTATGCTTGTCAATCTCATCCTGTCCCCTTGTTGGCTAATGCGACTACCCTTCATTACAGGAACATGCAGCACCGTTTTTGAAGCCTGTGAAGCGGAGCGAAGCACCGAATTATGATCTGTGTATGCACCATTTGACGTTGCTCCCGAGGGAACATCTCTCACCGTTGTTCAGTCATCACAGAACCCATGGATTTGTCCACAATGGCCCGCAAAGTCCGACAGCACTCGTACAAGACGAAGCGTGATTTCATCTATGACCTGAATTTGATATGGACCAACTGCTTGAAATACAACTCAGAACCTGTAAGTGGATAGCCTCATTCGCTGAGTAGGAGCTAAATTGTTTGTCTAGACGCACCCCTTGCGTCGTTCTACCGCGTTTATGCAGAAGAAGACTGACCAAGCTGTTGAGAAGTATCTTGGTGGCGTTGGCAGTGTTGATTCACGCTCCACGCCGATACCTCAGCTCAACGTTAATGGACTCGATCACAATCATCATGCAGGACCCCACGTGAATGGGCGAGATACTTCAGTTGTCAATGATGGCAACACAAAGATACGAATTAAATTGCAGACGCCCAAAGCGCCGGCCTCGAGAGGAAAGGCAGATGGACATTCCCTGGCGACCGATGGTGACAGGCATGGTTCTTCACGTCAGTATTCGAACTTGCACCGGCAGTACAACTTTTAGTAGAATTAACGGCGTTGTGGTACATTAGCGAACAAGAACGGTGCATTCAAGGAAGCGACATCAGCTGCTGCTCAGAGAATGAAGAATCATCACCAACACAGTGGTGCTACGCGTGTTGCCCAGTCTTCTTTTGCAGACTCACCAGCGATCATCCGTACTCCACAGACGATGAGACAATACTACGACCTTGACTACGCTATGCAACCTCACCTCGATTCCAAAGGCGCAGGGCCCTCGAAACCTTCTGGGTTTCACCTTTCACTCCAGCATGCGCAAACACGCTTGATGAGCAACAATTCATTAGGGAGCAGTGGCTCTGGGTACCTATCGATGTCAGTGAACGGCGGCACTGGTACGCTGGCGGAGTTGCAGTCTCAATTGGAGAGCGCCGTGCAAAGAAACGAAATAAACGATGCCAGCTTGAGTCGTAGCTATCGGGATTTCTTGACTGCCGGCATCGCTCACGGATCAAAAAGGTCGGCTCCATATACCACCTTATCGCATTTATCTGGCACCGACATCTTATCGTGCAGATCCACTCAATCCGAAGCCGAAACCGTCTCAAATCATCCTCGCAAACGTCCAAAAACGTCGCCCACGCCGGAGCAAGCATTGATCCAGAAGACTGTAATTCAAGAGGGTCAGCTGCTTGGGGCATGGTGGGGTGCTATGGCATCTGGCGACTTGATAGGGAACGGCGCCCCACTTTTACCATCTGAGCCGTCGCAATCGCCAAATCACTGGCAGCATCTCGGGAACTCGCATGCATCACGGTCCAAAGCGAAAGGAAAGCTAAAGTCGTGAGTACTTATTCTGTTCAGCAGCCCTTTGATTGTGCCAAGATTCGCTGACGTCGATCCTAGCTCCCATCCAAAGGAAATCCCAGGTTTGAAGGGCACTATCTATAAGAATATCGATTCACTGCGTAGAATCCGACGCACTCACACTGCTTTGCTCTCGACGGTTGCGACCGGCAGCCAAGCCAATGACGAGGACATGCCAAAAAGGAATCTACAGGCCGTGCGTAGGCCCGACCCCCCTCCTCTCTCTCAGTTTCCACCGAGTATAGGCAATATGAACGGACGCATCAGAGGCCGTGTCCCCGCACCCATTCCCATAGAAGGCGGTTCCAAGCTAGCAAATATGGTCCTTCGAAGCAATTGTGCTCAATTGCTTGAACACTCCGGTTTCGAAGGTGAGTACAATTTTCGCCGGCGTTCCTGGTGGTACAACCGCAATGGCGCATGCAGCTCACTTTCTCTCCAGGCAGCAGCTTTAGAGCGCTAGATATGATTGCTAACGTTGCTGGCGAATTTTTGATGAACATGGGGCGTACTCTTCGGTTTCTTAGCGACCAGCGGCCACTGAGCATGAACCCGGAAGTACGTTGTGGTGTAATCTTCTCTGTGAGGTTTGCGTACTGACTGTGGATGGATTGTGACAGGAAATTGTGCTGCACACATTATTAGAGAGTGGGGTACCTGAAGTGCGACGATTGGATGCGTATATCCGTGATGATGTGGAGCGATACGGAAGTCGATTAACCGACCTGGAACGGAAGTTGCACAACGCCTGGGAGGACGAGGTAGGCAATGCGCGCACCATCCTGAATCTCCTGCCCGTCTAACCGGCTTTCTTTTGTTGTGTAGTTGGATGCGAATGCTGAAGCAAATGAGTTTAATGACGACTTGGTGGATGACGACGATGCTCTCATTGCGTTAGCGCCTTTTTGCTTACTGGCATGGCACCTTACTAATGCTCATTGCTCTTCCGCTTCTACAGTGGTGATTTCCTATTTGCCGCTGACAGGGACGAAGATTTCTTCGGGCTTCGTGCCCTTGGGCTGGAAAAAGAGCTGGGTCTGGCTTCACTCACCGTGCCGTCGCGATTGTTTCACGGGCGTGCGAAAAAAGGCGTCAACGGCGACGGGTATGTCTATCTCGTTGAAACCTTGTGTTGGATGCGTCTGTTGACTAACTCGATTGTGTGCACCATAAAAGGTCGGGCCCTGGAGGATCGAAGGAGCCAACCCTCCCTTTCCCTCCTCCAAGGCCATTTATTCTTCTCAATTCGCACAAGATCGATTCGCAAATTGGCCTCCTCCGTGGTTACTATCGTGGGAAGTTCGACAAGCACCGCGAGTCAACAGGACCACCACCACTACCACCTCCCGCGCCAACTGTGCCAGTGCTCAGCGCTGATGGTTCAGCGCCACAGCCGCCCACAGCGCCTTCAGTACCGCCAGCGCCACCACCACCATTTGATTATAGCGCGAACCCGCCCCTCATGATACCGGATGACCAACCGAGCGCGCCACACATGAAGATGGGCCCGATCGGTCAGATTACCGTACCGACATCCTCTTCGGTCGCCTCCGCCTCGAGGAAGAAGAAATCAGCTGCTGCTGCTGGTACCGGCGATGGCGGGGCTGGAGGACCCAGCAATAGTGCTCCTAAGGCAAAGAGCGGTGGCGCAACTGGGGCAAAGGCACCAGCGAAGAAGAAGAATCCCAAGACATCGCCGAAGAAACCCGCTACCACTACCAATGTAAATGGCAATACCTTGCCGCCACAACCACAACCCCCTACCGTGCTGGCATCTTGACAACGGTAACGACGCCGTCGGCACCTGGAAGTCATTCTTCATTGTCGCGAGTCCCTGACCCGCTCTGGGCCCCTGTGATGACATTACCGGACGCACTCGCACGAGATTGCTCTCTTGTGACTGTAGCTCTAGTCGTGATTTTTCTGCAACGCAACGCATGACTTCACGCGATATGATTGTACGCTCAACTCGTCGCTTGTCGTATCTTTATTCCATACACGCCATTCCGCAATGACCTGATTTCATATGCTCACAACGAGTTCTGGAACGTCCCAACCCCTCCGTGACGTGCTTGCCTCTTAGCTTGGGGATGCCCTTGGTTTGTTTTCAGTGGGAGAGCCTTTACCTCGCCGGAGCAGGGGGCGCTTCACATAGCACGCCACTTGCAGATCCCGTGGTGGCCGACAGCTATTTACCGTCCAGGGCAGACCAAAGCAAAGAATCCCAGAGATGACCGTGTACTGTACAAGTCAGCGGTCTGCGGATACGGCATACATCCGACTCGGCCCTGCAGCCATTGCGTTTGGTAGCAGACGATAGGGCTTCTACCATGGGAGCCGCCAAATTATCAACAAAGCGCATAACAACTAGTACTCGGAATGGTCTGCGTTGACCCCGTGGGGTCTGCGCAAGAGGGGCGTCGCCATTTCACACCCATACATTGAACAAGCATGTGGTCTTGGTCACTCTTGCTACATATATATATCACAATTCTCACGGTGCCGCTTCATAATACACCCTTTTTCACAGGGATTTACAAGCCTTTGTTGCAAGTCCACAGTAGTCGGACCACTCATCGTCTTTTTGCGGAACGTGTTTTTTCCAGAGGTCGTTCCAAGTCACGCGCAGAAGTCACACGTTATGCAGAGTCGAACGTTCCTCCAAGGAGCTTGACGAGGCGACACCTGGGCAAGAAAACAATTTTATTCTTCATCTGTTCTTCCCATGATCAGCGATCGTCTAGTCATCGCGTGATTGACGCGGGTGCGGTGCAGCGCGCATGGTTGTATTTGGAAACAGGGGTCAGTCAGTTGCCAAGCGATTAATGCCACGCGACACGCAACCGGAAGCGCCTAAGCCGGTTCGCCAACTGCTTGCCGGAACGCACCTAGCCTATTCCGCCATTGGCGGTCGTCGAGTCGCTGTCGGGTTCCGACTCGTAGGCGGCCCTCCGGTATGAATACCGTTCCAGCTGGATATATGCCTCAAACCATTGCACACTTCTAGGAGGCGCAGATGCTGCGCCGATATAATCCCTCTCCTGGCGCAGTTTTATTCAGTTGTGCCTGTTTCTGGCGGATATTGATAAACTCCCAAGGCCGCGGTTCTAATCACTGCGCTTGCTAATTGATACACCTCTTGCATCCCACCACCACCCACTTCTCCCCCGCAGATCTGTTATTCTCCCCTTCCCGCTCGCTGCTTTTGCTATAATCTCTCTTGCGTATGGTGAACCATGACTCATGCAAGTACCCCTTTGCCTCAAGCAGCCAAATACCGGCCCCAGCTGCTCGTGCATCCGCTAAACGCTGTCCATTCGTCGCTGTTGCTAACAGATTTCACCAACCGTCTATGCCTCTTGGGCCGTTCTTTCTGTCACAGTGCGTCCTTGAGTCACGTAGTTGGACATGCCGAGACACTTCTAACATGTCGCGGCGCTCCTTCCTTCTTAACATCAGCTCTTTGGCTTTTTAATATCACATCTATGGAAGTTCGATCGCTTTGAATGTCTGAGGTACTTAACCTTTACCTTGACATCTCCCCCGCCTGCCTGGTCTAACATCCGACTTTGGCTCATGCTGTTCTTCTTGTCAAGATTCGACAGACAATCTGGAGCATTCAAAAGAATGATGACCTACACATATCTCATATCATTACCCCGTGCGTGTCAACAGTATTCAAGTGATGTACTTGCGTACTAACCACGATAACATTGCAGTGCTTATTGTGTATAGTATAGGGATGATGACTATAAAGTATCGGGAAGGCTACACCGTTCTCCCTGGATATGGAAGTACGCATATTCTTCGCTGTCACAGGAGAAGCCGGAAACTAACATACATCCACTTGCCAGTCATACCCACACCATACCAACTTTGGTCCCCGACAGACCAAGCGCTGTTGATGAAGTTTTACATGATATTCGCTGTTGCTTGGGGCCTCGAAATGTGCCGTAATACCCCTCTCGTTTGTAACTGGATTTCCCCTGACTGCACCTCTTGTTCTCCTATTTCCCAAACAGTGTCACGCATCTCGAAGGTAACATCAGCCCCTCGCACCCACCTCTATCCATAACTTACGCGCGTTGCCGCCGTGATTTACCGCCGTTTTATGAACGATAGAGCTTTGTTTTTGGTTTTTCCTTGTGCACGTGGGTCCATCACATTCGACATGGTTCGGATCCATCCACTTCAAAATATGGGCTGTTGGGTCTGTGCTGGGCGTTGTGGGAATGCCTTTGGTAACGTGGTTCACGAGGTCCGATACATTGAGAGTGCGTGCATCCCCGTGACTATGGGCGGCCAACTCATGGCCTTTGTCCTTTACCTGCAGTGCGAAGCATGGACAATTCTTGCTGGAAGCCTTTCTAGTCTCGTCATCACATTGGGCGGACTTCACATTCTGTGAGATTCACCCTTTGGTTTATGCCCCTTCCGTGCCATGTCTGAGCTCCTTGTTCCGCAGCTTTGTTTTCCCTCGCTTTCTCCGAACAGTCAGGAGTGCAGGCGGAGAGCCGGAAGTCGTCGTTCGACTAACTACTTTCCATGATCTGAACGTGAGTTGCATGCGATGGCTGATCTCCGACGGGGACGGTCACTGCAATGTGGTTCTGATTTGACAGAGGCAAATCTCGCGTGGCATAACAGGTCATTCGCGTAATCCTCCGGTTTGTCTTCTGCGTGCCATTTCTTACGCTGGCTATCGATGGCCTCAGTGGGCACGAGCATCATATCAACGAGAGTGCCCTGGGCACTGGTGCGTGTGTCAAGTTTGCCGTAACGTGAGACGGAATGTTGACCAATCTATTGTTTTCTAGATCTACTCGCTAGTCTCGGTGGTGTTGGGATGGTCTCTTCATCTTGTTTGACCCTCTTGGTATGTACCTGACCATGTGGATGCCACGCTGATTCGCCCAATTCACTCTTGATGCAAATACAGATATTTTTCCCTAGATCAGTCGCAAGGGAAGCAGGCTATCGGCCGGGACGGAAGTCCACCGGCTATAGCGGAGACGAGTTATCGTTGGAACCAATTGAACCAGAAAATGGTCGCTCTCTAGAAGTAACACCCGAGTCCCAGGCCCAAATTGACACGAACCCGTTTGCTGCTCAACAGGCCTTCGCACCGCCGCCTCACGCTCGTCCTCATACTTACAATCCGGGTAGTATGGTGGGGGAATATGGGCACGACTTCGACTATCCGACGACAGACGGAATCAGTCCTCCGCCAAATTACTACAGCGATCATCGTACACATGCCCTACGCACCAGCACAAAAGTTAAAAGGCAAGAGGTCTGGGAGATGGTAACGAGCCCTACACAGATCCACCTCCCCGATACTGCTATAACTCCCGCTGCGTCGAGTCCGTATCTAGCTACTCCTAGAGCGAACGCACCTGGTAGTAGCGTCTCGTTCGATTCGAGGACACTGATTATGTCTGGTCCGAGCCGTCCACGCCGACCCCAATTGCACCCTATGTTGATGAATTATGTGTGTTTCACTTGTTTTGTACTCCGCGATCACGCCCTGCTAATTGACTGGATTCACTCCCACTATCCACATTAGTCTTCCCCCATTAGTAAGCACCTCTTATTGCAATGGAAATCCATTTTTCCCGCGGCTAAATACCAAGCTCTAATTGCTAGACGTCACTCAACGCCCGACTCGAAACTTGCACCGTCCTCGGAATGCTGTGTAACGTGTACACAACCGGTTTCTGGCGGCTGGCCGCGTTAACTTTGTATAAAAATGAACAGTCGTTTGGTTTGTTGGTACGGTTTTCCTTTGAGGGAGTATCTTAATCTTACCTTAACCGATCTTATCTCTGGTGGCTTGTATATTGATCTTTAGTATTACTCGATGTCATTCGCTATTCGGTAGACTCGTATAAAATGAATCTTCATCTTTCTGGCATTGGAGCATAGAGATATTTCTATTCCTATGTTGTTTATGCGTGTTTAGTTCTCGAACCATTGCCTCGTGTTGAACTCGTTGCTGCGACCGAAATGCTAGAAGAGGATAACTCACGAGTTCCAGTTCCCTTTTCCGATTTGCGCAACAGCGGAATTGAGGCTGAGCTCGAACCTTTCATGGAGACTACCTCGGAATCCATTGACGACAGCTTGTCAACAGATCCAGGCCGGGTGGCCACAGACTTCGATGCCGCGATGACGACATCTGGAGATTATGGATATACGCCACACCAACATTATCGCGGGATGGGAAGAAGTATTCCTGGCAGTCGGATCGCTTATTCTACTGCGAGGTCCTACCAACCTAGTCATGTCAAGAGCCCACTTCAACAATCCGCCCTAGCGGAGGAACTTTCGTCTGATCTTAATTCAAGCGATGAAGAGGGCGAAGAGGATGAAATTACAGAGGCTCAAACTGCCGAAGAGGAAGCACTCATAGCCAAATATGTGGCCACTCGTAATAGTCGAAGTCCTACACAAATGCGTTCTCGTCCCACGTCGGGCGGCGAGGCTGTCGTCGCCTCCGCCTCGGCGCCTCCTGAAAGGCAAACTGTTTCCCCATTTGGACCGTACTCACCTCAACCTCCACCGCCAACAGAGGAGGATCCTGCATTGGTTCCTCGTTCTATTATCACGCCACCCCCTCAGCCAGGAAATCGCTTGAGTCTTACAGACCGTACTCACAACATGTCTGTTACTCCTAGAGTATCGAGGGAAGTTGCGCCCCCTATCGAGGCGGAGCGGATCAAGAAATTGGTGGAGTCTATACATGTGG